>Ga0078894_10002124_pt1 | contig 14933 bp, 4 predicted proteins | sample LauGreSu1BDMLBSD_2_FD_67506 | JGI IMG/M metagenome (GOLD analysis project Ga0078894, IMG submission 67506) | Freshwater lake microbial communities from Lake Michigan, USA - Su13.BD.MLB.SD (version 4) (version 4) | ecosystem: Environmental > Aquatic > Freshwater > Lake | place: Lake Michigan, USA... | reverse complement strand
CCGGTAACTAAAGGACCGCTACCTATTCTAAAACCATTACCGTCATACACTTTAAGTCTATTCTGGGCTGTATCAAACCATAGTTGTCCAGTTATAGGATTATTAGGCTCACTTGTATTTGCAAAATTTTCTAAAAGCTTGACTAAATTTTCGTTGATAAATTCGCCATACCCTGCAACATTTTTTCCTATCAATGTCAAGTCAGTTGCTACCTGATCAACTGTACTGTCAACTACTTCTGCTAGTAACGAACCGTCTGTTTTATTAATTTTATATGTCATTATACGATCCTACCAGTAAAAATTATATAGTTTATTGTTAAAAATGGGTTCATAACATTTAAAGGTACATCAGTCGATGTTGCTGTTACATCTCCACTGGTTGTTAATACTTTGCTAAATCCGTCCTGCATTTGAACTAGACGACCAACACTATCACTATCTGAAATACTCGACGAACCTGTTGTGTCGTCCGTTACTGCATAAAATTGTGTGCCGCTGTTGCCAGTTAAATCGTGTTGATGCTGAGGAATATTGTTAGTTGCAATTAATTTCTCCTCAGTTCCGTTAGACAATCCAATTTCATCTGCTGCTACACTAGTCACTCGATTAGCAGTATCACTAGGATTGCCGTCTTTATCTCGAGTAGTTGTTCCATACGACGCTCCAGCTGGTGCTAACGGAACTTGAATACCGTTATTCATATTATCAGCCCCTAATGGAAAGCTTCCTCTTAGGTCTGGTAATCTAAATGTAGCTAGTCCAAGTAGGGCATCTGGGCCTTTATAGGTATTCCCGATGATTGCGTATAACTCAGGATATTGACTAACTAATACTTCTGCTCCGTCGCATAGTAAGTAGCCAGATGGTAGTGACGCTTTTAGTCCAGCAAATGGCATAATAACACCGATCGGCACTGTAGCTACATTAGATAAAAAAGTCGATTTTGTAATTTTCTTTAAACCTATACCAACTCGGTTCATTAAAAATTCATCTGTGTTTAACGAGTCAAGTGCTTCATCTTTTCCTGCTACAACACTTAAACTCAATGTTGTATCAAATGTTGCAACGCCTCCGTTATCACCGTTAAATGCAATTGTGTTACTTGAAACGTCTCCAGTAAGAGAAAAGTTAGTAGTACTAGATAATTTTAATGCAGTGCCTGTTACAGATCCATTAAATGCTCCCGTAAACTCGCCTCTAAACTGCGTTGAGTTATCTACGTTACCTACAGTATTAGCATAGACAGTTTTAAATCTTAAACTATCAGTACCAATGTCATATAAATTATTAGCTTCAGGTGTAATTGCATTAACAACTGCGCCGCCAGTAATCACTGCACCGTCACCAACTCTTAATTTTTTAGCAATAGCTGCGCCACCACTAGTAACAATACTGCCGTTGCTTAATGTTGTTGTGTCAACAGTTGATGTAACTAACAAACCGTTAGTAGATTTTATCTTTCCATCTATGTCGAGTGCTTCAGTAGGATTTGTGTTGTTAATTCCGACTCTAGTTCCCGATACTGTAACAACATCTTGAGCTGTGCCGGCTTCATTAACTCTAATAAAAATACTCGATCCTTCTGTTTTATTGTAAAGGATTGTTGCACCGTTTGTTGTATTTGTAATTGAAGTATTAAGATCTGAACCTATAGTAAGTCCATTATTGTTTCTTATGCTTAGTCCGAAGTTAGAAGTACCAGCTACATCGCTACGTAAGAAATTATTTGCATCTAATCCTTCAGGGTAACCTGAAACTACTAATTTTGTTGCTCTGTCTGCAACTCCCCAAAGCTTATTATTAATAACTCCATCTAAATCAAAATCTTTTGATGAAATATTAATACCTTGATTTATAGAAGTGAATCCTTCAATTATTGTTTTAGGTATAAAGGCGTCTTTACTAATAATAGCAACAATTTCACCACCAATGATAAACTGAATAATAGTGTGAGAAATATTTAATGTGTCAGGTATTGATTCAACTTTAGGTCCTGCTTGGGCGCCTTCACTAAATTGAGGACCTACTAAAATCCACGATGTCCCTGTCCACAAATATAATTGTTGGTTTGCAGTATCAACCCATAAATCTCCAATAACCGCAGTTGTTGGCTTTACTGTCTTTTTTGTAACACTGCCTGCAGGAACCCATTTTGTACCATCCCATACTTTTAATTGCGGTTGCGGTGCAGGACTGTTAATATTTGTATCATACCATAGCTGACCTATAATAGGATTAGTAGGTGCAGTTGCTTTGGCAAAATTTTCTAATAGGTGTAAAAAATTTTCAGCGAGGCTTTTTGCATAACCTGTGTAATTTTTACCAACAAATCCTAAACTAGTTTCTTGATTAATTGTTTGGTCTGCTACAGTAATACTACCATAGTTAGTTTTGTCTGAACGGTCTATTTCGTATGACATTATGCTACCTCACTTAGACCGGTTAAACTTTGAATACGCACGGTGTAGTCAACTTGAATAAGTCTGTTTAATGATTTCTGTACAGGATGAAAGATAACATGAGTTAAAAGTCTACTTGTACCTGAGCTGCTATAAGATTTTAAACCTAATTCATCAAAAACAAATGTACCGTTTGTTGCGTTAGTATTATCAAATGCTTCCTGAGCACTTGGCTCGCCGTAGTCTAACAAACAAGTAATAAAAACATCAGTATAATTTGTACCTGTCACATGACGGGTTTCAATTTTATTACGAATAGGGTCTATATTAACACTAGACCTGTCGTCAACAACTTTACTGTAAGTTTCATTGTACAAACTTGCATTTGTACCTGTGCTGTTTGGAGTTAAGTATGTTATAATGCCTGTTGGATCAATGGTTGTTCCGCCATTGCCGAATGCCATTTCGTAGATAAAACCTTGTCCTGCATTAGCAATGCTTTCTGCAAGAGAGATACTCATGTTTTCATAATGAATAGCATTACGTTTATTTACATAAATTTCGCCTGATGTAGGACAGTGTATTTTTATGTGTCCTTCAATGTGAATTCCTGATAGATCTTTACCTTGCATAAGTGTTCTCTTTTGAATATTTACCTTAATTTATTAACTGCGTATTTTATATAATGACCGCCATTACAGTACCACTATCTACAGAGTCTTTATTTTCTAAACTCTTTGCAAACACTGCATTTGGAGAATAGTTGCCAGACGCTACTACAGCACTACCTGCCAATTCTCCAGTAACTAATAAATCACCTTTTTTAACTACGCCTATAACTTTAACTGGGACTTTGCCACGTAATGCTACTGGTTGTCCGTCAGCTAGACTATTCATAATATATGCTGGATATTCTGATATCACACCTGCTACTCGTGTGTCTGCAAGTGTTGTGGTTGTTGTAATTTCGTTTTCTCCGCCAAACACAACAACAGTTGCTGGCTCATATACAGCATCAGCTTCGTATTTTTCAGCAAGGTCAGCATATTGTGCCGACGACGCTACTCCTCTAAATACAGTTGCATATATATCTGCGCTGCTATCTCTAGCAGGAATAGTATTTGGCGTTGCTGCTACTGACGCAGATCTATCAACTCCGGCAACTTTTAACTTATCAGAAGTTTCTGCTGTACCAGCTAGGCTATCGCCTTCTTGCAATTCTTGTATATTTGATCCGTTTAAAACTAATGGATATCGGATTGTCATGGTTTGTCCTTACGAAATTAAAGTTATGTTAGTTATCACGCCGGTTCTCGAAGTGATTGGTAGGACTCCTGTAGCAACATTGATGTTAACTACCGTTCCTTCGTATTGTGTAATCGGCAAAGCATTATAAATCGTTGTCCAAAAAGGAGCAGTTGATGTTGAACCCGTTCCTGTTTGTGCTAAAAATTTCTTAACTGCTGTAATATTGCCAGGCAATAAAGTTGTTGTATTTGAAGATAGCTGGTATGGTAACGATCCTAATGAGCCGCCAGAGATATTAGCAGTTGATACTGATATAGTGCCTTCACCATTAATTACAAGCCCTGCGCCAATTTTTACTCCGCCTAATACAGTAGAACTAGCTGTAGGTAGTGTATAATCAACACTAAGGACACTAGTTTCGCTCATTGTAAGGCCGGATCCAACTCGTATTCCGCCTAACGTATCTATCGAAGCCGGTGGTAAAATATATCCGCTATAGTTCCTAACTGATAATACACCAGTATCGCTTATAGATAATCCATTACCTACTTTAACAGACCCTAAAGTTGTTGAACTAGCCTGTTTAACAATGTTTTGTTTTAGATTGCCAAATGTAATTATTTTTGTAATAACACCGTCACTGACAGGAAAGACCGCGTTGTCTGCAGGCTGTTCAATTTTTGCTAGGTCTGAAATTCTTGCCATTTTTAATCAAGCTCCAAGGGTTCATTATCGTCAGTTAACAGAGTTACGCCATCGTCAGTTGCTAACACATATTGATATTTATCCACCAAGTACTGTGAGAATATTGCTTCAGTGTTCTTAATAAAGTTAGCTATTTCACCATCAAAGTAGGTTAAATCTGTGCCTTCAGGATGCCATATCTTTCCTTGTTTCTTAACTATAACAATTTTAGTATGTTCAGGAACATCTGCGGTTATTCTTACAGCATTAGATGTTCCATCTACACTAAACTCTGCTTCTAGTTGACTATCACCTTCTGGGCTATACGGATATCCATTGGTTTCTTTAAACAATGTATAATCCGATTTCTTTAATCTTATGCCACCAACAAATACATCAAGCTCGTTGCTTTTGCCGTAGCCTGTAGGAATAGTATCAGTATACCAAGTTACTGCTGTTTTTACTGGAGTGTAATTTAATAAAATATTATTGCTACTTCCATCTCCTACAGTTGTTTCAACTAACTGACTATCCGTGTACGGGATTGTTTCGCTAGGACCAATATCAAGTACAACAGATCGAACTCTATGTAGACTAGGAGCACCGGTGCCTAATGTTGCTCGGCGCAATTGTCCTAACACGTTGCCAACTTTGGAGAAATATTCAATACGTTCTCCGTTAATTTCTATAATACCAGGCAAGTTTTGCGCAGGATTAGGAGGACTTAATGCGGTGCCATCCTCAACTAGAATTTCTTTATCAGTTTGTAATAGATCTTTAGATAATCTAGTAGATTTAAGTTTAGAAATACGTTTGTAATGTGTACGATTTAACATGTCTTTAAATTGCATGTACCCGTAACTAGCATTAACAACTCTATCGCTAAAACAGATAACGTCTAAAATATCTGTTAGTTGTATAGGTTCTGCTAACTTAATTGTCTTTAAATCAGAATCTAGATAGTAGTCAACACTATGCGTTAACAATTGTTTATTTTTAATAACCCACACGTAGTCATCAAATGCAACCATCTTATTAAGTGTAAATCTTCCACCTTTTAACCCTTCATATCTGAAGTAATCATAAGTTCCACCACTAGTAGCACCTTCGATTGCTGTATACTCGCTAGTTCTTTGAATTTCAAATATATCGTGATTATAGAAACTATAAACTTTTATCGAATCAAATGCAGACGGAATAAAATTAAATTCAATCTGATCGTTTGCTATTCTGTAGTCTGCATACTTGTAAGATGTAACTGTTAGCAACGAGCCTTCTTTATAGACCGCGTCTGTTATAATAACTGCTAATGTTTCAACATTAAAATAGAACTGAGAACCATAGGTTAATTTTGTTCCGTCTAGATAAACTTCTAAATCAGTTGAGTCTATCCAGCCTGGTATAAATTTGTAATTAGGTAATGTATATTCTAAGATGTCATTCTTTAATACAAAATATTCAGAATCACCAGGTCTAACTATAATGCCGTTGTTAACAACTAGAACACTATTGTTATAAGGGTTTTTAATACCAACAGCATTTACTAAATCAAATGTGCTTGTAGAACCATCACCTACTATTTCTTCTATTTTAACAATTGCAGCAGTTTGATTTTGATCAGTAGTAATCATGTAAGTGATCAACGCATCAACTTCAACTGCTTCGCCAAATCTAATTCCTACTTTCTCAGGAGAATTGTAAGAATCGGACGTTCTAAATAAAGAGTAAGTAACAGCTACCCCATTAACAAGAACAATTGATCCCAACCCTTCAATCCACGAAGCATTAGTAATATATTCAAGCGTACTGCCATCTGAAACAAAATAATTAGTATCTAATAAATTCTGGCTTGCAACACCAAAAGTTATTACGCTAACAATTGTTTTGTTATCAGGCATTGACAATAATGTCACTGTTCGAGCTTGCCAATTAACTGTGTAATCAACTAACTGTGTTAAAATTAAATTGTCAACTTTTACAATGATACTTGCAAAGTTATTAGGAATTTGACCTAATGCAAATTCAGTAGTAACACCGTCTGCTATGTAATTTGTAAATGCAATCTTAGCTGAACCGGATGTTGGTAATTGGAATACTTTAATTGCTACAGCATCTGTAATTTGTCCAGGAACAACTTCTTCTGGTGCATGGCTTGTCATAGGAGTTACAAACCCATCACCGTCTAAAATAATATCGTCTGGTGCTAATCCTGTTGCTGTTTGATAACCAATGAATCCGCTAGTATCTTTTCCACCACTCAATGCGGTATCGTATTCTCCAGGTAATGGAGTTACGCTACCATCACTTGACTGCTTGCGGAAAATAATCTTATCACCTTCATTAATGTCAATAGGAGTAGCATCAGTTAGGTTAGGTAAGTTATATACACTAGTAATACCATCACCTGTAATAGTTTGCATAACAGTACCAGCAGGAGCTACTGTTCTTCCGTTAGGCTGAACAGTAGAACCGTCATAAGAGTTAAAGTACGGATCGTCTATTCTTACACCATTTACATAAACATTAATTTTTTCACCGACAGCTGGAGTGTACGGTAATGTAAATGAGTAGGTGCTATCGCCAACTGTTACAATGTAGTCATCAAATGCAGCATCAAATCCATCCCATGAATCTGTAAACCATGGTAGACTATCCCAGCCACCGCTTACATTAAATCCTAAACCGGTAATGTTTACGCCGCCATAATCAACCCCCGTCATTAACTGAGCTAGGTCTTTACCATACATTCCGCTTTCTGGATTATAGTACTCTTTAATTCTATCAGCAGCTGACAAATGGTTAAAGTTTTTCTTGTATGTAATTTCTATAACATCATTAACATTAGGGGCTACAGATAAAGTTAGTAATCCAGAGTAACTAGTAAATCCTTTTGTTGTTGACTTTTTAGTAGTTAACACATACTCATCTCTTAATACATCTATGCCATTGACTGTTACAGAACTTTCGCCAATTGACGAAACTGGACTAAACTTTAATGCAAATTGAACTTTTGACCCTGTTCCTGCAAATGTTTCAGTTTCTGTTATTTGTGTAATATAATAATTTCTAGTAATTCTATCAAACGCAATTGCAATTTTGTTGGCTCTAACTACTTCACTTTCTATAACTACCGATGCTCTAGCGGCAACACCGTCGGTTCCTAAACCGCCATCTAAAATAATAGTAGGTGCTTTTAAGTAGCCTGATCCAGGAGTTGTTAATTGTATTCTATTAACACGGCCGTTAGATATGTAAGCTAATGCTGTTGCACCAGATCCAAAACCGCCTTCAATACGGACTACAGGATTACTAATATATCCAGAGCCTCCATCAATTAATTCAATAGACTGAACTAGGAATCCTACATTGTCATACCAATGCTTCCAGGGATATGTGTATAATTCTGGATTTACAGTTTCTACATTTCCTTGATCATTAATTAATACCTGCATTGGAGCAACTTCAAATTTTTCACCTATTATAGGTAATAAATCAAAATCAGTAACCGAAGCTCGTTGCGTATCTATGCTAGAATAAGAGCTCACATATTCTCTAATCTGTGTTCTATAAGGTTTAACTTCTTTAATGTAGTCTTCGTAATTTTCTAAGTTATCATTATTGTAATTAACTTTTTGTGTTAATTTGCCAACGTTATGCGTTGCCTTAACAAAACTAGTTTTAAATGCCCAGTCGATCAACGTTTGTTCGTGTAACGCATAACGAATCGTCGAGAAGAATAATTTTAAATATTCAACTCTATATTCATCAATTAAAATTTTATTTTTAATAGTGTTAATAATAATTTTTAATTCAGTCTCAGCAAGAATATCATAACTATCACCATCAAACAAGTTACTATCGTAGCCAGTTTCTTTATAAGAATAAAGATTTGAATTAAATGCTATTGTTCCATTTTGTCTGCCAACAACTGTATAATTTTGAGTGTAATCAATAGTAATCGTATTATTATATTTTTCTAAGAGCAACCAACCACCTGTACCTACATTGTTTACTTTTACAATATTTCCAATATCTGATTCTAAAATAGCCAGCTGATATGTGTTATCCACTACGTAGTCAATTTTAGTAAATTGATTATAGCCTGTTGAATACCAATCTTTGTAGTTCCAATAGTTCCTAACATCATAAGATTGACCTTTTAATCGCTCCCATGATAGTGTAGAACTTTCCCAGAAGTAAGTACTCCATCTGTTAAAAGTAGTTGAGTCACTAGATACCAATACCGTAAACGGCCTTAAAGTCATTGTAGTGTTATCAGTGTATCCTTTTCCAGGATTTAAAATAGTTACTCCAGATATTTGACCTTGAGCATTTACTATTGTTTTAACTTGTGCGTCTTTTCCAGTATTAGAAATACTAATATATGGCGCATTAATATAGCCTTTCCCAGGATTTATAATTTCCGCACCAACTATTCTTCCGTTTTCTATTATTGGTGTTAGTGTTGCTCTTTCTAATGTTGCAGTTCCTACAAATCGTAATTCAGCCTCTGTATCAATTTGTATATCCCATGTGCCAGATGATGCAATTGGAGAGTTATTAAATTGACTTAAATCGGATAGATCGTAATCGTCGGCAATTAACTTAGTAGATAGCACAGAATTTACACGGTCAATATATTGTTTGAGAGCTTCAACTCTATTAACAAACATACTTTGTCTTGGTCTAAAGCTAATGCCGTAACGCTGTTTGAACGGCAATTTAATGTCAGGCACTACACGATCGTTATCGTCTTTACCTACCAGACTATGAATCCATTTCTTTTCAACCTCAGGAGGAATTATAGTGTTTGGATGCTCGCTTAAAATTTTCCATTGGCTGTGTGCATTAGTTTCTGAATAATTTAAATCTACATTCCAATATTGCACTACAAGATTAAAATTAGTTGAATCAATAAAATTAGTAACATTGATAAGACTGAACGAGTCAGTCCCTGTTAATGCAATACACGAGTATCCTTCAGACGACGGATCTGAAATTAATCTAGAAACATTATATGCTGATAATTTTCTATTATGGTTATTTGGAATAAACGTAGGATTTTTTACCCAGAAATAATAAGTATTTTTAAAAGTTTTAGATACTGTGTCGTATTTTTTCTTAACACTATATACAGAACTTCCGTATTTAGAAATGCCGCTTACACCGAGACCGTTGCCTTTATCAGTTCCTGATAGTTTATCCCATTCATCTGGTGTGTACTTAGTTTCAACCCATTCATAAACATCAATACTTGCAGTCTCGTATAAAGTGTTCCATGTTGTTGATCTATAGACTACTCCGCCAAGGCTATTTTCAATAAACTTAGCATTAGTAAGGTCCCACCATAGTGTTCCTACTTGAGAGGTTGTCCAACTCATTCCATCGTCTACATTAACACTACCAGTGCCTATTGAATAAACAGCAGGATCAAAAAATGTTTTATAACTAATTTCTTGATCGGCTGGTCCAGGGATTTTACCTTGGATAGGGTCTACTACATCTAAGTACGCTGCTAGTTCATTTTTAGTTCTATCATACAAATAAGCTTTTTTAATTTTAGCAGTGTTAGGTCTTAATTTTTCTTCGTACAATACAGACCAACTACTCTGCGTTGAAGCTTTTGAATAAGCATAAACTGAACCTTGTTTATTAAAATTTCCTGAATCATTTGGGGCGCCAACTAATATGTGACTATTAGCAGCTGATAGAGAATAACCAAATAAATCCAATTCACTAATATTGTCATGCGTTGGTAGTTCATTTGCAAAGATGAAAGTATTGTTTATTCTTTCGTAAATATCTAATCTGCCCGAATCAATATGCTTATCTCTAATAGTCAATGAGTTATTATCAAATGTTGTAACACCACCAGTATTAAAAGTGGTTATTAACTCAGAATCACCGTTTGTAGAAAATATTGCAAGAGTGTTTTCATCTAAGAAATCAACTTTCCCACCAAATTTTTCTAATTCTTCTTGTTTAGAACTAAAAATTATTTGTGATAATTCAAATAGGTCAGTTGAAAAAATATAAACTTTACCTGTGTTCTTACCGTTAGTATCAGATAATGGTGCACCTATTGCTAGATACTGGCCGCTGGTAGATAAGGATATGCTATTACCAAATTGGTCAGCTGCGGCTATTGTAGCATTAGTGTCAGTGAATACTGTAGAAGTGTTTAGTGTTTTAAACAGTGTATAATTATTGCCTACTAGTTTATAGATATAAACTGCGCCTGTAGACGTTGACACGCCTGGCGCTGCTACTACTAACACGGAACCGTCAGCAGACATTGCTAGACTACTGCCAAATAAATCGTTATCTGCTAGCCCATTTAACGGAGTAGCATAATTTGTAACTGCACCGTTAATGTATTTGTAAAAATAAACTTTTCCTCTATTAGTAGCACCTAAGGCCGACACTGCTAAAACATAATCGTTACCTTGTTTTGCTGTTGCTATTGCAGAACCAAATTTTTCGTTAGCTGAAGGTGTTTGACTTTCAACTGCTGCCAATAGATTCCAACTGTATTCTGTAGCCCTATAGTAAATTCCCACATATCCTTGATTAGTTAATGTGCTACCGCCAACATTTGACGCTGTAGATGCTGATACAAATGTTAAAACATTATCAGGCGTGAATGCTATTGCGGCACCAAAATTTAAATTGGTTAAGTCAGATATAGAGCTATCAGGTAATATTTCACTAGTGGCAACCCACAATGTTGACATTAAGTTTTTAGTATAGACAATTACATTAGCCTCTGCTGTAGCTACCCATGCTACTTGAGCATTAGGGCTTAGAGCTACTGTACGACCATAGTTAGTGTTGTCTGATAGTTTAAAATTAGACAAAGTATTTTTTTGATAAACATTGTTATTTTTATAAACTGAAAACAATCCTAACCCATTATCATCTGACCATATTAACTCACCATCTTTTAATCTTGTTGGTAATATAGAATTTGCGTTGTCGATGTGATCAACTCTGGCTGTATTAAATTGGTAAACAACAATTGTATCTAAATCCGCAAAAGGTGCTATCCAATTTGCTATTGTAGTTGTTATAGTTATAGTAGCTAAAGATACTGAAGTTACTTTATAGAACCCTTTAATTAACTCAGAATTTTCAATACCAAGTATATCTCCAGCAATAACATTAGGAATTCTGTCTGTTGTAATTGTTAGCTTAGAATTTGCATATGTTACGTTTTCAACTTTAAACTCAGATTTTGTAAAACGATAAACATTCCAGTCTCGTCCTTCAAATGCACACCAAACATAATCACCGTCAATAAAATTAGAAATATCTTTACCAACTATGCCATCTAATGTGTCAACGTTTGCTGCAACATCGTCGTACCTTACATAACCTGCTTTTCTTAAAAAAGAAATAGTGCCGTCAGTTGCCCACAAGTCATTAGTATACCCTAAAGGTTTAATGTAAATGTCTGTAGGTAATTGTCTATAAACGAAATCTACAACATTAGGATCAATATTAGATACTAATTCAAATGGTTGTGGATTAAGTTTAAACAATCTTTCATCTAACTTAAATTCTATTTCTTTGTAAGATTCAATTGCGCCATAATTACCAACACGCACTGCCCATTCTTCGTTAAACGTTAGACTTTCTTGATCGTCTGCACTTAGTACATCAAACAGCTTACTAAAAACATTTTGTGTACCTTTTTCAATAATCATTCCTTGATAGAATTTATATTGACTTACATCGTCTTGAATAATATTTTCAAGGTACTGACGTTTTTGATACCCAATTAAATGTTGTGCCATCTTTTGTTGACCGGCGTCAAAATTGTCACTGTCTAGACTATAGAAGTCTGTGAACTGCATGGTTTTATATTCCCAGTTCGGTAACAATCTCGATTCTGGTTTTTCATCTAATAGTATCCAATTTTGAGATTCAAACGTTTCAGTGCCTACTAAAAATTTAGAAGCCGCATAATAGAATTCTTTATACTTAACAATGTCGCCGAGGTTATAATCAGTCCAAGCTGACCAAACTTGTAATCTTGCTTGATCGTAGATAAATCCTGGTATATTGAATCCACCATTCCACTCAGTAGAAATGTATCCTAATACCTTAATACGCTCTTGTCTATATCCCGGTTCTTGATCATATATTACATCGTTGAACAAGGTAGTGTTATCTAAAAGAATAACATGCTCTTTTTGTACAAGATATAAACTAGCACCGTAAATTCCATGGTTAGTAGTTGTTACAGGAGTTAATACAAAACTATCTTTGTCTCTAAATAGATTAACTAGCTCTGGTTCTAATTTTAAACCATCAACTCTAAATATTTTATATTCGTAAAAAGAATCAAGAACATTATCAACAACTTCATAAGCAGTTTTTAAAATTAAATTATTAGCTGCAGGGCTTAGAGAAATAATTGCACCAACTGACCAGTTTTGTGTAGTCCAGAATAGAAATTCTTTAACTGCGTTATCCCAATTGTCAACCGTCTTTAAACTAGTATTGAACTCATCAAATACAAAACCTGTATTCTCAAGGTATGCACCGTAACCCTGTAAGAAATCAACTACTCCTTGGATACTATTAAACTTTGTTCCGTAGCTAACTCTTAACTCAATTTCAGTATTAAAAGATTTACGTAGTTCAGCTTCTCTGCCGCCAGTTACTGGTAACTCTGCCAATTTTGTAAAATAGCTAGAATCAAAAGTACTACCGCTTTGATGAGTAATTTTAACTCGATAATACTGTCCGTTAGCTCTTATTAGCTTACCAGCAACATAGTATTTGTCAGAGCTCCAATTAATATAGCTTTCAGAAATGCCGCCGACATTTATAGTCTTGCCAGTTAATGAGTAAGGGTAATAGATAAAGTATGGCTGATCAACATTATACCCTCTTAGTTCGTAACCGTCTGCATACTTTGTTATAGCAACACCGCTATAACTAATTTTCTTTGTAGGAGAAGACTTGTTTAAAACAATTTTATAATTTTCTGGAGGAACAAATACTCCACCTGAGCTAGATATACTTTTACTATCAAGCAATAATTTAAATTTTTCTTTAGATGTAAATCCACCTAACTTTGAACCTAATTTCATCGTCAACGATGATAGATCAGTTTTATATTGATTAATAAGCGCAACTGTATCACTAGTTAGATAGTCGACTACATAGTTAATTAATCCAGCAGTAAACACTCTTGATGTACTTACTGAAGTAGATGGAAACACTAAGTCTTTAAGTCTTAACCTTAGCATAGTTTCTGAATACACTAACTGATCATTATTATTCTTTATAATTCTGCTTCTGTCTAGTGTAGTTCCTAAAACATAGTTTGGTTGCATTAATAATGCAGCATGTATTACAGCAAACGTATAATAGCTGCTTTTCCTCCAAGCAGCCTCGACAGGTCCTACATCGCCAAACGCATAGAATCCTTCAGACGTTTCTTTAATTACACCGTTGATATAACCAGAATTATACGGATCTAATAGGTTACCATCTTCGTCAACCGGATAGCCGTACTCGAGAATAGATTTAGCAAACTTTAACTGTGTTCGGATTGGGTTGCCAGGTTCTCTTATTAGACCATATCTAATGTCGTTCCATAAAATAAAATTGTTACTAGTATAAGGTGCAGGGCCATACACATCCTGCCACCATGCTGGTTCAATACTAAAACCTAAACACTCCCAAGGATGGGTATGTGGTCTATCTGTGTCTAATACCCAACGATATACACCTCTCCAAAATGCAGGTGTAGCTCTATTGTCTGGTGTAAAATTATCTCCGTAATTCCATGTGAACGGATTTAATCTGCTCCATAGCTCGCTGTTTTGTTTAGTGTAATCTTGTGGAATATATGCAGTCCACTGAAAGAAAAATTGACTTAATATTAGATCAAACTCAGATTTAGAATAACTTGTGTTGCGAGTATAACCTGGTATAAAATTATAGATATCGAATATTTGCGCATCGTAAGAAATTTTTATATTATTAAAAATTCTCATCTCTAACTCTAATAACAGCTGATCTCGATAATCATTATACCCAATAGTGATACTACCATCGTGCCCTTGGATAACAGTAGTCGGCTCAAGATAAGTGTCGTCAACATAAATCTTAGGCTCAAATAATGGGTACAGTCCTAGCTTAGTAGGAGTTGGGGGACAAAAAGCTCCGTCTGTAGTTTCATATTCAAATGCTTCAATTATATCATTTTCTGCTAACGGTGCAAGAATTGTAAAAAACACATCGTCGCCAAACACATAATCTCGGCCATGCAATAATTGCTGCTCATTTAAGTAAATGATAACAGATTTATTTGATAAAGTTTTTAAATTAAATGTAGTTGTTAACGGATAAGTTTTAACTCTACTGTCTAATACTACATATTCTAAACGTGTAGCCCCTAAGTATGGGAACATGTCTGATAGATAATAAGGTTGAGTTTTTGTTTTATCTTTAAACAAAGTTTGTAAAATAAAGTCAACGTGTCTACGTGGATCAGTATCTATTCCAGATTCTGATGCAAACGTTAAGAAAGATCTTTTAAATTTACCATAGTCAGTTGATGCTTGTGCTAATGCTTTAAGCA
>Ga0078894_10002122_pt1 | contig 14934 bp, 11 predicted proteins | sample LauGreSu1BDMLBSD_2_FD_67506 | JGI IMG/M metagenome (GOLD analysis project Ga0078894, IMG submission 67506) | Freshwater lake microbial communities from Lake Michigan, USA - Su13.BD.MLB.SD (version 4) (version 4) | ecosystem: Environmental > Aquatic > Freshwater > Lake | place: Lake Michigan... | reverse complement strand
AACAGAAAGAGTTGAATAAAAAAATGGATGAGGCAAAAGAGGATTTGAAAAAATTGGAAAATTTGAGCAAAGAACTCAAAAAACCAGCTGACGAAAAAGCATTTGACGATATAGAAAAAGATTTGAATGAGGCCGAAAAAGAACAAGATGAAGCCAAAGAAGAATTGGAGCAAAATGATAAAAAAGATGCAGCCAAAAAACAAAAAAAGGCTTCGGACAAGATAAAAGAAGCGTCAGAAAAATTGAAAAAAGCAGCCAAAAAACAGAAAAAACAACAAAATAAAGAAGATGCTGCAGCAATGCGTCGCTTGCTTGAAAATTTGATGTATCTGTCGTTTGCACAAGAAAAATTAGTGGAAAATACAAAAACTACCAATATTCAATCACCTGTGTATCCAAAAGTGATACAAGAGCAGAAAAAGATTAAGGATGATTTTGGGATGATAGAAGATTCATTGTATAAATTAGCTTCAAGACAGAATGTAGTCAAAAAAATAATTTTTGAAGAAGTCGAAAAAATCAATGGTTTTACAAAACGTTCTATAAATTTCTTGACCGAAAGACAAGTGCCAAATGCGATTCCGCAAGAGCAATTTGCTATGACTAGTTTTAATAATTTGGCATTGATGCTAAGTGAATCGCTTCGAAAAATGAATGAAAATGATGATGACGACTCCGATTCAGATCAATCTTGTGATAACCCAAAGAAAAGTAAAAAGAAAAAACCCGCAAGTGCTAAAAAATTGGCCGAAATGCAGCAAGAACTCAACCAGCAATTGGAAAATTTGAAAAAACAAATGGAAGGTAAAGAAAATCCAGGTGGGGGAATGCCAAGCAAAATGAGTGGAGGAAAAGAAGGTATGAGCCAACAACTAGCAAAAATAGCGGCACAACAAGCCGCCATTCGTAATGCCTTGAAAGAATTGGAAAATAAAGCCAATCAGCCAGGCAAAGATGGCAAAAAGCCCTTGGGTGAAGGGTTGGGGGATATAATTCAAAAAATGGAGCTAACCGAAAAGGAAATAGTGAATAAAAAAGTATACAATGAAATGCTGAAAAGGCAAAAAGAGATTGAAATAAAATTGTTGGAGGCAGCAAAAGCTGAAAGAGAGCAAGATGAAGAAAATAAGCGTGAAAGTCAGTCCACAAAAGAAATTCCAGCACCTATTCCAACCGATTTGAAAAAATATTTGGAACAAAAAAAAGAAAATGAAAATAATTTGAAGAAAAATCCTGTTGGATTAACACCTTTTTATAAGTCTTTGGTGGAAAAATACTTTGAAATGTTGAAGTAAACCGTTTTACTTTTGCAAAATTGTTAGAAAAAGAATAAGAAATGATTAAAAAACAATATATAGTAGCGATATTAATGTTGCCTTTTGTACTTTTTGCTCAAAAAGCTACTCGAGAGAGTTATGTCGTAAAACATTATAAATTGGCTATTCGTGAGATGAATTTGTATAAAATTCCAGCATCGATTACCTTGGCGCAAGGTATTATAGAGACGAATAATGGCACTTCAAGATTGGCTGTAGAAGGCAATAATCACTTTGGGATAAAATGCCAAAAGGTATGGACTGGACCTACCATGACACATGATGATGATGCCAAAGGCGAATGTTTTCGAGTATATACTTCATCAGAAGAATCGTATCGAGATCATTCTCTTTTTCTAACATCAAGAGATCGTTATAAACGATTGTTTAGCTATGACATAAAAGATTATAAGTCCTGGGCATATGGACTAAAAGAAGCGGGATATGCTACTAATCCTAATTACCCCCAAATGCTAATAAAGCATATTGAAGAGCTCAAATTGTATGAATATGATTTTTTTGGAACTAGTAATTCAGAAATAGATACTACTAATAAGAAAAATTTAATTACTCCAAATTCGACGTTAGATTCTGGACAAAATATAATAGAATCGGGAAAAAATTTAGTAGAAGGTTCATTGAAAGTTGCTTTAGATTCTATTGTTACAACTTTCTTGCCTTTTGTAATAGTTAATGAAAATTTTTCAATTGAAAAAGTGGCTGCTGAAAAAGGATTTACGCGAAGAGAATTGATGATTTTTAATGAATGTGAAGGCGAACAAAATTTGACGAAAGGACAAAATTTCTTTCTTCAACGAAAAGAAATAAAATCTCATATTGCAGTGCATGAAGCTAAATTAGGAGAAAGTATTTATGATATTTCACAGATATATGGCATCAAACAAGAGAGTATTCGAAGATTTAATAAACTGGAGAATTGGGAACAACCACAAGTAGGAGAGGCAGTATTTCTAAATAGTGTAAGAAATACATATATGAAAACAAGAACATATTATGAATTGCAATCCGAGCGAGAAAAAATGCAGAAAGAAAAGATAGAAAATGAATTAAAAAACACCATAAAACCTCAAAAAATTTATATTCATAGTTCTAAGGATTCTTCGGTAATGAATGATTCACCTAAAATGGTAATTCATATTGTTAAAGCTAAAGAAACAATTTTCTCCTTAGCTAAAAAGTATGGATGTAAACCAGCGGAGATTAATAAATGGAATAATCTTGATGATGCACCCCTTCAATTAGGTCAAAAATTGACTATTAAGTTGAATGAATAATCTATAGGTTTTTCTATACACTTACTCCAAAATCCCTCAACGCATTATTCAAAGATGTTTTGAGGTCTGTTGAAGCCGTTCGTTTACCAATAATCAAAGCACAAGGAACTTGGAAAGTACCCGCAGGAAATTCTTTTGGGATTGAACCTGGAATTACCACAGAACGCTCGGGTACATAGCCTTTGTATTCTATGGGTTTTTCGCCTGAAATATCGATAATTTTTGTAGATGCTGTCAAGACTACATTAGCGCCCAAAACAGCTTCTTTTCCTATTTTTACGCCTTCTACTATGATACAACGGCTTCCAAGAAATGCGCCATCTTCTACTATTACAGGGGCTGCCTGAGGGGGTTCCAATACCCCGCCTATTCCCACGCCGCCACTCAAGTGAACATGTTTGCCTATTTGAGCACAACTACCTACAGTTGCCCAAGTATCTACCATGGTGCCCTCGCCTACATAAGCGCCTAAATTCACATAAGAAGGCATAAGCACTACGCCTTTTTCCATAAAACTTCCATAGCGAGCTATAGCATGCGGAACAGCTCTAACGCCTTGGCTTTCATAGTCTTTTTTTAATGGGATTTTATCAAAAAATTCAATTTCGTCGCAGATATTGATGGTGCGCATTTCCATAATTCCAAAATAAAGCAAAATTGCTTTTTTTGCCCATTCGTTTACTTTCCACCCCGACTCTGTAGGTTCTGCTACACGCAATTTGCCTTTGTCTAGCCATTCCATTGCATCCAAAACCTTTTGTTTGTTATCGTTCAAAAGACTTCGGTCTTCCCATATTTTTTCTATTATTTCTTGAGTCGCTATCATTGTTTTGATTTTATCCTAAAGGCACAAAGGTAATTAAAAAAAATTATTTTGTATGGCAGTATATCCTCATTTATTTTTCGTAATATAGATTTTTGGAAAGTTCAAAATTATTCAGATTAATTTTGTTTTAATTTTCTTAGATAATGAAATTTTGGATTAAGCTTGTTTTTATCTTTTCGATTCCAATTCTTTGTGGAATTTCGGATAATTTTTTGCTTTTTACGCCAGATTTATTCTCAAAAGCCGAAAATTATCAATTCCTAAAAACAATCTCAAAAGAGCAACAAAAAATGGGTTTATTGATGGGAATGATTTGTATTCCAATGCTTTATTTGTGTTTTACTTTTTTGGTAAAACAGCTAGACTTAGCTTCGCAAAAAGCGCTTTTATCGTTACGAAAAATTGTTTTTGCATTAATTTTTATTGGCTGTTTGGTTCATGCTATGTATTATTTTCTGGTAGAATGGTTACTGCTTTTACCTTATGTATTTTATTTTGCTAAAGGTTTGGAAATGCTTTTTGTACTTATTTTCTTGTTTTTCGCATATAAATTATATCAAATTTCAAGCAAAAAACAGCATATCGATTTATACAAAATTCGATTTTTCAATCCTTTTGGCTATTTGATTTTATGTGTATTTTTTGCATTAATTTCCCCTTTAATGGGTATTAGATTCTTAATTTCAGCGTTTAATCTTTCTTTCTTGTGGGTCTTGATAGGTTATTTTTTACTAGTCCTCATTCCCCAAAAAATAAGAAAAATTCCTATTATTACATAAATATAATAACTGATAAAACGCCAAATGAATGCAATAACACCGCTCATACCTTGTTCAAAATATGGGCAATAAAAAGCCATATAAATAGCTTCGGCAAGACCACTACTACCAGGAGTAGAAGGAAGATAAAACATAAGCCAAAGAGCATATTGTTTTGCATAGATTAGTCCCAAATCCAAAGGTGCATTTGCAAATCCCCAAACGATAGCTAGGCCTACCATATACCTTCCTGCCCAGCTCATAAGTGTATACAAAGCTAGCTGAATCCAAAAGATGATTTTTTTATTTTTATATGCAATGTTGGTTTCAAATAATTCTCTTCCAAAATCTACAATTTCTATTTGCCATCTTTGAAGTATTGTAATTCGAGATAGCTTTAAAAAAGCATTTTTGATCCATCGTGGAAATACAAAAATTCCTATAAACGCAACGGCTACAAATAAAAATATAAAGGTAAGAATGGTAAAAACGATTTCTTGAATATAATCTATGTTTTTGAGGAATGAAAGCTTGGACTGTAAAACGGTCCAATCAGGGCAATCCGTATGGGGGGCGAGCATAGATTTTCCATAAATGAAAAATAAAATGGGAAATAGCAGCACAAAGATAAATTCATCTAAAATAATAGCCAAAAGAACCAATGAAGAGGCTTTGGCGGCCTTTACCTTGTTTTGAATAAGTAGGAAAACGGCTACCGCTTTACCGCCGAGCATGCCGGGTGTGATGGCACTCCCAAATTCCCAAAGCAATATAATTTTGATTAATTCGTTGAATGTGATTTTTTTATCGGTAAGAAGTCGAAGGCGCATTACGTATCCCAAATCTCTTAATACAAGCATACAAATAGCTAATAAAATACCTTTGACAACTTGGGATGTCCAAAGAATATTCCCAAACTGAGATACATCTATGGTTTGTCTAAAAATAAATAGCCCAATCAAAAGGATTACTGCAATGTAAAAGAAATTTCTTTTTGCTTTTAAAGGACTTTTTGAAGACATTTAGTAGATGGAATTATGAGGTAAAATTACAAAACATTATTGATTTGTTCTTTTATTTTTTCGAGATTGTCCTTCATTTCCACTACATTATGTTGCATCTCAAAATCATTGGCTTTTGAACCAATTGTATTAATTTCTCTTCCAATTTCTTGTGCAATGAAATTGAGTTTTCGCCCAATAGGTTCGTCCAATTGTACCGAAGAAAGAAATAGCGCCAAGTGATGATTCAAACGGCTTATTTCTTCGCTTATATCCAATTTTTCTATATAAAATATCATCTCTTGTTCTAGTCTGTTTTTGTCAAATTCAACTTTGGCATTTAACTCTTCAAAATTTGCAAAAATTTTTGAGCGTTTGGCATCGATTCTCCTGCTATCAATAGACTCAATCTTATTTTTCAAAGTTTCAATATTATTTAACCAATTTGAAAAATCTTGAGTGAGTGAAATGCCTTCATTTTTGCGATATTGAATTAATATTTCGGATGCTTTATCTACTTCTTTTTCCAAAAAGAGGATTTCTTCTTCGGATAATACCTCTATGCTGGTGTCGGAATTATTATTCAATAAGTATGTAAAAAGCATATCAGTGTTTGCACCTACTTTGTTTGCCAATTGTATGTGCGCTTCGTATTTTTCTAAAAATGCAGTTTCATCGATATTTACAAGCGCCGTTTTTGTTTTTTGAAGATTGATATATAAGTCAATCTTCCCACGTTGCAATTTTTTCTGAATGATGTTTTTGAAATTTAATTCCAGATTTCTAAAAAGTTGACACGATTTGAAATTAATTTCTAATCCTTTGCTGTTCAAAGATTTTATTTCAATAGTATAGCTATTTTCTCTAAATTCAAAAGTAGTGAGGGCATAGCCCGTCATAGAATAAATCATGTATTTTTATTTTTTTCTAATTCAATTGTCAAAGATAGAGATACTTTTATCTGTTATCGTTTTTATTTTTTATAATACTTTTTCTATCCCAAAAAGCCATCTAAATTTAAACTGATTATTATTGTCTTCTCTATTAGGGCTAGATAAAAACAAAGGCATATCAAATCGGAAATAAAGTGGTTTTACGGTTTGAAGAACGCCAAATTTTTTGATTTGTAAACCTGCTCCAAGTCCTGCATCAAATAACATTGGCGAGGTATTGAATGCGAGTCCATCGGCGTGTAATAAAGCCGTTCCTATTTTCCCCATATCGGCAAAAGAGTATAGTTCTAGACCTAATGTTTGGCTCAATCGTCTAAATTTTATTGGACTCAATCGCTCAAAATGAATTTGAAGATTGGCGCTATATCCCGAATTTTGTGCTTTGAGACTATGCAAAGAATTTCCATCTTCTATAAAACTTCGCATGGTGTATCCTCTCAAATTGAGGCCGCCAGCCATATTAAGGTTACTTGCATTGAGTCCAATATTATTAAAATCGTATAATGAAGAAGGAATCAAAAATACAGAACGTGTAAATTCATTCTCTATCATCTGTTCCATATTGGCATTTCCTGCTTCCAAAAACGAGGCATTAGGTACTCCATTGTTTCCCTTTTCATTAACGCCTAGTCTGCCGTAGAATCGAGCTTTCAATAAAAATTTATATAATGTTTTTTTGAAAATATGTTCATTCTCAATGAAATTATAATTATTATAACTTAGAATAGAAGCTCTTACCGCGAGTTTGGATTGATGATAAATATTGTTTTTATATAATTTCGAATAATAAATTTCTGCATTGATACTAGAGTTGAGTCCTCCATTTCCCCATGCGATAGGGTCGTAGTGATAATTTTCTGTGCCAAAGCTAGGACGCATCATCATCTTGTAGAATAGTGATGCCGAAAAATAATCATTTAATGGCTTGCTTAATGCTATTTTATTGAGTACGATGCCATCGAGCCAGCGCGAATGAAATGAGAACGTACTGTTTTTGATAAAACTATGCGTGGGCGTGCTGTAATTGAAGCGATACGAGATAATATCATTGCTATTATGTCCAAAATTATTCTCACGAATAGCGCCTTTTCCTATTCCTGTATTGACCCAAAAGTCAAACTGCATATTATGGAACGAACGCATATAATTTCCATTGAAATGAACGCCCAGTTTTACTCCATCAAAATTATTATACCATACATCGGGTCTCCAAAAAGCGTGGTAGTAATTTCTATCCAAATTGTCGTACAATTTATGGTCAAATTTGAACTTGATAGGGAAATAGCTATTATTATTCAAAGGACGAATATCTGCCAATCTTCGTGTAGTATCTATTTCTACTTTTTGAAAGGCTTCGGGCAGTTCTATTTTGGTGCTATAATCCGTTTTGAGTTTATTGTCCCATCCTATCCAACGAGGCAGTCTGGTAGCATCGGTTTCTTTTTCAAACCACGTATTAGGAATATAAAAATTATATTTTTTGCCGCTTTTGCCAGTAATAGTGAGGTCTATAGGCATTTGCATTTCGCCTTTTCGTTTCAATTTGAGCTCGTATAAATTCCCTGAGTCCAATTTATTCAATCCTACAAATTTGTAGTCGATATGTTTGCTTGTCTCTATCCATTGGTCAAAAAACCAATTTAAATCGCGTTTGGTATAGTCAATTATGGATTGTCTAAAGTCTTCAATATAGGGATGACAAAAACTCCATTGATTGAAATAATGCTTCATTGCACCCGAAAACAAGCTATCGCCCAATACATATTGTAGATTGAAAAGCATAGTAGCTGTTTTTGAATAGACGTGTCCATAACCTCCGCCTTGTCCCAATGCGCCGTTGAATCCATCGCTATGGGTATTGAGTGTAGGGTCTTCATCGTGAACGGCATCTCGCATATAGCCTAGATATACATTGGCTTCACGAGCTTCTACTTCTTCAAAATGTTTATTCAAATATTTGTTTGTAGGTTTTGACTGTACCACATATTTTCCATCTATTCGTTCCATCGCCCATACGGTTAGGAATTGGGTAAAACCCTCGTCCAACATTGCTCTGTATGTTTCATTATTATTGACCATACCATAAAACCAATTGTGTCCTACTTCGTGTGCCAATAATTTTCTATAACCTGGATCGCTGCCGCCGTCCATAGTTAGCATTGGATATTCCATGCCGTCTTCGCAGTCCGCTACTATCATTTTTGGATATGCGTATTTCCCAAAATCACGACTGTAAGTATGGATAACTTTATGGGTAAATTCAGTAGCATTTTTCCATCCACTGGCATGATGTTCAAGTACCATTGCTACTACTTTTACATTATTGATGATACTTTCATGAATTCGATACAAAGGTCCAGCAATCCAAGCAAAATCATGTACGTTTTTAGCTTTATATTTCCATGTTTTTCGTGCACCTTTTTCTATTTTTTGAGAAAATGTAATGTCGCTATCCCATTTGTTTTTCCAGAAATTGGATAAATCGAGCTTGTTTCTTAATTCTTTTGGCAATACTTCATTTTCATTTTGAATTTCGCCTGTGGCTTCTACTACAAAATTGGCAGGAAAGTTGAGTTCTACTTCATAGTTTCCAAAATCACCATAAAACTCTCTGTTCAAGTGCTGGTCGGTACACCATTTGAATTTTCTGTCATATACAGCCAAACGAGGATACCAATGCGCACCATTAAAATGTCGTTGTCCTTTTTGGACAAAGGATTTCATACGTCTTCGGGTAGCACCACCTTTGCTATAATATGTATTAAATTGCAATTCAATTGTAATATCTGTATTAGGAAACATGGGCTGAGCTAGCCAAACTTTCATGATAGATCCGTCTATTTCTTTTTTGAGTTCGGTGCCGTTTATTTTCAAGGATATTATTTCATTTCCCAGATTTGCTTTTTCCCATTTCCCATATTGAATTTTTGAGCCATTAGCTTCTTGAAGATTGGTCAAATAAGATTTTTCAAGAAAAGCATTTTGATATAGATTGAAAAATAAATAGTAGAGTGTATCGGAACTATTATTGGTATATTTAATGGATTCAATTCCTGAAATTACTTCATTTTTTTCGTCCAAATAGGCTTTGATCTTATAGTCAATATCTTGCTGCCAATAATTGGGTGCAGGTTTTTTATTTTTCCAATAATAAGGGTTTGAGGGAGACTGAAAATCTTGAGATTTTGTATACACAAAAGTGCAAAGAAAGAAAACAACCATTGTAATTTTATTTCTATTCATATTGATTTGTTTATGAAAATAAGTAAAAATTTATGTTAAACCGAACGTAAAACCGAACGAAAAGCTACAAATTGGTCCCCAAATTTGTCAAACCCTTTTTGTCGCATTTCTTGTGCAAAATTATTGATATAATCAAAGTAGCGCGTCATATCCGAAGTGCTATACTGAATATTGAATGAGCTGCCATCAGTCTCATTTTCATCCAACAATTTATAGAAGCGAGCCGAATCAAAACATCCTGTATTGATTACATCTTGAATATGTTCCTCTTTTAGCCAAGCAATAAATTCATTTTGAATTTCTTGATTTGGTTTTACGGTTACGCTATATACTATTTCTTGCATAGAATTTTATTTAGAAACTTGTTGTCAATTGAGCTCTAATGCCACTAAATGCAGGCTCCATTCTACATACACCTCCTGTACATACTATTCCTTGTAATTGTTTTACATAACCCAAAGTCAACCTAGTGGCACCTTTTGTATAAGCGGCAAAGAAGGAGTAAAAATGATGAGGAACTCTATTCTCCACTATAAAATAGTTTGGATTGGTTTTGAAATTATATAAATCCGAAATGGAAAAAGACCATGTAGGTGCTATGTTGAATTCAACTAATGCAAAAATGGATTGTCCCAATTCTTTTTCAGCATGTTGGTATTGCAGCTCTGCTCTTATGGATTTTTGTTTTGAAATTTTATAAGAAGCTTCGGTAAAAAAAGTATATGCCACTACATCTTTCTTGCCATCCTGTTGGTATAAAATTTGATTATAATATACATATTGACCCCCAAACAAGGCTTTTAATTTACCGCCTAGCAATTTTTTAAACTCTACATCGGCATACGCTTCTCTATAATAGGGATCTGTAATATTTATGGTGTCTATCATGCAAAGGCTCAAATTTATAGCTACTTTTGGAAATGGAGAATATGTAAAGTCTAATGAAGTGCCAAGTTCACCTATATCTTGTGGCGCAATTTGAAATCGTGCAGGTAAACGAAGCGAATTTTGCCTGTTTATAGGAGCAATATAACCTATTCGGGTATTATTAATTTTATTAAAATCGCCTTGACTAGCTTCATGCGAATTAGTCATAAATTGGAAATGATCCGTCCTACGTGCTTGTGCCGTAACTCCAAATTTTGGTTTGGTATAGGTCAATGAAGTCAAAAAACTTGTACCTGCTCTTTCTTCATACTTTCTATTAAATCCATTATAAACCGCCTCTGGCGACTTATATGCGCCTTCAAAATACCAGGTAAGATTTTTGTAAGTCAATGTATTATAGAGCTGATAGATTACGGTATTATATGAAGTGTTAAACTTATCATCGGGATTTGTATATTGTCTAATAATCGCATCTACTAAACCTCTTGAGGTAGCATCTAATGTCCTATTAACTACTGAAGCACCTGCATTGAAAGATAAATGGTCGTTTATTTCTTTATTTATTTCTACATTAAATGCTTTGATAAATTGCTGATTAGTTCCTAGTTCGTACTTTTGAACACCAGCAAGTCCTCTCAACTTAATGTTTTCCGTTAAATCATATTTTACTTTAGCGCCAAATATTGCATTATCTATTCCCAAATTTCTTTCTTCAAAAGCTCTTAAAGCAATTCCAGATCCATATTGTTCATAAAAATAACCGCCTGTTACTTCTAATTTGTCAATTTTTTTTCTTAAGTACCAATAACCTATGCCATTAAATGTTCTTGGTACAATTGGATTTTGGAGAATGGAATTTAAATGCATATCAAAACGAATTCCAGCGTCAAATTGCATTTCAGGATTGGTATAGAATAATTGAAGCCAAGAATTTGCGGAAGTTTTGTAGGCATCATAGTTTTTCCCCACTGTACCTATTGCAGAGTCCCTATCGTAGAAATCAGCATTGAGCCTAAAATTGCCAGATATTGAGCCTTGACCATTGAATATGTTAAAGATACTTAATAAAATAAACCCAAGTAATAATTTTTTCATCTAATAGCAGTTAATTTGACAATAAGGTGCAAATATATTATTTATTTTAATAAAAAAAATAATATTTACCTTTGTCAGAGTATTTAAATAATAAAAAAAACGACATGAATAAATTTATAGTAGCGGTAGCCTTTATACTTTTTTCTACTACGATGTTTTCACAGACAAAAGTTGGTTTGAAAGATGTACCAAGTATTCAAGTAGAAGATTTGGCAGGAAAAAAAATCAATTTGAAAGAATATATTAAGCCCGGTAAAAACTATGTACTTACTTTCTGGGCTACATGGTGTGTGCCATGCAAAAGAGAGCTCACCAATATGGTTGATTTACAACCAAAATGGAAGGATAATTTTAATACTGAAGTAATAGCGGTATCAACAGATGATAGTCGTGCAAAATCAAAAATTAAGTCCTTTGTAGCAGGTGAAAATTGGCCTTTTACCGTAATGCTAGATCAAAATCAAGATTTGATGCGAGCTCTTGGAATTCAATCCATCCCCTTTACTATGATTGTCGATAAAAATGGCCAAATTGTATATAGTCATAATTCATATGTAGAAGGAGATGAATTCGAAATTGAAAATAAATTAGCGGCTATTTCAAAATAGACTTATAAAATATTTATAAATGAAAAAAATAGTATTCTTGGGGGTAGCATCGTTTTTGATTTTGCATTTACAAGCTCAAAGAATAATTAAAAACCCCATAAATTCAATAAAAAAATCGAGTCCACCTTCTACAAACTCTTCCACAATTCAGATAAAGCCTGTAACGGAAGTTAGCCCGTCAGCTACAAAAACTACTTCAAATAATTCAGAAGTAATGAATTTGGATGGAGTAATTACAAGAGTAGGCTCTGCAATCAGCTCTGCAAAAGATGGGAACAATATGACAGAGTCCAAAGCGAGTGAAGGATTAAAGGCGGCTCTTAAAGCAGGGACAGATATTGCTAGTAACAATTTGGGAACTGTAGACGGATTTTTAGGCAATGCTGCTGTGAAAATTCTTTTCCCTCCTGAAGCCAAAAAAGTTGAAAGTACGCTAAGATCGATAGGTATGAATAAAGTGTGTGATGATGTAGTGGTATCTGTAAATAGAGCTGCAGAAACTGCAGTTATAGAAGCGAAGCCTATTTTTACAGCAGCTATTACCAATATGAGTATTCAAGATGCTATTGGAATATTGACAGGTGGGCAAAACTCAGCTACCGAATATTTGAAGAAATCTTCTGGGCAAGCTTTGGTGCAAAAATTTCAACCTATCATTAAGTCTAATTTGGAGAAATCAAACGCTACAAAGTATTGGGGAGATGTTATGAGTGCCTATAATAATGTCCCTTTTGTACAAAAAGTAAATCCTGATTTGACGCAGTTTGTAACTCAAAAAGCTATTGATGGAATTTTTATGATGGTGGCACAAGAAGAATTAAAAATAAGACAAAATCCATCTCTTAGAGTAGGAAGTATTATTCAAGATGTTTTTGGGTGGGCAGATAAGAATAAGAAGTAATAATACTATTTTATAAGATCAATTCAACAGTAAATGCTATTTAATATTCGCAAAGTTTAATATCCTAAAATATCCAACATCCCTTTATAATCTTGTTCTTTTGCGAATAATTTATATTTAATCTCACCTTGATCATTCTTAGAAACCACTATGTGCTTAGGCGCTGGAGTCAAGCAATGCTGTATGCCCCCAAATCCTCCAATACTTTCTTGATAAGCTCCTGTATGAAAAAATCCAATATACTGAGGTGTTTCAGGATCATAGGCTGGAAGGTAAATGTCATTTGTGTTTTGAATAGAGTTGTAGAAATCATCGCTATCGCAGGTAAGGCCACCCAGCAATACTCGTTCGTATTCTTTTTCCCAATTATTGATTGCTAGCATAATAAAACGTTTGTTGATAGCCCATGCATCAGGAATAGTCGTCATAAAACTACTGTCTATCATGTCCCATTTTTCTCTATCGTTTTGTTGCTTTTGTCCTATGATTTGGAAGATTGTAGCACCACTTTCTCCAACTGTAAAGGAACCAAATTCAGTGAAAATATTAGGCTCTTTTACCCCATATTCTTCACAAGTTTTCTTGATTTGATAAATGATTTCTTCTACCATATATTCATAGTCAAAATTGTAGTTTAGACTAGATTTTATAGGTAATCCTCCCCCAATATTTAACGAATCAAGGGTAGGGCATACTTTTTTAAGATCGCAATAAACCTTTACGCATTTTGCCAATTCACTCCAGTAATAAGAGGTGTCGGCAATCCCTGTATTGATAAAGAAATGGAGCATTTTGAGTTCCAGATTTTTGGAGCCTTTCAGTTCTTTTTTGTAAAAAGGAAGAATATCTTTATAGCCTATTCCTAATCTTGATGTATAAAAGTCAAATTTAGGAGCTTCTTCACTAGCAATTCTGATACCAACTTTGATATTTTTGGTAATAGCTTCTTTTACCAAATTAATTTCTGCTACATTGTCCAAGATAGGAATTACATTTTTGTAGCCATTTTCTACCAATCGAGCAATATTGTTGACATATTGAGGAAGTTTATATCCGTTACAGACAATATACTGATCTTTTGAAAAAACTCCTTTTTCTGTCAATTTTTCTATAATATTGATATCGTAAGCAGAGGAAGTTTCTATATGAATATCATTTCGCAATGCTTCTTCTACTATAAAACTAAAATGAGAGCTTTTGGTGCAGTAGCAATAGTTGTATTCTGCATTATAATCTGCTTTTGCCATAGCTACTTTGAATAACATTCGCGCTCGCTCTATTTGCTTGGATATAATTGGTAGGTATGTTAGTTTGAGTGGAGTTCCATATCTTTTAATAATATCCATGAGGTATATGTCATGAAACATTAGTTCATCGCCATCCAATTTAAATTCGCTCTGAGGCCATTCGTAGGTTTGCTCAATTAAGTCAATATATTTAGTTTTCATTTTACTTAAAAAGTTCTAATAAAAAATGGATTACAAAGGTAATTCTTTTTTTATATAGCGACTATTTATTTATAAAAATTGCAACATTTTCTGAAATTAACATTCGGTTTTTTACTACTTTTTCCCCATAAATTTTATAGAAAATGTATATTTTTTCATCAATTTTATTCATTAATTCTACCCCCAAATTTAATTTTATATCCTAAATTTCATATATTTCTTTACCGTTTCGTTTTAAATAAAATAAGCTCTATTAGTCGTTTAGACACTTCTTTTTAAAAATGATTGAATAAGTCATGGCATTGAATGGTAAAAAGAAATACATTATATTTCTTTAATTTTTCTTCCAATTTATTTAAAAAATCTGATAAAATTTTCTCTGACTTTTTTCTTTTTTTACATAATATCTTATGTAAAGTAATTTATTTTTTATGGATGCTCTATTTGTTATAAATTTTGATTTAAAATAGATTTCATAAAAGTATCAATAAAAAAAAGAACTTCCATTTAATGGAAGTTCTTTTTTTGTGTATTAAATTTTTGTAATTCTTATTTTGCTTTTTTTCTATTATCAAACCAATTGATAAGGTCTAATGCTATAG
>Ga0078894_10002121_pt1 | contig 14937 bp, 12 predicted proteins | sample LauGreSu1BDMLBSD_2_FD_67506 | JGI IMG/M metagenome (GOLD analysis project Ga0078894, IMG submission 67506) | Freshwater lake microbial communities from Lake Michigan, USA - Su13.BD.MLB.SD (version 4) (version 4) | ecosystem: Environmental > Aquatic > Freshwater > Lake | place: Lake Michigan... | reverse complement strand
TACCGCGAGCACATCGCCAACAAGCTACCAGAAAGCAGAATTATCCAAATTGTCGATGAAGGTGTACAGCTTGAAAAAGAGTTCGTGAAGGAAGCTCTACCCGTCGAACTGATCGGCATGAATTCAGCTCTAATGTGCGAATATATTGAGTTTGTCGCCGACCATCTTCTCTTCAACTTGATCGGCAAGAAATATTACAATGCATCCAATCCTTTTCCATGGATGACACTGATTAGTTTGGAAACAAAGACTAATTTCTTCGAAAAAAGAGTTTCTGCTTATTCCAAGGCTACAAATGGGTCTGTCTCGTTTGATCACGAATTCTGAGGAGACGCGTAAATGATATTTTTTTTCCTGGCAACCAAAAAAATAAATTCAGGATTTATTTTAATTTATTTTTTTATCTTCCAAACAAAACAAATCGTCGCGAAAAAAAATGATAAGGTTTGTTTCGAGTTGAGGCGTGTACAATAATATGTAAGAAAACAAAAAATGTACGAGCAAATTAATACTTTCCTACAAGGATCTCTACAGCGGGAGGAAAACACGTCCTTGGTGAAGTATCTACCGGCTGAGATACGACACAAAATTTGGAAGGAATATTTCGACGCGGTTCCTTTCATAGACCTTGTGAAAAATGGACTATTGTCTCTCGTCAAAGAACGTCTGAAGACTAAAGTGTTCCTCGGAGGAGAGGAAATTTGCGATGTGTATCTCGAAATGGCGATCAGCACTGGAAATTTGAAGATGGTCCAGTTGTTGGTTGAAGAGGGTGTTTTCAAAAGTTCTCCAGATTATATATTTCGACGGATAATTAATAGCAAAACTCAACTTGAAATCATTGACTACATCCACTCTTTGATTTCTCAACCGTTGACGGAACCGTATGCTGCGCTTGCATATGAATTAGCTGTATTATCTAATAGACTGGATATTGTGCAATTCCTATATTCTACAGGATACACGAACATCGTTCCTTACTGTACAGCTCAGATGACTACGCGTGTTGGAAACCTCGAAATGTTGAAATGGTTTATCGAAACATGTGATTTCCAAATGACACCGCACATAATCGACATCGCTTGCAAATACGGACATTTACATATTGTCAAATGGATCCACTTCAACCATCCTGAAATCATCTGCACCAAATCTGCAATGGACACAGCATGTGAACAAGGACATCTCGAAATCGCAAAGTTTCTACACACCCACCGTTCAGAAGGCTGTACTACAAAGGCCATGATCGATGCGTGTAAAAACGGGCACCTTGAAGTCGCTATATGGTTGCATTTCAATCGGCGAGAAATATCCGACGCACGCATCGATGACGCATTTGATGTTTCATTGCTCAAGTACGACGTCGCTCTGATAAACTTCTTTTTACGATGTCGAAAAGAAAAGTGTAGTGATGCTGTTTTCAACTGTGTTGCGCTCAAAATCCGCGACAAACACTTATTATTGGAACTCTACAACAGAAATTCCCAACTTTCTATATCCAACCACGTCATGGAGATGTTTTCCGCATTTGGAGAAGATGACATGCTCAAATTTTGTTCTAATCTTGAAGATAGAAAAAGATTATAGGTCCGAGTGAAACTGTACATTCGTGATTAGAGAAGAGTGTCGGAGTAGATCGGAAACGAATTTAAAAAAGAAATAAAATTGCTTTTTTGTAAAAAAATGTTTCCATTTTCTGATATACATCTTGTAAATAAAAAGTCTTCTTCAGGATCTATACAATTCTTCGCGAAATACAACAACCAAGATGTGCTTGCAAAGACCTGCATCTATTTCACGGATTTCAAGAAATTCAAACGCTCTTTGCGCACAGAAATCGAAAAGAAAAATGTCATGCGACGAAATAAAGATGATGTCAAATCCTTCTTCAAAAACATGGACCATGAATACAAAAACTACAAATTGCTCATCAGTGGTCTTAAGTATGAAAACAGAATTTACTCTGAAATCATCGACCAAGTGATCAAGACTGGGTATAGTAGAAACTTCATTGACTTTGTAGGGCTTGAAACTTTTTCTACCAAGAAATTGGTTTCACTACTTTTTCCTAAATCATCACCGTCAAACATATTGCATACCCTGTTTACTGGCTTCGGAACAGCTCTTCGCATGTTCTCTCTGTCATCGTCGCATGGAGATTATATTGAGTTTGGAAAAGGGTTTGTCTTCCCGAAACGACTTCTTTTACAGGAAATCATCAAATTCACCAAAGTCGAGTGTTTGATTATTAAAGCAATAACTAATGTCAAAACTTTCAACATTTTTCTGTTTTCAGAAATGGTTTCAGAGAAAGTTATGAAACAACTCATGTTTCAGCTCTTCCATACATTGTATCTCATGGAAAATATAAAATTACAACACAACGATCTACACCTCGATAACATTATGATCGACCGCCTCGACACCCCAACCACCCTCGAATATGTCGTCCAAGGAGTAAAATTCGCTATACATACAAAATATTTGCTACGTATATTTGACTGGGATAGATCCTATGTCGATGATCAGCGTTTCGGGAAGAATATGATCTTGACTTTACCGATGTACGCCCAAATCGGGCTGAGAAACTTAAACACAAAAATTAAATATTTCGACTACTTTACTGTTCTTTGCTCGGTTATTACAACATTGTACAATTACCGGTATCAAAACTCATTTCCACTTTTGAATAAAAATAGGATGCAATCTCTATTCCCAAAATTATTTAATTCGCGTCTTTTTTACATCAATGAAAATGGTAGACTTATCGGTTACAATCAAGGCGAAAACTTTATTACGACGGATGGAAAAACTTGCCTTCCAAATAAACTAGAGCAACTCCAGACTCTTGATGATCTCACCGACGTTCTTCTCAACCCATGGTTCCAGACATTTAATATCGATAATCCGCCGCCAAAATGGCAGGGTATTTTAGATTTTTTTAACATGTAATCTGTTATTTTTTACTAAAATCAAATTATTTCCTAGACTAAAATATTCTTCAAATCTAAATTGTACTCTTTTTTTATATATAAACTTTATATCAAATATAAAAAACTTGGAAACGTCAAACTAAAACTAGACATGGAAACGTCGCCTTTTAAAGTAGTCTGCGAAAATCAAAGATACAAAGTAATTAACTCTGAGACATCAGAGTGTTTGTATGAGTTCGATGAAACCAGATCGGTCATCAGTTATGATTTTTTTCTGATCCATGGTGTTCATTATTTCGTCATCAACTACTCTAAATGCTACGCTACGTTTACGCGCGTTTCTATCAATCTAACTACTCGGGTTCTACACGAAAGGAGTAATTCTACAATTATTTTTCTCAATGTAGTACGCGAATTGCAAGATAACATGGTGGAACTTACTGGCTACTGGTATGTAGATAATACAGAACAAGTCTGTACTGTTCTGGTCAAAGAAAACTCTGATTTCGAAATCTTGTTTGCACCCTTTTTGGATGCTGAAAAAAAGTAAACGCTGAAAAATTTATCTCCGTTATGCGTTGATTAATGTCTTACATTACACATTACACATGAAGAAAACATACTTAAACCTAAGAAAAAAAGTGACATAAAATGAATTGGGCTGACAAATTAAATTCAACATTGATCAAAGAAGTGAAAATCACAATAGCGCCGGATGCTCGTACACAAAAAATATGTTCGAAATGTAACCAAAAATTCAGTTATCAACGTACCGACGAAGTCGAAAAATTTTTCCGTCAATTTTATTCATTAAAAATTGGTAATTTAGATTTGTGTTTCAATTGTGATGAATTGGATGAAAAATTATCGACATGCAAATCATTTAGTACATAATTTTTTTTTCTCAAAAGATCAGAACGTAGTAGTGTGTTAGAACACTTGCCAAAATAAATATATTTTTTAGAAAAAAAATCAGAACATCCGGTAAAAATGTTGCCGCAAAAAAAAATATATTTTTTCTTAAAAAGATCAGAACATAAGGTAGAAAATGTCTCTGCAAAAAAAATATATTTTTTAGAAAAAGATCAGAACTTAAGGTAGAAATTGTCTCTGCAAAAAAATATATTTTTTAGAAAAAGACCAGAACTTAAGGTAGAAATTGTCTCCGCAAAAAAATATATTTTTTAGAAAAAGATCAGAACTTAAGGTAGAAATTGTCTCCACAAAAAAAATTTATTTTTAGAAAAAGATCAGAACATAAGGTAGAAATTGTCTCCACAAAAAAATATATTTTTTAGAAAAAGATCAGAACAGAAGGTAAAAAATGTCTCCACAAAAAAATATATTTTTTAGAAAAAGATCAGAACATAAGAAAGAAAATGTCTCCGCAAAAAAAAAATATATTTTTTAGAAAAAGATCGGAACATAAGAAAGAAAATGTTGCCGCAAAAAAATATATTTTTTCTTAAAAAGATCAGAACTTAAGGTAGAAATTGTCTCCGCGAAAAAAATATATTTTTTAGAAAAAGATCAGAACTTAAGGTAAAAAATGTCTCCACAAAAAAATATATTTTTTAGAAAAAGATCAGAACATAAGAAAGAAAATGTTGCCACAAAAATATATATTTTTAGAAAAAATCGTCAAACAAATTTTAAAAAATCGAAGCGCAAACAACGAGGAACAAAAAAAATAAAAACAATATTTTTTTATTTTTTTCAAAATCAAGATATCAATAACATCATCACAATACTCGCACATACATGAAAGAAACCGTGAAACAAAGCATATTTTCCTCTACTTCGATTATGTTCTCTTGGGATCGAGTTCAAGTAGAAGAACAATCCGCAAATCAGTGCTACCAGAAACGGGAACAAATGCATGTCGCTTTTGTTTCTGCTTTCGTAGAGCTGAAGAAATATTGTTGCATATACCAAATTGCTTTCTTTTCGCTTCAACTGCTCATAAATTGTAATATCGTCGATATTGCTGTATTCATAGTTCATGTGATATAACAGGGAGTAGTAGAAACAGTATGTGCTGAAGAATTGAAGTAAGTAGTTAGATGTCCTTGTAAATGTCAAAACGACATATGGAAAAAAGCAGAAAAGGGATACCACACAGAAATCGAAAGGTAGACAGCTCTCATATGGACAGCAGAATGTTGAATTGGTATATTCTAAATTTTCGATATTGATGGACCCGGTTTTTGCAAAATATTCTTTCAAATATCTTTCCATTTCTTGACAGCTGTAATCGTTTGGACTGAGTGGAGGGCTTGTTACGACGCATCTTTTTGCAAAGTCGGGTGTAAAGACGATCACGTCACAATTTAACTTTTTTGCGAGATAATAGTAGCCCGTTCTCCAATTTGCCTTTTTTATTGTTCCTTTCGGTGAAACAGGAATGAGTAGTTTTTTCTCTGGATTTCTTTTCTCCATCACTTGATCGGCTATGTTCTCTAATCCGTTTCCTCCTCGGTTGTGGATCGAGGGCGCGTAAATGACGTCAATGAGTAATTCTAAGAGTTTCATATACCATGCGTCTTTTACGACGAGCATACACTGAAATTGCCCTTGGCACAAATAATCCAGATACAAGAGTGCTGGTATGATGTCTAGATAGCTAGTATGACTAAAGACTGCTACAGACGATTTGGCAGGTAATGTAAGTTCGGTTTTCCATCCTAAAATATTGCGTGAGTATTCTAATAAACATTGAGCTTGGAATAGCATCGTTTTTTTTTTTGATACTTGCTTTTTTGTTTTTTATATTCTAATTTTTTCTCAGCCATAAATATGTCACAAAAATATAAATTTAAAAATATTGTAATTCGAATATTCCAACATCTTGACTTCGATCTGGTTTAGGACAACTATGTCTTTGTAGTAATCAGTAAGATTGTTGCTGAAAGTTGTTCCCACACTGTAAGTACAGTCGTCGTCTAAGAATTTGTTCGATAATCTGAAAGCTGAAAAAAAGACAAGCAAAAGAAAGTAATCTGTTGTGTACCTATCGGAATAATAATATTTTGTGTTTTCAAGGAATAAAACAATTAGCTTGTTAATGAGGGAAAGATAGATATCTTTCATTTCTTCATTTTCTTTTGAGTAACATAGTTTCACAAAACTTGTAACCTCCGGCGTCAGACTTGCTAAATGTTGTTTGTATAATATTGCAGTACTCATTTATTTTTTAATGTGGGGGTGGCCGAGTTTTTTTTGATGAAATCAAATTTTTTGATCATAAGATGGAAATATATAAGTACCTCAAAAAAAAACAAAATAAATTTTAATTCAAAATGAGAGATGGGAAATCGATTTCTGCCTGATGCCTGACCCATTCCGAGATATGGTGATGATCTGAACGGTTAGCTCTCCGAACGGTGTTTCTGATAGCGATCTGTGTTTCCGGGTTGTTGCGAGGAAGATGGTGATATAAATATTTTATGATATCCAACGACGGCGAAACATGATAGTAGTATGATGTAAAATAGCTGATGGCGTGTATATTTCTGCAACGGGGAAATTCTTCGTGTAAATATTTCACAATTTCGACATGACCGTTCGATGCGGCTAGAATAATAGCTTTTCCGGTAAAGCAGTCTTTTGGTCTATGCTTGCACAAGAACTTAACTATGTCCAAGTGACCATAGCTTGCAGCACTTCTGATCGCATGACATCGAGTGTTTTCCTTTAAAACATACCCTTTAAACTCAGGGCGGGTGAAATGTAACCACTCAACAACTTCTAAGTTTCCAAGTCTGCATGCTAATGCAAGAATATTGTAGTCCAGGCGTAAGAGCGGCAGCAAATCCGTCAGGGACTTGAGAAAGTTGAGGCTAAGAGTATCTGGAGACCAACTTTTGGTATGGAAAAATAGATTTCTCCCTCCATCTCGCGATGGAGGCATCAATAGGTTGTATAGCCAAGTAACAAATCCGATATTTTGGCCGTAAAACGACGTCTCAATCAAGTGTTCAGTTAATTGGCTGAGTGTATTTTTGTGTACATTTTCGTAGAAAAACTCAAACGTTTCTTTGTTATTTTCTCTCGCTGAATATCGCAAGCCTGTACTTTTCAACACTCCATGATTGTCGAAACAAGTTTGGCGGAAAAGACGTCGAATGAAGTCTACCTTGTTTGTTTTGATAAGGTTTGCGAGAATTTCGTAATTGTAGTCGATATCATTCAGAAAAACATGTTTGAACTCGTCCACTGGTAGGACAGACTTTCTCTTATGTAGCGTCATCAAGTAGTCGTACATAGCTATGTTTGAATGTCTCGTTCCTAAGACGAAATGCGATAAATAACCGAAATCGAGATTACAGGGTGTTCGTGTAAGATTAGACAAACAAAGTTGTATTTTCTCAAATCGGTCGAAAGTTATGTCTTCTAAAATACCATATTCTGAAAAAGTAGCAGAAGACCTCTCTATCAGCCATTCTGCGATTTCGACATTTTTAGCATCGTCAATAGCACAGTTAAAATCGAGGTGCTCTTCCGGCAAGAGGTCCACTACTCGCACAACGACATCTATGTTTCCACTAATCACAGCGTACGAGAAGATGTTTCCTACATATGGGAACATGTTTCTCGGCAAGGAATGCGCAAACTCAACGACGTCAACTTTTCCACTCAACGCGGCTTGCGCGGTTGCCTCTAAGAATACATAATCTGGGTGGAAAGTTTGAAACTTGTCCACTAAATATCGAGCGATATCGATGTATCCATTTCTAAATACAGAATTGACTACATAAGTCATTTCGATCAAGTTATCAAATCCACCACTCTCTGTCACCAAATTTCTAGGACAAATGTCAAGAAGAAACCTGAATGTTCTTAGATTTCGTGCTTCACATAAGTATTCGACAAAATTTTGTTTGTCTCTGCCGATCAAATACTCTATCATATCGGTATCGTCTATCGATATCGCTTTCAAAATAAGCGGAAATCTTTGTCTCATGTCAAGAAAACATACATTTTTCATTCTTACGACATCACACGCTTTGTTTTCTATAAGCTCCATGTTACTGAATTCTTTTGCGTATGCCATCCAAATCAAGTAGATAACATCTTTGTTGAGACACACGAGATGAGACTTATTAGTTTCTTTTTTTGAGTTGGTTCCGTTTAAAAAAATCTGAAACGCATGTAACATAATTTTCTTTTTGAAATAGTATAACTTCTCTCTTTATTTCGAGATCAAAAAAGTAAGAATTTTTATTTTTTTCCTCAAAAATTAGAAAGTAAAAAAAGCGATCCAGAAAAAAGGTTGAAAGAAAATTATCTTTTTCAAAGTAGAAAACATAAAAATAAAAAATAAAAATAGCTTAGAATTATATTTTTTATTTTTCTCCTCAAAAATTAGAAAGTAAAAAAAAGAGAGGAGTGAGAAAAAAAGAGAGGAGTGAGAAAAAAAAATTATTCATCGTGATTGTATATCTTTGGACTGAACACGAGATGATTGAGAGGAGTGAGAAAAAAAAATTATTCATCGTGATTGTATATCTTTGGACTGAACACGAGATGATTGAGATGATGAAATTTTCGATCGACCTGAGAAATCAACCCATCGTACGCTGATTTCATCATTTGCTGATCTAAAAGTGGCAAAATAGCTCGGCCTTCCCATGCCTTTCTTTTTCCGTAGGTGTCGATAAGAAAAGTAGAAGGAAAAAATTCGATCACTGGAGACGAAGGTAGAAGCATGAGATCGGAAAGAGGAAACGGTACGAGGTATGCGCTTTTTGGAGGAACGATAGACAAGAGTTGTTGGAAAGGTGCGTTAGGGTGAGATAGAGGGTATTCTTTGAAACGAAAATCCTTGACATATTTTGCGAGATCTTTTGCCAATGGAGCGTAATTGTACTTGTAACACCAACTCCAGCAGGGCACCTTCTTAGTGTAATAAGTGATGACCCATTGCATGCCTTCGATGTAATCGAGACAAATGGACTTTATGTCTGTGTTTGGTGGAAAACATGATCTGTAGTAGTCATCGCTAAATTTTTCGTAGTTGAGAACCTTAAAACCGGTAGTTGGATGATAGGTTGTATTGCGGTCAAGGATGGGGTGTGGAAGAAAGACTGCGTTACTGTTGAGTTTTTCTTCAAAGAGGCCTTTCTCGTATGTAGCAAGTTCATAGAAAAAGACTTCAAGTGTTTTTTTGATAAAAATAACATTGTCTTGATGTATCCGCGTCAGATGGCCGTATTTTTCGCCCACCTTTCTGTAAACTTCAAGCATCACATCGACACCTCCTTCTGCTATTTCTATGCTTGGAATGTGGGGAAGAAAGTCATTTCCAACAACGAAACATAGGAAGACGAAGTCGTCAATCGCCCTTTCCTGGGTAAATTTTTTCGCGTCATCTCCCAACCGCCATGACATGATGGTAGACAGGTCAGTTGAAACTCCTCTGACGTCGATGAAGTGGAAACCGGATTCGTATATGTTTTCCCGGAGGATATAGAATTGCGACGCGTGTGCACTAAGCGCAAGCATGATAAGATCTGCGTCCATTCCGTGTATACAGTATGTTTCGGACGGGTGGAGGATTATGTTTTGGCGTACAAACTGGAGACACTTTTGTTCGCCTTCGCTGGGAACTTTTTCGTTCGAAAAAATGCATTCAAACGTTGACCATTTTCGGTCAGAATTGATTTTGTTTTGAATAAAGTCATCGATGTATGCAGTCAGGTCGTGCATAAACAATGTACCGGGAGAAATCTTGCAAGAATCAAAGTCCGTACCATCAGATTCCATGGCCGACTTAAAGCGTCGCTGTCGTTGCTGGGCTTGCTTACAGATCGGAGCGACACCGTCGACAGCTAGATAAAGCCTTTTTTTTGGAGTGACAAATCTCATCAACCTTTCAATCTCTGTACAAATATCCTTGAAAACTTCAAGATCCTTGTTTATTGAGCTATGAGAGTTGTTCAAGGAAATAAGTCTCTTTGTTGCCTTGAAGTTTCCGTACTTGTATATGCGCTGACAAGAGGTATGGAAAACGCCATTTAAGTCGATCATGAAGTTGTCCACGTGAAATGTGTTGCAATCGGTTGGTACTTTGACATCGACAATGTGCCTTGCAAAGTGCGTTTTGAACCAGGGGTAGAAACGGTGAATGCCCATGTAATAATTATTTACTTCACTGCTGTGTCAATTCTTAAGTTTAGTTTTTAATTAAAAATATTTGGGACAAAAAATAAAATGTTGAAAAATCATGTAACTAATTGTTCTTCGCCGGCCTGGCCTCTTGTTGTATTCCTTCGGAATAGTCCATAATTAAGTCCTTTTTTGACTTCTTCTTGGTCTTTTGGTTGGGAATGCTGTTGTCTATTCTTATATTTGTCTAGATAATCTAACAACTCATATTCTTCTCTTACAAAATTATTCCACTGTTCGTCACTGTACATATATCGGAGTTTTTGTTTTTCCTTAATGTTTCGATCTAAATCATCAAGGAGTAATAAGTGTATAATGTCATTGGTAAAGCCTTGTTTTTTATATTCGTCTATTACTTTTATCATCAGTTCTTTTCGTTCAGCTTTCCCTTCTATTAGTTTATCGAGTTCTTTTTGGTTTTGACGGTCCACTTCGGACATTATTTTTACTTCTTCGTGTTTTGGTATTTGTTCCTGACGTTGCGATCGTGTTGATAAGCGTTTCATAATACTCTTCCCTGATGTTCTCGATACAGGTTGGGGATTAGCACGTTCACGTTCATCAGTTGTCGTCATAGTGGGCTGTTGTACATTTAAATCAATCCTGTTTGGATGCTGCGCAAAGGTTACTTCCCGTTTTTTAGGTGGGAGACTAGAGCTTTCGGTAGCAATTTTGGCAGGAGGATTAGGAGCGTCTAATATTTGTTGATTATCAAGGATTTTTACACGTAATTTTGGTTCTTGATCAAAATTGTAACGAATAGGTTCCGTCAAGACAATACTATTATCGATCCTTTGTTTTTTTGTTGTTTTAGCGATCATATTGACTGGAATGTCTTCTGATTTAGGAGTGTTTGCAGATAAAGGATCAGAATTGACAACTTTCTCATCATGAAATTTTTTATTTTCACTCGGACTACTTTCAATATTTTGAATTTTGGGCTCTTCAATTTGCTTACTTTCTGGTAAATTAGATTTGGTGATATTGAAGTTAGGGTTATGTGGGACAAAAGCAGCTCCAACGGTAACATTAGAAGGTACCGCAGCAACAAATTTTTTAGCTTTACTTAAGTAATTAACACAGAAGGTGTTTTTGGGATCAGACGGATGATCTTTAAATTGTCCAGAGAAGAAGCCTTGAACTCTACTTCTCGAACCCAACTTTTTTGCATCGTATGTTTCTTCATAACCGCTTATAATATCTTTTCGTTGTTTCATAAATATTGCAAACGAACCAGTAAAAATAGCTGTAATTGACAATACTAAGATGGCCCAATTTCTTCCTTGAAACCAGCTTCTTTTGCATCGAGAACATTTTGTCTCACTACCATCACATGATGTGCATTTATCTGATTTCCTTGAAAAGTAAAAAGAAATCCCTAAAAAAAGAGCTGTTGGTATCAATAGAATAATCAGTATAAATAATGATAATTTTTTTACTATTTTGATTGCTTCCATTCTTGTTTTATTATTCTTAATTTTTATTGTTTTCTCAAAAATTTTGAAAAAATAAAAATTAAAAAGTTTTTTCTTCGTTTTTCATTTTTTTTGGGTTCCCGCTTGGGTATTGGCATGACAAGTTTTGTCTTGAAATGTGATGCCATTATAAGTCTTATTAGGACAGTCTGCATCCTGATATGTAGACCAATTTTTTTGGCACTGTTCTATGTCTCCCGAATTATTATTTGCATCTATAAACTTTGATAACCTTTCACATACAACTCTTCTTCCATTTAGCGAAAGGTGATCATATGTTGTTGTAGATGTCGGCGTCTTACCTTTGACTGTTTCGATATCTCTTGAAACTACTTTTTCACCTTCAGCTTCAGTAGAAGAACTTTCACTGGTATCAACAACTGGAACTTCATCGGCGGAAACGCTGCTCTCTTTAATTTCAACTACTTTTTCACCTTCAGCTTCAGTAGAATAACTTTCACTGGTATCAACAACTGGAACTTTTTCTACTTCAACTTCAGCTACTTTTTCATCTTCAGCTTTTTTAACTTCAACTACTTTTTTATCTTCATCTTCAGTAGAATAACTTTCACTGGTATCAACAGCTGGAACTTTATTGGCGGCGAGTGCATCTATTTTTTGGCGTTTTTGTTTAAACGCGCCTAGTAATCCAAGTTTATACACGATGCTAAATATAGATGCGATTATTATGACTATGAGGAAGGATATGATGCACCATTCTAAGATCTTGCTAGATTTAGTTTCACAGTAAGTGCAAACAACACCGACCTCGCATTTTTTACATTTGTGAAGAAAAGGGATCAAATTTAAAATAAAGAAGAAGCAGAGTACCATGGTTATGAGAAAATACATCAAAATATTAGGTGAGTTTGAAAATAACGACATTTGTATTTTTATTCTTATTTATATTTTCGAATATTTTTCACAAATTTTTCTCGTCTAGAATGAATATATTCATGTATATGGTTCATCTTATTTGTTCTAAAAAAATAAACTCTCTCAATGCTTGTGAAAAACCATGAGAGATTTTATTTTTTTAGAACGATTTGATTTATAAGAAAAGAAGTACGAGTTTTCTTTATCAAACAACAAGTCGGTCCTTATCAGTCAAAAAGATACTATTAGTTGGTCTTGCAACATTTTTATCTTCCAATGTTACAAGTTTAATATTCCTCATTCCATCTCTTTGTACAGGACCAGCGCAACCGACATGAAAATAAACATTTGGAAATTTCTGTGATTGGCATACTCTTATGTCACTTTCTTGACAATATTCAGGTAATATCTTAAGAAGTTGATTATACGTCATGTTTGTTATATCTTCTGCTTTTTTAAAGTAAAGGAGTTTTTGATATTGCGGTACTTCAAAATTTTCACCAAATCTACGAGACACATTGTCGAGCATATATTTATTTGTTCTCGGTGAACGGCGTAGTTTCTCGCACTTTCCATAAAATGTCAAATTGTTCGTTGAGATATAGTTTGGCTCGTCGGCGCTTGCAACACTAGGGACAGGTACTGCATCTGTAGGTTTTTGATCAGCGGGTACTGGATTGGGTTCAGCATCAAGTCTAGGGTCTATTGGACTAACAGCGGAATTGTTTCCTGACATATTTGATGCATCTTGAGAACGACTGATCCCTGCTACAATATTCTTGAAGATTCTAGCTGCTTCGACTAAGCCGTGTCTTCCCGCTGATACAGCCTGGTCTTTGGTTTTTGCAGCTTTATTCAAAGTGTACGTTCCCGCATCTCCTACCATTGTCGCGGCCGATTTTGCTGCGTCACTTAACCCTCGCGTTCCTTCTAGTGCAACCTGTCCTGTTTTTCCCACAGCTTTGACTAAAACATGCTTTCCTTTTTCAGCAATACTTTCGACCGTTCGTGAGACTTGTTCTGACGTTTCCATTGCTGCAATCATCGCCGCTTCAGTAACCCCGTATGTTCCTTCTAGTGCAACCTGTCCTGTCATAAATGCTGCATTTGCTAAAGCAGACGTCCCTCTTCCCACAATACTCTTGACCACTTCAGTCGCCGTCGGTGCGTTTATGAAAGTATTTTTTCTTATACTCCCAATTCTTGTATTTGTCGGACTTATTACCGGTCCAGGTTCAGTATAAGATGAAAAAGGGACAACATCAATGACGTCTATATTGCCGCTTTTTTTCCTATCGATCTTGTTTTGTTTTTCTACATTATCGACCTTTTTTACTAATGTGTCGATTAAGTGAAAAACTCTCTTGTTTGTAGGGTTCAAATAAAGAGCTCGTCGAAGATATTGAATAAGTAAGTCTTTAATGTTTTGTATATCTATCTTACCTTTCATATGGGGACCAGTACTTACATTCTCTATTTCAAGTATCGTTTTATCTATCTCTTTGATAAGAATGGTTGTATCTTTGTTGTTTTTATCATCGATACTACCGTCCTGGATTTTTGAATCAGGAAAGTTCGATCCTTCTTCTACATGTACATCCGATCGTTTCAGATGACTGATTTCTTCAGCATCTGGAGAAACATTTATGTCATCATCTTTAAGTTTTTCCTTCAGGATCAAGAGCATGGTTTCAAATTCATCACTTATTGTTATTCTTTTAGACGCAACGAAGACCAAAAAACCAAGAATAATTACTACAATAAGAACACGAGTAATGAACTGGATGCGTTTTCGATGATTTTTAAGATCTGTTTCTGTCATCTTTTCCTTGTTAGTCTGACTTAAGAAGATTAAATAGACAATCAAGCCAGATACAATAACGATCGATAGATAAAATATGATTGTCAACGGTTTTTTAATCAGCAATGAGACCATAAATTATATTTCTATTTATGATATGCCAGTAAAAATTACTTGAGAAATTTTATTTATTTTCCTCTAGTGGTCGTCCCAGTTTGTGACGATACCTTCTTTTTCAAAATGGTTATAGGAAGCTGGCTTCTATCAGAGATGGTACTTTGAAGTTTGCATCCCATGTACCATCTATTGGGTCGTGCTAACACTTTTGTACCATCTGCATCGTCGTCATAATTTTCGTTTCCTTTAATTAAGTAGATTTCATCTTGAAAACATTTATTTCCGTTGACCTGAAGTTCAGCAGTATTGTTTATTGAGTTCGCAGTAATACTAGTTACGTCATTTTTCCTTTCAAAAGAAAGATTATCTGACAGCCCTTTCATTTCAACTGCTTTTTCTTTAGATTTATTGGATGTCGTCTCTCTTGGTCCTACCTTTAATTTATAGATTTCGTTATTAAACAAATCAATTTTATTAACTTTGTCACCAGGTCGATAGCCTCTAACTTTTCCAGTCGCTTGATTGTTTGTTTGCGCGGGTACGGGTGCTGCGGGTGCGGGTGTTGTTC
>Ga0078894_10002116_pt1 | contig 14953 bp, 2 predicted proteins | sample LauGreSu1BDMLBSD_2_FD_67506 | JGI IMG/M metagenome (GOLD analysis project Ga0078894, IMG submission 67506) | Freshwater lake microbial communities from Lake Michigan, USA - Su13.BD.MLB.SD (version 4) (version 4) | ecosystem: Environmental > Aquatic > Freshwater > Lake | place: Lake Michigan, USA... | reverse complement strand
GTCACTTTGTCATACCGAAATGCAGTATGTTTGAATGCATGTGTCACATGTCATTTTGTATGTATTAGGGACTGAAAATGACATGTGTACCGTGTACCCCTCGCATTTGTGTGTGTGTCATTCATGATTACCCGGTAGTTTACTGCAATGCTATAGTAGTAGATGTGTCGCTGTCACTTATTTGTACTGAAACTGTAGTGTTTGATTAGTATGCATTCGTTTTGTGAGAACTCAGTGATGTAGCGATGCGGGCTCTTGTTGATGTCTTTCCCTTGTGCAGGTACATCTTTGAAGATGGACACACGCTTATCCACTCTTTCTGTTTACTTGATGTCAGATGGTGTTCCATACGGCTCATGTGTCACTGTGAAATTCTGTTTCCCGTTATCTGAGGAGGAGTTCAGTGATTCTCAGTTTGTGGAATTGCAAAGCAAGCCAGCTGATGTTGTTTGTGCTGCGACAACGTTTGATTTGATGTTTTCGACAGATGAAGAACTTTCATTCATTAGTGCATTACGTCGTGTGAAATGTTTTGAAACTAACAGCATACTATTCAACAACGTATTGCATACGGTTGGAGGCAAGCCGGAACCTGTCAAGTGCCAACTAGCTGAAGTCACGGCTTCTTTTTCTGACGATTTGATCTATTGGGTCAGACTCCAAATCCATATGAAGATTTATCTTGAAGAGTTAACAACCCAAGGGTTAACAACCCAGGCACTTATTCCACGAGATTTTTTCGATAAGCTGAGGGCTAAAGATTCTAGCAAACCTGATATGTTAGCGCTAGCCTGCACCTTGCAGAGTCCGGCACTATGCTGGCATCTTTCCCCGCATATAAAGGGACAGTTGATTTTGAATTCCAAAGTATCTGAAGTTTTGCGTTTTTTTCGACAAACTATTCATGGTTACACTTTCCTTACCTCTGACGCAACGTTGAAGGAAAAGGCTGAGTTGGACGATTCTCTTTCAGATGGGTTGGTTACATATTTGAAATGGGCCATTGATAGTGTAGCTTCACGTATTCACTTGCACAACCTGCTCAAATGCAATCAGTTTTTGTTTCAAAAACCAGCCCAAATTTTTGAATATCTGGCCTTAATTTATCAAAGTCAGCATTATGTTTTGAAACGTAACAAGGAGTTTATTTGGCATTCGGCCTGCGACAAAGTTCGTGTAACTTGGCACAATAACTGGAGCGTCTATTTGAACGATGAATTAATTGCATACAAAGTTGTAAGAAGGGAATTGTGCATTCCGTTGCTTTCATGCCTGCAGGGTGAGGGTGAATGGGTTGTTCCTTCTTTAAAGGTCAGCGTCAAAGTTAAAGTTGACTGGTGGAGTGTTGATGATGACAAGACTGCAATGTTTGGCGTCAAAATTGCAACCAAAGATATGTACGAGAATGAAGCGCACTCCGATGTCATGGTGTCGAACCTGCCCCCTCACAGTCCAGTCGCCTACAGACCACCTGTTCGTTATGCTTTGTCGAATGATAGGTTGGAGCTGAGCGCAGAGAATATGAAGATGAAGAAGGTACTTGTTCCTCCCGACGCTTTTGGTTCTCTCCTTTCTTTTTTCGGTTGGGATCCTGTTCTTAATGTGCTGGAGAATCCTGAGTCGTTTGAAACTGTGGAACTGCATGTGCTACTTCAAAGGTGCCTCTGGTTGTGGGCCGATCGAAATAACGAACACGAGCAATGTCAAAAGTTTCACCAGTCTGCTGTATCAAGTTTGCGCATATATGATGGTCGGGCAGCCAGAATTGAAAAATCTGTATGGCAGTCTTTTTACAGTAAGTACGGTTGTATTGAAACTCCACGTCTGTGGACACCAAAAGAAAGAATGATGTTGATGATAGCTTGCTCTTGGCCTAACTATTTTTGGGACAATATAGATCAAAAGACCAGCGACGAAACATCATTTCAAGTTAGGGGAATGGCTTTTTTGCATCCTCGTGTAGCGGATTTCTTGAGACACCGAATAATTGAATTTGGCTTTATTAACGATGACGACTTTCCTCCTCAATTTTCAGAGTACTCTGCAGTCAATATTTGTTCCAATGTTTGTCGGAACGGCCTGACCAACTGGAACTGGCGAAATGAATTTTTGCTTGATTTCAGCGCAAGTCCTATGTTTTTGGACCTTCAAAATTGTTCCCAAACTTGGAATGCCAATGGAACATACGCGGCGACGACATCTCTCTGCGGTCAAATGAGGGTTTATGCATTTGCCGGTCCCGAAATGCGTTCAAGACTTTCCTGTATTGAACCCCGCGTACAATTGACAAACCTTCGTTTGGATCAACCAACTGTTATTTTAGTTACATTTACTGATTCCAAAGCACCTGTTTTGCATTTCGTCAAGTTTGCTTTTGCTTTAAATTTGCAGGAATGTATTATTAAGCGCGGCGAAGATGGACAATATTTTGAATTTTTCTCTGTCTCACACGAGGTCGAAGAATTCATCTACCAGCCCATCACTGCACCTGTCCTCACTGCATTACCAGTAACTTCAAATTCCGCCCCTTCACATGCCATTGAAAAATTCGACTTTGGTGCATCTGTTGAAGCAGCAGTTGTTCCCTTGGAGAAACTTTTAAAAAAACGAAAATTTAAACCCTTAACCGATCAATCACGTCATTTCGACGGTACCACACACCCCAACCCATGGTATGTGTGCAAAGAAATTGAAATTGAGAAGAAAAAGTTTCAAGTTTTCGGTGTTAGTGAGGCAGCAGCTAACCCTACTTCAAAGAAATCTGCTGTTGCTCCTGTTGCCCCGGCAAAACAACTGGGGACTCCCTTCCCATTTTCGTCTTTGGATATATGCAAAGTTTCCAAAAGTTGCTTGTATGGAGTGTTTCCTAATACAATGATTGGAGTCATCATAGCACGCCGACCTGTATACATCAAAATTAGTGATGGATGTGGTTTTCTGTTCAGCTTTTGGTTCGAGCACTTTGGTGTAGGAACAGATCAATGGCACTGGCGTCCGCATTCGTATTTTCATTCCACAGACATCCGACAGTTACCTGTTTCAACCCCTGAACAGCTTTTTGTGATTTTTGCTGCTGTCAAACTTTTAAAAAACTGCAAAGACCCACTTTCCCATGGAGCGTTCGAACGTATGATTTTGGAATGTCTCGACACTTTCAAAAATTCACCCAATGCTGCTCTGCCTAGGGTTTTTGAATCTTTGCACCGTGTTACTGTCCAGACCGAGATATCCAACGTGTTGACCATGGTTTTTGGAGAATTTGACAGTGCCCAGAATGTTACTGCCTCTTTTGAAAATGCAGTTGCTTGTGCACTTTCACATGATACTGCTGCTGATGCTGTATTATCTGCCGCTGCTGCACCATCTTCACATGATACTGCTGTTGATGCTGTATTTTCTGCCGCTGCTGTACCATCTGCTACTACCCCCCCCCTCCCCAGAAAAGAAAGTTAAACCCTAAACCTTCCGATGACGATGCACCTGTATCTGCTGATGCCTCCGCAGCACCGTTATCGCATTTGTCTTTCTTTGGTTTACCAAATATCAAGAATTCATGTTGGATGAATGCTGCTCTGCAGTGTCTCCTGCACACGACGGAGCTGTCACAGTTATTTTTGAAGCCGCAACGTGACATGCAATCGCTACTTGAAAGCAAAATATCATTTCCTGGTTTATTCAGGCAATTTGTTGATTACTCTACATCTGTAGATTCGTATTCTGATCGGAAACATATCACATCCCTTGTAAAGAAACTAAAGAAGCAGCTAGTATTAAGGTTATCGAAAAGGGATTGCATATTGCAGAACGACCCTCAGGGGCAGGAGCAGCAGAAGGACGCATCTAACATTGACCTTGAATTGCAGACTCAGCAGCAGGACGCATCCAGCAGCGACTCTGAGGGTAAAATGTTAACGACTGAGGGCTCAAAGTTAACGGACCATTTAATGGATTCAGATGAATGTTTACAAATTTTAGTCGAAGAAATTTGTCCCGCCTTCTTTCGTGTGCAATGTAATCCTCGAGTAATGTGCTCTGTGTGTAAGAATTCGAGATCGATAGTTGAACAATCAGATTTTTGGAAGCTTCCATTCTGCCGTGGTGTGAGGGGTAAAGCTGCATCTCTGGCTGACTGCTTATCTGCATATTTTGATGAGGAGCTTATGACTGGAGACAACCAAGTGACATGCCAGAATTGTTCGGACACACTTGATAACGCTGAATCCTATAAGACGGATCATATCAGGCAGTTGATTCTTCAGCGTCTTCCCGACATCTTTTATTTCCTTCTGAAACGCTGGGAAAAAAACCTTCATGGGCAGACTTTTCAAACAGACAGAGTGTTTGATGTCCCCAAACAGCATGATTTCGGACCTCATTATTGCTCTCCGCAACATGATATATTTCGAATTTACGCGGTTGTTTGTTTTCGTAGTCATCATTATTATGCCTACATCCAACCAAAATCCGACGGGCCATGGACGCTCTGTAATGATTTAACGGTTGACACAGTGCGAGAAGCCGATGCATTGAAAGACATACGAAAGTGTGGTTACATATTTTTTTGGCGCCGCTGCACATCCTCTTCCTCTGGTTTAACCAAGTTGACTGACGAAGTTTTGTCTCATGATACAGCTATTAATTCAGGCCCTGAAACAATTAACAAAGCAAAAAAGAGCAAAACTAATCCGTCTGTTTTTACTCCTTCCCGTATCTTACATACGGTGACATCCACATCGGATGCCGATGATCGCGATATTTCGGATGGCGCTGGGCAGGAGCCTGGCGCTGTTCCAATACCAGTTACTTGCCTCGCATTTAGTGGCACTGTCGTGTTGCAACAGCGTGATGTTGATGCATTGATTTCGATCCGGACTAATTCCATTCCGGCCAATATGCCGAATTATAAAGATTCTCACGTACATCCTTTTGTAGGCGATTTGTTTTCATATTGTCGAATTCCTCATTTAGACAATACAATGATGCCCGAAGCTTGCTTGGATTGGTTTTTCATGGCATTGACTTCATTATTTCCGAGTTACATGCATATCGGATCATTTTTGTTGCGTTATAATTCCGATCCTCTCCCTAATCTTTTCCCGAATTGGCTCACCAACTTTCGTCAAAGGCGTCCGCTTGCAGTATTGTTTCCCGTGAACCTGCCTAGAGACTTATCCAAGTCTTATGATTCTTTGAATCCATCTCTCCACTGGCTTTTGCTGGTTATCGAATGTGAATGGGCACTTAGGGAATTGAGTAATATGACTCTTCTTATTTTGGATCCAATGACCAACGCCGAAATGGCAGACGCGGTAATCAAGTGGTTCAAATCTGTTGCTCGTAGTTGTTTTGGATTTTCTGGAACTGTGAAAATTTCTCATGATCATTCCTTGACGAAGCTTCAGCGGGGGCATGGCAATTTGCATTGCGGAGTATATGTTATGGCACTCGCTGTCAATTTTTTGTTCGGAACAATTGGCAATATGAAAAACCGTCTTATATGCAATGATGTTGATACACGGGATATTGGCTTAGAACTGCGAAAAATGGTTGCGTGGGACTCTGTTTACGACCCTCCGCTTCTTGATGCATGCCTTTTCGTATGCCCTTTGTTCAATGGTGGTTTGCAGACCCCAAAGTGTTCTTCTTGGTGGCGCAAGACCCATCATCATGATCTTCGCTTGTGTTTGAACATCGAACTTGAGTCGAATGTCCCTTTCGTGATTCATGGGATGAAGCTATCAAGAGGTAATTTGGATCGTTGCCATGGTTTTCAATATTCACCCTCTGCTCCCATTCCTGGAAAAATTCCAACAGATGGCCCCCATTTTTTTGAAAATGACGAAATCTATGTTAAAGTTTATTTCATTGGCATTTTGGGACATTTTCAAAAGGACCGCATCTCTATCAGTAGAGCCGCATGCGCGTTACATGATGCAAGTGCAACAAGCTGCATGTGCAAAAAAAACAAGTGGTGGTGCAGGAGTTTTGGTCTCATCTGTCAAGGGTTAGCTAGTTGTTCTGTTTACGTTTGTATTGCTAGACTTAAGCTGATAGTTCAGTCGGATTCAGTGTTTTCTCAAGCAGATGCTGAAACACAGATTTCCAAAGTAGGCGCGATTTTTTATGAACATTCTCAACATGAACACGTTAATGGCAAATATCTTCTTCACAATGATGGTCATGGTCGCAATTTGGGTGTGAACCGACAAGGTGTCACTGAATTGTTTGATTTTGAACGGGCTTCTTTCTGCACTGAACAGCTACCCCCTTTGCTATTTCACGAGTATTACGCGCGCAGTGCTGCTTACAAGAATTTATCCAGCAACAAAATCTTGATGGTCCAAGTTCGAAATAGTGGTCTGGATGCAGCCCGCTCATATTTTACCCAATTCTACACGAATGAAAGTTTCCTTCAATTAGCGTTCGATTCCGACGCCTTCGAGCCTTGCCCAGCAGTTTCTTTTGGTTACGTTGGATTCTGGCACCTCATGTTGCTGCTTCATACGGAGGCGAAAAAACACAACGATTCAATTCCTGAACTTGCTATAACAGCAGGAAATATGCACATTGCTTGCCAAATTCGTCCGAAGTTTTGTCGTGAACATGCTGCATCTTGCAACATATTCTTCTATTACAGTTCATCCGGTCAAGTTCGCATTACATCGGCATCCTTAATGTCCGAAACTTATGGTCACGATTTTCATATTGCTTTTGACCGGCTGAAATCTTTCAATAAGTTAGATTATTATAGTATTGAAACTATACAGGATGCGCAACAGTTTTTTGATTTCTCGTTGTCAATGAAGGATTCAATGTACGAGAGTTGCAGCAGTTACAGTAGTGATGAAGATCCTAGTATTGCCTCAAAACTTGCTTCTAAAGTAACAAAGTTTCGAGACAAGGTTCCTGAAGTCATAAGTGAACGAGACTCGGCACTTCATCGTCAATTTGGTTTTTTAGCTAAAGTTGCTTCTCAGCGAGTGTATCAGAATTGTTTGACATCTGTTCGACAAAGATTTTTTGATTATCAGCCGCGCCATTATCGTTTGAATAAGCCACAAGTCCGCCATGACAACAAGATTATGCTTCAAATTTCTCACCTCGGTTCTACAGCCATCGTTGTATCATCCTCTATCCATCAACAGCAGTGTCTTGAATTCTTAAATCACCACATGGTACTTACATTTGATACGGAAACAGCATATCCTCGCTTTCCTGAATCAGGGGGACCTATTTCTTTGTTACAGATAGGAACCAATGAAAAAGTTTTTATCATTCCAATCGCCAAAGCAAACTCTTCTTTTCTATCTTCATTATCGAAATTGTTGGCGTCAAAACTTCTGGTTCATTGGGGAGGAAGCGATAAAGATGATTTGGAATTTCTTGGACGGAATTTCCGATTTGTTGATCTCCAGGCTAGATTATCTTCTAGAGGCAAACCATTAGGGCTTCATGTTGCGATCGAAGAGTACTTGCAACCTTGCTACTATCTCAGCAAGGAATGGACAATGTCGGGTTTTGATTTGGATCCTTTGAACCCGGATCAGATACATTACGCCGCACTTGATGTTATTTCTTGTCACATCCTTTACTTGCATTCTCAACTTAATTTGTCTATAATTCAGCGTGAAACCTTGAACTCCGAGTTCCACTCTTTTTTCACTCCAAAATCCACCACCGATTTTTCCTCTCCGGTTTCCACCCGTCACTCCGAAGTTTCTCCTACTCTCTCCATTGAAGCCTCAACACTTGTCAGACATGGTTTATCTTTCGAAGAAGATTTCTGTTGCCATTACGAGCGCGGCACACTATTTCAAGGGTTTTTCAAACACCTTTCACCACAAGGTATTGTCAGTGTGTCACCACAAGGATTTCGAAAAGCTACTTGGAGAGAGCCAAATTCTCATGTCATTAATCTTAATCAGTTTGCCGAAATGCTCAATTCACAACGATTTTGTTGTTATGTTTGCTTTGAATTGAAGTGGTTCCAAAAAATTTGTTATGCATGTACAGAATTCAAGCCTATCACTGGCCAACGGTTACAGTTTGCATACATCCGTGGCAAGAAGCCTTGCACTTTTTATGTTCAGCTTCCTTCGACCATTTTGGAGTCGGACGGTCTTAGCTGTGCTGCATATGTGTGTTTGTCAATGTTAAGTGTGTTTTTGAATCTCCCATTTCATGTTGACGACCATGTCGTTGATTCTGTACTTGCTGATTGTCGCCACCAGTTCATTTCGAATTCACTGGCATATTTTGAGAAATTTTGAGAAATAAAATTCGTCCGTTGTCAATTTATTGACTTACGCACCCTTGTATCACACAGTGCTTTTATTTTAGTCTTCAAAGATACGATTTTTGTCGCACGCAAAAAATGGGTGCTGAAGTGCATCAGCGGATGTGATTCGTTGGGAAGGGAGGACCTTCAGCATTTTCGAAAGCAGGTCCAATGCCTCTTCATCTGGTTTCCATTTTCGTCCTGGTATGATATTTTTCAGCGCTTCAGCTGCCCATCCCGATTTGTTTTCATGCTGGCATCCATCGCCATAATCATGGCATTCTGCATCATGCAGCAGCTGCATTTCCGTCTTTCCTACAATCAATCCTATTTCTTTCAGATGTTGTTCATCACAATGTTTTCCATTCGCTTTGTCCTGCTGCGATAGAATATGGGGTCTGCCCGTGATAAGGGAAAGCAGAATAATACCAGCGCTCCAAACATCGACTGCTGCAGTCTGTTTTTCGTTGCCCATCAAAGTTTCAGGAGCTTTGAATCCTCTTGTCCCGCCTCCTTTTTTGACAAAACTGTTGACGCCTGCTTCTGCTGAGCCAAAGTCAATTAATCGAAAAGTTTTTGACTCGAAATTATGTAAAAAGTTGGCTGGTTTCACATCTCGATGGACGATATTGCGTTTGTGCACATAGCTCAGGGCTTGAAGAAGCTTGCACATGTACTCTGCTACGATCTGTTGAGATGTGATATTTTGAAGTTCTGAGTTGAAGTTACTGGCTTGAACCATTTCAAAAATCAACACGGTGCCTCCCTCTCTGTCTACATCTTCGCCAAAGAACTTGATAACATTATGCCTTGAAGTATCGTCGTTCTGAGCAACGAGTTTCAGTGCGTCCATCTCGCGTTGTATATTACAATCCTTCGTTGATTTTGGAAATTTTTTTATGCACACAATCATTGGGTTTTCTACGCTCCACCCCCAGTGGAGAGAAGCGTTTGATTTTGTGAAATAATCTTTTTTCATAACATGATGTTTCAGCATAACAAAGTTGATTTCACTGTTGGTTTTGACTTCATTTTGCCACCAATTTGGGGGCAGTGCTTCAAAAGTGCAACTCTTACACAGGCATAGCGTTTGAAGCGCTTTTTTCAAGTCTTTAAAATGGCAAGGACACATTCGTAGTATTTCAACTTGAGTTGGTCCAATTGTGCTCCATGTTGCTGTCAGTTTCAGTGTTTGTACCTGTTGATATGCTTGGGTTCTGAAAAATGATGGATTGAACACCAGTATATATGAATTATACTTCATTTTGTTAACCAAAAGCTGCGCAACATTTGCATTTACACTGTGCTGGAAATCTCCGTTCATCACTGTTCGTTGGTTTTTTGGCACAGGATGTGCGCTTGATCCTTTATCCCAGTTGAAATTGTTGCAAAAGCATAAATCTACACGGCTTAGGACAGTTTCCCACTCCGGTATTTGTGTGTCCAAGAAGCTTCCATGTATGATGCAAGTATCTGCCATGTAGTAGTTGTTTTTGCATGATTCCAATTGTATATGTTGGAGCATGATTGCGGAATAGGCCGCCCATCCATACTGTATTTCAATGCCTGTCACCTGCTTCACAAATGTTTTGAAAGCAAATCTTGCTACCGCGTGTCCTGCTTCACTCCCTAAATCTGCCACTGATTCGCACGCTACTTTTCTATGTTGCAAGATAGTCAGCAGTTGGTCGAAAGATTCCGGCTTCAAAGAACCATCTTGAAGACTCAAGTCACTTTGAAACCCCGGAGGTTTCGTTGTCCATTTTCCTGAATCTGATTTGAGTAACCCTACTTTTGCGCATGCCGTGTTCCACACCTCGTTTATCCATGTTGTGGGCGCTTCTCTCGTTGAAGTGAGGCATCCGCCAAGAGAAACGTTTTTTTGTGTCAAAGTTTCCCATGTCACACAATTGACATTGTGACTGTTCGGTTGGGACTTTTGAATGTTCACATCATGGATTCTGGTATCTTGTAACCAACTGAAGTCTTTTCCATCTCGCACCAGAATTACCAATGATTCAGAAGTTTCATCACCATCATGCCAGTCAGATCCATATAACTGGCTTGTGTACGTATCTTCGTCTGGTTGTCTCGAGAGTATCATTATTTTGAAATTCAAGCTTGAAGGATGAACGGTGGCAAGTACGCCTGGCATCCAAACGCCATCTTGTTTGGCCTGCGGATTTCTGATGCAATATCGAGCAAACATTGCATGCAATGCAAGGGGGGTTTTGTTCATGGCAATAGCCAAATGAATAATGAAACTGTTGTTTGCGTTGATATCCATCCAATCGGTTATATCTTCCATCACAAGTAGGTCAATTGTTGCTTTATGTAAAAATGGTTTGATGCTACTTCCAAAGTCGCTTGCTGTAAAAACAGTGTTTGCAATTGAGAAGTTTCGCTGTTTTGGTAATGGCATGTGCATATTCCAAAGAGTCATGTACACATCGAGATCAAATGCTTGTGTTTTTTGCAACATATCGCCCTGCATAGAGAACAGAATACTTTGCACGATGTTTGGTTCATCTTGATTCAAGAACAGATTGGTTTGTGAATCTTGCTCTATTTGTTTGGTCATTCCTCTGTCAGGTTCTTCAACCTGTCTCTGCCGCTTGCAAAACCATGTGAGCTTTTCTCCTTTTTGAACTATTCTGGTTGTCACAACAAATTCCACCTTGTTGTCTGCTCTTTGCAACTCTTGGTTTGTGCTTCGGCAGAAGCTTATGAAGCTTGGACATTCAACTTGCAGCAGCGTACAGTTGTATTGTTTTCTTGTGTCCTCTTGGTTGCTTTCTTCAATTGCGATGATATTAGTGTGTTCTTCTACAACAGTCCCAACTTGAAGATCTTCTATAGTAACGAGACATCTCCCTTGCTCATCATCCTCATATTTCGCAACTTGCCTGTTCCTTGACACAATTTCTGCTTTGAAATTGTCGTACGTCCAGGCTTCCATTTCCATTCTCCAGTAGTCCCAATCAAAATGCTTGACGTTTTTCTTTGACACGTGATGAGCTATGTTTTGTTCTCCCCAAAACTCAACTTCGTACGTTGTCTCGTTGCAATGCTGCACCAAGCCGGGCTTCCATGTCGAGCCTGCATTGATTCGAGCCAGGACGTGGCTTCCTATGCCTATTGTCTGTGCGTTTGCATCGCTGCGGTTTCCCTGATGTTCATTCGCAAAGTCGTCTTCACTTGCAGCGTCATCGCCTGTGTTGCTACGGTGTCCCAGATGTACCGATGATGTTGAGATGTCAATGATTGGCGATGCTGCTCCGTCCATATCTTGTGCACAAGTTGCATCCATTCTATCCCCAACCGACAGTAATGATGAGTCCGTATTTGTATTCAGCCCTTGTGCAAGATCCATGTGACGTTTTTCTCTCATGACAGTCAACACTTGGTCTTGTTCAGGTTTGTTTTTCTCCTGGATTGGAAAGAACATTTCTCTTAGGGATTTGTTCCAATCATTTGAAGACAAATCATTGTGGTGATGCTTTAACCGACCACACACGTCTTCTATCAATTTATCTGCCGAGTCGAATATGCTGCTTTTGCATGCTACATTCCGTTTCTGAGGTTGGGAACTGCCCAGTTTTTTTTTAAATTGCTTACACGCCGCATTGCCACAGCACCACAAACAAGGTTCAATGCCATTTTCGACGTCACATACCTTTTTGTACATGTATTGTAGCAGAACAGGCCTTGACAGCAATTCTGTGCCAGTTTTTGCCCGCTTTTTTTGACCGGTCCCTTGTGTTGGTCTGAAAATGTTCATGAAGGTCAGTGCTTGCGAAATAGCTGCTACGTTGGCATTTGTTAATTGAGACCAATCAACGTGTCCATGGCCACGTTTTGCAAGCGGTGGATCCTGGTTTTGTTCATTGAACTTTTCGAACTCTTTGAAGAATTCCTGATTGTATTGAGGATGTTGTTTTTTGAGCATTTCTGCCATGTCCCTCAAAACGGTCCTGTGCTCCTTGGTTTTTTCTCGCGCGGCAACAAACATGGATTGTATCAATTCTGTGCAGCCATTTGAAGAAATTGTGTGGTGATGCTTCATCCGTTTGTAAACATCTTCTGCCAGTTCTATTGACGTGTCAAAGTCTTTGCTTTTGCAAGCGTAATTATTTTTTCTCCGAAGGTTCTGTTTGTCTGGATGCTCTGCAATATTTTTGCGTGCCTTTTCAGAGTAGCACCAATCACATGGTGCATTGTCGTTTCCAAAATCACAGACTCTTCGATACATGTACCGCAGTCGGGAACCCTTGCCTTCTGTTGGCACGTTGATTATGTTCATGTATTGCAGTGCTTGTATGATGGTTTCGATAGCTGTGTCCGTTTCACTTGACCAATCAATTTTTCGACGATGGTGTTTTGCTACCGATTCACCATCATCATCGTCACCAGTTTCGTAACCGGTCATGTCCAAATCTACCAAGTACTCTTTGTGCTTACGCTGTGTAAATCGAAACTGATGATAACCTGCGCCATGCCACAGACTCAGAACCAGATCTTTCGCCAACGATTGGTCGTCAAACGGGGTGTTCGACTTGCCTTTGCATATCTTGTTGTAGCGTGAAAGACTCCACTGAGAAAACGTCTGAATGTCTTCAAGTGCAATAATGGATGATTTCAAATATGGTTGCAAGTTTTTGAGAAGCCCAGCTTTCAAGGGTCGAAGTTGATCTCTCAAACTCCTCAGATTTTTGTGAGATTCATTCAAAGCCATTGTAAACTCAATACGAAAGCTCAAGAGCATGTCCGCATGCTCCATGCATTTCGGACTTGACATCTCTGCCAGAATGCTTGTAAATGTTTTCCGGATGCCGTCTAGTCTTTTCTTTGTCAACGTCTTTCCGTTCAGCCCTTGGTTCATGAAGTGCTTCAGCAAGTTCACGACTCCTGGATAAATTTTCACCCTTTTCACATTTTCTGGAAATATGTCAATTTCTGTTCCTGTTCGATCCAACTTTATCGAGCCCATATCCATGTTTCCAGGTGGCAATGGGCCAAACATACTCCATGTATCTGCTTTAAAACCTGGAATTGGCTTCACAATTCCAAAGACTGGTACGCGCACATGGGACATGCATTTTTCTTGGGTCAATTCTACGCGCCGTAGTAAGACATATTTTTGTGCCAAGTCAAATGTGGCTTCAAAGTCACAATTTTCGTCCGACCCTGTGGACTGGTCGCTTGCTTCTGCCTGACCTTCTTTGCAACGCGTCCAAAGGTCATCGTTGTCGCTTGAATCGTCTGTCTTCGGAAATTGGTCAATTTCGTTGGGTGCCGATTTCCAACCATGATAAATGACTTGAAGCAACTTCATTTTCTGATATTTCTGATATTCAGGATCATCTTCTTTGTTCTTCGTTTGCATATCCTGAACTGTTTTCAACCATGCGTTCATTAATGTCGTGACATCAACAGATGCGTTGCTTTGTTGAAAGATGCTTTTCCCTTTCTGTGCCGTTGTGAAAACTTTGCCAGTGGCACGATTCAAATTTTTTGCAAAAGTCTGTCGGATGACGTTCATGTTCAAGCCACCCATGTACACAATCAAGGTTGGCCGAGGTCCGCAAATGATGCAATGACCTTTACGGGGGTTTACTGCCGACCAGCCTCTTCCAATTTCAACCTGACGTGTTTGAAGGAGCTCCGGAAGTTGATTCCTTATGGAGTCGCCCGTCAGGTTAAAGTTCTTGATGTGCAAGGAATCAACGTCTTCTTCTGCTGTCGAGAACACACTGCTCCATTCTGTTTGGATTTCTGATGTGTTCAATGAAATTTTTGGATACGGTTGTGGCGGTCTATGCCAGCGATGTTCAAGCTGAATGAATGCAGGAGGTTTGACGCCAGAAAAAGTTTCAACATACACTTTGATTTCTTCTGTTTCGAGCAACTGGGACTGTATTCCACTGTCGAGGCTCCCAATGTGACATAACGCGTTGATGCGATGTTGCAATGCTCCTTTGCGTACAAACTCAATGACAAATATCAGATCCTGAATGGTAGCGGATGCTCGTCTCCCTTGCTGGAAATGTCGAGACACCTTTTGAGGCTTCCAAACATTCAGATCAAGTGCGGTACCCTTAATTTCAACAGCAAGTCCCTTTATATCAATCAGACACTTGCATGGTGGTCTTTTCCTTTTGAAACCTTCAATGTAAGCTTTGTGTTCACATCTTTCGCAATACGCGGTCTCGCAGTTTAGGCATTTGAAAGTGAATTCGGACTGCCTAACTTCTCCGCATTGGACGCACGTGCCACAGTATTTTGTTTTGTCCATTGAATAGCTCTCTCGCTTTCCACCGCATGATGCCATTTCACTCCGCAGGGTTAGTTTAAGTACCCTTTTGTTTTCTGTTTTTAGGTTTTTGACCTTTTGTATCTCTGTTTCTTTTCGCGTTTTGCATTCAGCATCGAAACTGTCACAGCGACCATTAATCCAATGGCTGAGCCAAATCGTTCCGTCAGCCCAAGTGTACCTGCCTTTTCCATCGCGTTTGCCATTTCTGTCGCAAAAACCTTCGAACGAATCTTCACCGCCTTTGTGCGTCATCTGAATGCAATACTGGTTACGGGGGATTTGGGGGAGAATGTGGGCTTTAAGTTTTGAAACGTTTTCCATATTTGAAATCACAGAAGAGGTATTTTCAATTTGGCCTT
>Ga0078894_10002115_pt1 | contig 14953 bp, 7 predicted proteins | sample LauGreSu1BDMLBSD_2_FD_67506 | JGI IMG/M metagenome (GOLD analysis project Ga0078894, IMG submission 67506) | Freshwater lake microbial communities from Lake Michigan, USA - Su13.BD.MLB.SD (version 4) (version 4) | ecosystem: Environmental > Aquatic > Freshwater > Lake | place: Lake Michigan, USA... | reverse complement strand
TTTTTTTTCACGAAATAGTAAATAAAGTAATTTGTGTAAATTAATATATTCATAGTATAATATACACCAACAACCACAAATGGCCGGCGGAAACAAGAAACATAAACGAGGTAGTATTCCATCACAGTCTTCTGAGATGTCTGTATCTCCAAAAAAAGAGTTAATTGAAAGAACAGCAGATAACGATTATGGAGTATTGTCTGACCCAGATGAACAAACTACTAGCACTATTCCTCCAACACATGATACTACTACACCGCTTCCGACGAATCATGAAACTGAAACGTCTATACAGAAGAATTCCCCCTCGTTGTCTCCGTCTTCTCCTCATCATTCTCCTGCTTCCAACGGTCTCGAATGTATCGATAACCAAGACGAGTTGTTGCCAGCGTTACATTCATCACAACACTCGTCACCACAGATGTCGCCGTTATCGCCAAGCCAATCCCTGTCGACACAACCACCGATATCGCAAAGCCCAACATCAACCAAATCTCTAGACACACTCAAACTTAAACTCACGAGAGATAAGAACTTCTCCCGAAAAATAACACTTCATACATTTTTTTCATATATCATTCTTGCGATGGAAATTCAAAGGTCATGTTCTGCTTCGATTGCGCAACTATGCGTGAAAAGTGTCCAGGATCTAGTGATATATATGATTGAGAACCATAGTTCTAGTAATCCGGTTCGGATTTATTTACACACACTTAATGATACCGGCGTCGTCAAGAATATTATTGAATCTATTATCGATTTTAACAAAGATAATAAAAATTCATCGGTTGAAAGTCTTTATACATTAGAAGAAAATGAACTCGAAATGTGTATACTTCAATCAGCGAATACATCCTCACCGTCATCGTCCACCGCCACAGCCACCGCCACAGCCACAGCGGTTAATGAAGTGAAAGTCGATGACACCACTGAAACATCTCAACACAATTCGCCTCAGACCTCCCAAAAATGCGGATTTTTTAAACGTATGCGCTGCTGTTTGTTTTCAGGGTGTTGCGGATAAACGCAACACTACATTATAACGAATACAGTTCGTCCGTTACTTCCAACGAATACCACTTACCCGTACTAAATCATCAACAACAACATCTAATGCCTGTTTTTTTGCCAATTTCTTCGCATGCCATTTATTGAAGGTTGAATTGAACACCATCCGGCTCGGAAAAACAACAGAGACATCCTTGCGAACTTTTCTCCAAAGCGCAACGACCCGTTTGGATTCACCAAACTGCTGCACAGTGCGAATCAATCCCATCGCTTCGTCACGAATCTCCTCAGGGTCGTTCAAGTGAACCGCCTCGTAGAATTCATTCACCTCTTCCACCATCCATTCATACTGGGCATTTTTGTTACCGGCAACCGCCAGATCCTTCTTCTCATTTGTCATGGTACGATAATTCGAGATTTTTGCCCATGAAGGAATGGGAGGTAAAGGACAAGAAGCCGCGCTCATAATAATAGTAGTAATATATTATTATTATGTAAAATAGATTTATAACGACTACCGCATTTTATTTGAGACGTAATAAATATAATGCTTGCGCCAAAGCACCGACCATTTCATCACGAATATTCACTAAATCGGTATACCCGCGCAGCTTATTAGTCAACCCTTCCAAATGGACAATATTATCATCAAGAACCTTGCAAAATGCTTCGGGGGATTTACACTCACAAAATTCAATCGATGCGTCCTTCTCTGATTTGAACCGGAATATAGGAAGACCAGCCCCCGCACCCGACCCCTTCCCCCGCGAACAGTGTCCAATATAAATCTCAATAAATGAATCCACCAAAGTACTTAATTTTCCATGTAGTTCATCTGTCGCCTTATGTGTGGGGTATGACAACGTCGACCAGTGATAGATCTTAATCGTATTCAATAATTCAAGAAAACATAGGATATGGTCGGCAATATCGTTGGCACACCCAGGCTTACGTCCTCCGTTCGCACCACCACCTACGAACATAAAGTCATCTTGCTGTTGTGATTGCTGGTTCTGGTTCTGGTTCTGGTCCTGGTCTTGAAGAAGTTCGGACCCTTGTGTTATCGAAGACATACCAACGAGTGAACCAGCCAATCCAAGTTCCGAAAACGACGATGACGTTCGACCAGTTCCGCGTCCATGTCCACGAGCACGTCCACGCCTTCGAGTACTATGCTTCTTTTTACCACGAGATGTTGGCATATCAATATATAATACACATATTTTATTACATCACCACTTACAAGTATTGTAATAAAAATCAAATCGCCCTCGACCGGGTTCGAACCGATGACCTTGCGGTTAACAGCCGCACGCTCTACCTACTGAGCTACAAAGGCAAACAACAAAACAAACAAAAAATATGCGAATATTCGGGTTTGAACCGAAGACCTCTGCGGTGTAAACACAGCGCGCTACCTACTGCGCTATATTCGCAAAACAGACTCTCACCCCACCCTCACGGGGGCTTGAACCCCGGACCACCAGGTTAAAAGCCTGGCGCTCTACCGACTGAGCTACGAGGGCAACACTAATAGATGTGTGTCATGCCCTCATCTGGAATCGAACCAGAGACCCCCACATTACAAGTGTGGTGCTCTACCTCTGAGCTATAAGGGCCAAACAGTATAAAAAATGCGCGAAGCAGGGTTCGAACCTGCGCATCCTGAGATAGTGGGGCTTAAGTCCACCGCCTTGGACCACTCGGCCATTCGCGCACAACACTTTTTTATTTTTTGAAAGAAGCATATACCCCTTCCATGTCATATACGAAATCTCTCTTTAAATCCTTTTATTTAAATATCAGAATGTTCATGTCCGTTGATGATATACAATCGGCGAACTTGCGAAAATGGAATAATCAATTCTTGTGGAGTAATCGTCCCTTCTTCCATATGATACCTTCCATAAGCACGAAGAGCGTTGGCTGGATTGCCCCAATCGTTATGAATATAAAAGTCTGTTGATGTAAATACATCCGCGATAAATACATATTCATGTGATTCTTCCCAATCATCATCAGCATCAGCATCAGCATTATAGTCAACGGTTCGTTGAATCATTACATCTTTAATGAAGCCAAATATATTGACTTCATACAAAGGACTGATCGCGCTGTTACGTCGAATGACAAATTCATACATGATTGATTCGCTCGACGAAGGATACCACATGTTGTGCATAATATCTATCCATTCATTTTTTTGAACAAAGACACCATCCCATACTCTACCCATAAATAGTGTGCTCGAATCAAATAACGTTTCACGGAATCGCATACGAGCGAAAAGTGTCATCGCAATAACTCGGTTCTCTCGAAGTCCTTGAATTTCAGCTTCACTTAGTGGTCGATTTGTCATTTGATGAACCATGTCACCTAAATCAGGTGATTGATGTGTGTGCCAATTCAAATCTGTATCTTGATGTAAATACCTATCGATTCTTGTTATTGGAAGATTCATTCGATGGCGCGCTTCTTCGGACTCATGCGCCGCCGCATCCGCCGCATCCCTCGAATTGACATTTCTTTCAATACCACCGTGACCATCTTCTTCGTCATCTGTCTCAATTAAATGATCGATGCGTCCATTCCAGAATTCACGTCGCATCCAAACCCCTTCATTCATTTCGTTGTCATTAACAATTTCTTCTACTTCTCCTGCTACTGCTACTGCTACTGCTACTGCTGCTCCTGCTGCTGCCGCCGCCACCGCTGCCGCCGCCACCGCCGCCGCCGCCTCTTCCGCTTCATCAGCATCCGCATCGAATATTTCCGCTCGGCAAATTGGACAAGTTGTCGCGGTATCCCACCACTTCAACAAACAACGCAAACAGAACAAATGCCCGCATAACGTAAATACATGGTTAGCGCGTAACGGAAGCTCTGAATAGCATACACCACAATCACCAATACTTTCTTGTTTTTGTTCTTGTTCTTCATAACATCGTGATCCTGATTGTGATGAAGACTTCATTCTGAATGATACAGGGGATAATTCCCCTAGATCATCACCAGTACCAGTGGTGACATCAAAGTCGAGTTGGCGTCGAGTTCTACTGCTGTCGCGCGGTTGTTCTGATGGAGAACGTGACATGAAGGATTGTGAATCACGCATAACTGCCACCGCATCTGTAAATAATACACGTGGTGATATACTTGTTGGTGTATCTTCATTTTCACCAGATTCGAGAACCGACAACGACGTCAAATCAGCAAATGATGACGGCTTTCGAGGAGCATTCAACAACATGGAGTCGTCGTCATCGTAATCGTTATCATTTTCTATACCTGGTCGAGGTGTCTGCGGAGAACGAGGGGTTGTATTCAACGATACTGATAAACCGTATTCAATCATTTGTATCACGTACTTCTGTTTTCACATTTTATACTGGTTATATATCAAAAACCATTTCAATTTTTTTAGCAATTTAGTATCATAGTCAAAGAAATATCACAATGCAAATTATGAATATTATTGGGATAATTGTAGGTGTAATATTTTCGATTTTTTGTCTTGGATCATGTATTGGGCGATTATGCCATAAAATTCCTCCTCCACCACCGCATCAGCCAACATAAATACCCCATTTATAAGTATTTCATTTTGTTACACGATACGTCAAATGTATCATACCGAAGTTGATAATTCGGATACATAACGCCGAAAGTACTCGCAATTTGGCTCTGAGAAAGACCATTTGTAGCAGAAGCAACATTTTTACAATTCTCATTATAAATCGCAGCAAACTTCACTTTTTGAACATATTCGCTTGATTCATTACACGATGCCGCATCGGGATGTTTATATATATGTAATGTTCTATTTTCAAAACAACGCGAAGAACTCATTTCTAATAATCTTTACTTAAATTACTATTAAGTATAATATACATATATAATAATCTGTCAGTATCGTAATATAAAAAAACAATAGTAATATATTTTAATAAGACAGACTAAATATCATAAATAAATAAATGGCAGACCCAATCAATCAAGGTCCAACCGGTCCAGCCGGTGAGGGTGGTTGGACGTTTCAAGAAGGTGGTCCAGGTCCTACGGGACATATAGGTATTCAAGGTCCTACGGGTCCGCCCGGTACAGCCGTTCGTCAAGGTGATCGAGGTCCAACCGGACAAAGAGGTCCAACCGGCCCAACTGGCCCAACTGGTCCAACCGGTCCAACCGGTAATGTCGGATTTTCACCAACACCTGTAAATACATTTCGTTATAAAGTAGAATCCATAGATGGCGTAGGGCCTCCTGGTAGAGGAAAAATACGTTTTGAAAGTACCACTCATCCTCAAACCACAGTAATACAAATTCATAGTATTACTTATTCACAAGACCAAGCAGGAAATGATACAAGTGATGTTTCTGGAACAGAAATCTCTTTATTTTTAGACACAATTAATGAGTATGCTTCACGTGATAAATACGGATATTTACGAGTTCAAAGTGTAACAAACTTTAATAAATTTATGATTTTTAAAATTGTAAATGGCGGTGTTACAAGAATTGATCTTGATAATCTAAATCCCAGAAAACCATATTACAGAATGGAGGTTTTGGGCGTTTCCTCATCAACCACTACTAATTTTACCGACCAGGACCCTGATGTGATTATTAGTTTTAGTTTATCTGGTCCGACGGGAGCAACCGGACCTACCGGACCTACTGGTCCCACGGGACCTACTGGACCTACTGGACCCACCGGACCTACCGGACCTACCGGACCTACCGGACCTACTGGACCCACGGGACCCACCGGACCTACCGGACCTACTGGTCCCACAGGACCTACCGGACCCACCGGACCCACCGGACCTACCGGACCTACTGGTCCCACAGGATCTACCGGACCTACTGGACCCACAGGACCTACCGGACCTACTGGTCCCACAGGACCTACCGGACCCACAGGACCCACAGGACCTACCGGACCTACTGGTCCCACAGGACCTACTGGTGTTACTGGTCCACGCGGTGATCGATATAATACATTTACTGCTACATCTCAGGTAGTTACTTCCACAGGAGAAATTATATATGTTCCAGTACCATATACGATTCCGGTTCCATTTAATAAGTATACAGAAGTTACGTTTAATGTTGAACCTTATCTTTCTTATATTCCAGGCAACTCTGTTGTAGTAACGGATAGAAGTAATCCATTATCGCGATATTTTGAAGCCACCGTAAAAGAATATACATCAGCAACCGGATATCTGAAATTATATCGAACACAAAATATAAATGGGGATTATGATGATGCTTGGGGGGTTCCGACCTCTACTGTTTATAATGTAAATTTGGACGGTATTGATGGTCCAACTGGTCCGACTGGTCCTTGGGGTCCAACCGGCCCTACCGGACCCACCGGACCCCAAGGACCAGTCGCCGGTCTAGTAAAATCCACTTCTATTTCTCCTGGATTATCTAGTTATCGTCTTCGAAATGCTGACTTAAATATCAATCAAACAAACCAGTTTTATTTTGCGACCTTCCGAGGAAAACGAAATAATGCGACACTATTAAACAGCGGACGTCAATTCAACGTTCCATATAGTGTTTGCTTGGTCATCAATGATGATTTCGGTATGAATAATTATTACTATATGACGGAATCTACAACTGCCAATACGGTGAATCGTATGGATTCATCTGGAAGTCAGTTCATGATTATTCCTCCTCCCACCGAAGTAAGTTCGATCGAAATGGTCATGACATTCCGTATTTACAATACCCCAGAACAAAATGCGCAAGTGATAGAAGGAACCGGTGGATATTTTAGCGATGTAAGTACGAATCTTTATACACCATTTATGCAGAGATGGTCATGTTATATTATTCGAAATACACGCGGCCTAGATCAAAATAATGTGACAAGTATATCGATTGTAGCAGCACCAGCATCACCTCCTGCACCAGATATTTCATTCAATATTCTCATATCTACAAACAATAATTGGTTAGGTGAAGCAGTTTTCGATATTTATTCAATTGGTGTTGGACCCACCGGACCTACCGGACCTACTGGACCCACCGGACCTACTGGACCTACCGGACCCACAGGACCTACCGGACCCACAGGACCTACCGGACCCACAGGACCAACTGGACCCACCGGACCCACGGGACCAACCGGACCTACCGGACCAACTGGACCCACAGGACCTACCGGACCCACCGGCCCCACAGGACCTACCGGACCAACTGGACCAACTGGACCCACCGGACCCACAGGACCTACTGGCCCCACCGGACCCACAGGACCTACCGGACCCACCGGACCCACCGGACCAACGGGACCAACCGGACCTACCGGACCAACAGGACCTACCGGACCAACTGGACCCACAGGACCTACCGGACCCACCGGACCCACAGGACCTACCGGACCTACCGGACCTACTGGACCCACAGGACCAACTGGCCCCACAGGACCAACCGGACCTACCGGACCTACTGGACCCACAGGACCAACTGGCCCCACAGGACCAACCGGACCCACTGGACCTACCGGACCCACCGGATTCGGACCAACTGGACCCACCGGTGTTACAGGACCACGCGGACCAGTAGCAGGCTTAGTAAGAAGTGGTGTAATTCACTCGAATGAAACCTCATGGCGTCTTCGAACAGAAGATTTGAATATTCTAGACACGAATAACTTTTTTTTCGCAACCTTTCGAGGAAAACGCAATAATGCGACTTTGTTGAATAGTGGCATGCAATTCAATCTTCCATATAGCGTATGTATTCTTATCAACGATGATACTAATTTAAATAACTATTATTACATGACTGAATCCACCACAGCGAATACTGTATCACGTATGGATTCATCCGGAAGTCAGTTTATGGTTATTCCTCCGCCCACCAATATAAGTTCGATTGAAATGGTGATGACATTCCGTATTTACAATATACCAGAACAGAATGCTCATGTGATTGAAGCCAACGGCGGATATTTGAGTGATGTGTCTTCCAATCTCTCGTCTTCTTATTTACAAAAGTGGTCGTGTTACATCGTTCATAATGCGAAGAATCTATTTGACAATAATATCACAAGCATTTCGATTGTTGCCGCACCAGCCGCGAGTCCACCCGCTGATATTTCGTTGAATATACTCACGTCAGCTACAAATAATTGGTTAGGTCAATCTACGTTGGATGTTTATTCGATTGGAGTTGGATCTACGGGTCCAACCGGGCCAGCATTTACATCTATTTGGGCAACTGTTCCATCAACCAACAATATCTATTACGCAAATGGAAGCGTAGGTATCGGAACAACTTCACCAGACTCGAATTACGCCCTTGATGTTAGCGGCATAATTAAAACACTTGGCATAAATAATGTTAGTGATTATCGTATTAAAGAAAATGTGATGTCACTTACGATGTCATCAAATATTCCAACAATAGATGGATTACGTCCGGTGATGTATTTCAATAAACTACTTCAAAAACACGAATACGGTTTTATTGCGCATGAAGTCCAAGAAATATTTCCAGATATTGTATTCGGAAATAAAGATGCCGAACAATATCAGACGATTAATTATACGTCGATGTTGCCTCTCATCGTCAAAGAAATTAAAGACATGAAACGAGAGATATCCGATTTGAAGACAAAGCTTCGACAGCAAGGAATCGATACCGAATAATGAAATGTAATGGTTTCAATCAATAAACAAAACCATACTCCTTTTCGATGATAGCACTACCATCGGATCCGTCAACTTCTCCAACAACCACATTCGAGAGAATGAATTCAACATTCCCAGCAGCAGACGTACTATTTGTTCCAATTGAATACGCAAATATTACTTCACTACTATTAAAATTCCCAACGGCACTTCCGCCGACGTCTGACAAAGATAATGCGACATTACTATGCGCAATCGTAAATGGTGAAACAGAAAACCCGTTCCAGTTGATGTAAAAACAATAGTTTGTATTACTGGCGATGGATGTCCCGTCGTCGGCGGTCTCATGTAAGAGAATATAAGTTCGCTTTGATTTATACCAACCTCCAAAATCATCACTTCCGGTTGCTTGTGTATAAACAGTTATAAATGGTGTAGATAGATGATTAAAGAGATGAATACACATTCGAAAATAACGCAACTTTCCCACACTCGTTACTCCGGCATGATTTGGTTGTATATACCAGTTGATTTTATTTCGAGTCATGGGTGCGGCATTTACCCAGCTTGTAGAATTCGTATAATACCAACCTTGGTAACCATAGCGTATGAGAGGTATGGGTACCGGAGGCGAACCGTCGGCATATACAGAAGGCGCAACCGAGAGATTGGACGCCGAAATATCTTGAACATTCGAAGAATAAAGATAAGCATTCGGGAATGACACACTGTCGACAACCGTAGTATTCACAGCACCGCCGCCACCACCGCCACCGCCGCCAACTGTATTTTTCATTACAAGCTTGATATTATATTCTCTCGGAGGTATTACCCCCACGTTCGTCAGTGTGTGCTGACCTGGCGATGGTTCCATGACAACTTTGATATTCAAAGTGTCGTTTTCAACCAACGGAACACTCAATAATACTCCGCTACTATCACTTAACGCTGCCAATCTCTCAGGAACATTCAGATAGATTTGCCGGAGTAACTCACGAGAGATATTCGTATTCGAAGTGACGGAGTTGGTTAGATATCGACTACCAGAAGCATCAGCTGCCATTGTTATATCTGCGGATTGCGTGCTTATCGTATCCAAGACTGCCATAATTCCGACTCTCGCAGCATCTCCATAATACACGATATTTTCAAGTAAGTCATACTCGTTACTTAAAAAATCGACACCATGTATCGTATTGAATAGATGTAGTGATATGTAACGTATGAAATCATGCTTCATGAGAGATTTATTGGCGGCGAACGCCCCACCGCCACCGCCACCGCCACCGCCACCGCCACCTCCGGTAAGCATCCCCGATGATTCGCTTCGATCCAACATCGCATGAGATGGGTTTATTTTTAATGAAGTAGGCCAACATTTACGAAATACATAATATTGAATATCAGATGATGCGTCGAAAATCGCTAGGTTAAGACTTGCGTCGGTTTCCGACGGAGTTCGAAATTTGAAAACAGATAACATGTCCGACAACTTGACGTAAAATACGGCGTCAGCATAAGATGAAGCGACTGTCCGTTCATTTTTTTGTTGGATCGCGGCGTCGAATCCATTTTGGCCCATGTCAGCGTCGTCAGCGCCGTCATCGTCGTATGTTCCTAACGCATACAACTGAAATGATGTGCTTTGTGGTTCATCAACCCAAACGATTCCTTCATCCGTCTCAGATGTCATTCGTATGAATAGTATGAATATAATAAATTGGAATATTTATTATATTATAACGCGATAGTTGAACATTCTCTCGGGTGCCGTCTAAGGATATGAATCAGGAACAGCCGCCTCGAATCCATATTCTTTCTCACTCGTGATATTTGTAGTCGTTGATAATTCGCCAATAATAATGCTTGATAGTGTTAATTCTACATTAGTTGCCGATGCGTTACTATCGCTTTCAAGGGCAATCGATGTAATCGTTTCATTATTCGCAAAACTACCGGTTCCGATCGTATAACCAAGTGCCGAATTTGTATGACCAATATACGCAGGCTCTCGCACATACGAATTAAAGTTCATGTAAAATGAATAGACCGTTCCATTTGTTAATGAACCATTTCCGCTAGCAACCACATATTTTCTGGATGAACCGGCTTGTGTGTATATCATGACATAAGGTAACGACGCACTATTGTGTATTTTGAGATTGATTCGGATATATTGTAAATCACCGACTGTTGATGTTGCGGTATTTCCGCTAACCAACCATTTGATGTGATTACGCACGGCAGGATCGACATTTACCCACGTTGTCGAATTTGTGTAATACCACCCGTTATATCCGAATCGCGCAAATGGGATCGGTGCTGGCGGTGAATATAGATTATACACGCCAGATGAATCCGAAGTTGGTGGGTATGTAACCACCGACGATGAATATGGATATGAATTCGGATACATTATGCTATCAGATATCACATGATTCGCATTTATAATATTATTCACAGTATTTTTCAATATAAGTTTTATAGTATACGAACGAGATGGAATTACAGATACACCCGTTAGCATGTTTTGACTAGCAGCTGCCTGAATGACGAGTTTATATTGTAATGTATCATTTTCAATAAACGGAACATTTTTCAATCCAGCATTATTTGTAACATTACCATAAAACCTGGATGGAGCAACCGCCGCAATATGACGCATGATTTCGCGACACAAATTCGTATTTCCAGACGCATCGTTCGTAAGATATTTGTTACCAGATGCGTCATATGACATAGTTCCACTAGATGATGTTGTTGATATGTTCGAGAGAATCGTATCGATGTTATTTCGAACGGTCTCGCCCAAATATACCGAATTTTCATTCAATTCAACTTCATTATGAAACAAATCGACCGCATGTATCGTATTGAACAAACGGAATGCGATATAGCGGATGAAGTCGTGTTTTGCGAGAGATTTGTCATTTCGAAATCCCTCATTTATACCAAGCATACCTATGCTTTCGTTTTTATTCATCATGGCATGGGTCGGGTTGAGTTTAAGTTCTGTGGGCCATTTTCGATGAAACACATAATATTTTATATCATCTGCGCCGACATTTGTAATATCAGTCGCGTCACTTTGATACATAAACATGTTATTGATATCTGACAATCGAACATAAAATACAGCTGTCGCATCGGTCGCCTCGACCGAAATCGATGATGCGTCCAACGTTGCCAACGTCGAGAGATCAAATGTCTGGTTTAAGCCGGCTAGTGAAAAATTAATGGCACGATCCACAAAGAGAGTATTACTAACAGACGTTCCGGGTTCATATGTCGCATTCTGAACTTGTGTTGCTGTAAAATGAACAAACCCGACAAAGTTGCCAGTTACGGTGATTTCACCAGAAGATGCGTCGATCGTTGCGATATTCGTATTACTTGATGAATATACGATAGGAGTTTGTGTATTATTACTAGTTGGTAAAGTTGTAGGCATGAACGGTGAAATATCGGTGATTAACTTTCGTGATGGAATGACAAACGATGAAGTATTCAGCGTATTTGTCTCTAATACCAACCCGACGATTGAACCCGCAAGCAACCACACAGGTGTTCCATTATAACTGATGACTTCCACAACCGCATTCGTTTGGTAATTTCGAACAACGCCTCCTGTCGCATAATATTTAACACCTTCGATCTGGAAAAACTCGCTCTCGTTGATCGGGAGGTAGAATTTGTCGCTAGTAGTCACATTCAACACTACATCCGGTAATACATCAGTCGGTGATGTTGATGTTGTTGGAATAACCACCGCTACTGTCGTAGTCGTGAGATCCAGATTTTCGATTGCGCGTAATGGCGATGTTTCCGAAATCGCAGCGAGCACCGTTGTTCCAGTAACCTCCGGAATAATAATTTGTCCGATATCGCGATTCTCCGAATTTTTGAGTAATTGGAGCTTTTGAAGAGGCGAAAAGGATACATCGTCGATGACTGCGCCTTTGATGCTCGTATTTGTGAAATTTACGTTGGAGATATTGGCACCTGTAAGATCCACGTTGTTTAATTTTGCGTTGGCGAAGGAGGCACCAGACGCATCAACACCGGTAAGTCTTGCGCCAGATAAATCCGAACCGGTAAATGCGGTGTTTGTTAATACCGCACCGGATAAATCCGCGTTTTTGAGAGATGCGGCGGTGAATGTTGCGCCAGTGATGGTAGCACCCGCGAGTGTGGCACCTGATAGATCGGCACTCGCAAAATTCGCGCTTACGATTACCGCATTTGTAAGATTCGCATTCGTGAGTTTCGCGGCGGTGAATGCTGTGTTTGTAATCGAAACACCTGCGAGTGACGCGCCTTCTAAATTAACAGAAGCGAAACTCGTAGTGCTTGTAATTGTCGCGCCTTGAAGCGCGTTGCCGGCACTATTTACTGTAATGGTTGCTGTGATACTTGCTGGTGCTAAATAATTTGTTCCCTGTGCCTGAGACGCAACAATAACCGCTGAACCTGGTGAGCGTAATGTGACAAGACCGCTTGTTGGATGAATAGTTAGCACCGGACTAGAAGGATCTTGAAGTGAATATGTGACCGCGCCATCACTTGCGCTAGATGCTGACACATTAAATGGTGTCGCAGTCACATTATATGACAAATCAGATAATCCGGATAGTGTGGTAGTTGTGCGTGCTACCTCTAACGTCCATGATACTGGATCGGAAGTGTATTGGTCGGTTTGTCCGCGGCGTGCGGTGATTGTGGCTGTTCCAGCTGAGACGACAGAAATAACACCAGATGTCGCACTTCCAACGATTCCCGCAACACTTGAATTGTTGGTTTCGTACGTGATTGTTCCACCATTACTATTATTCGTTGCGATTACGTTGAAATAACCGTTGCCATATGTTTTGTTGATAGTAGATGATGTTGGAGAAGAACGAACAAGAGCCAACGCTTGACGAATTACGGTCATGGTATTTGTTGTTTTGGTAGTACTATTGTAATACGCGGTAGCTTGTTGGGTTGCAGTGAAATTTACATATCCAGCCTTCAAGAGAGTAATGATTCCGCTACTACTGTCGATTGTTGCCACAGTAGAATCACTCGATGAATATACGATAGCTCCATTACTCAAACTTGTAGGATACGCCACCGCGGAGAAAGGCGTTGAACTATATGTGCGGGTGGTGCTTACTGTGAATGATGAGAGAACCGGCGTGCCTTTATTGATTGTTATCATAACTGTCGTAGAGCCAGTTGAAAAATTGGTTGATTCTGGTTGAATAATGTCGATTATAACGGAACCAACACCTCTTATCGCAGCATATGAAACATCAAATATTGATATAATATCTGGATTGCGACTTATGATTGTAAATACATCCGGAGTAACATCAGTATTGTTTGATGATGGCGAGAGATTGAAAGACGCGTCACCGTAATTTTTCGTGATTGTTGATAATGTAATGATAGTTGTCTTCTTTGCGATTTCAAGAACTGCGGTTATTGTTAATTCGCCATGAGAACCTGTTGCTTCTTGTTTTGCTGTTATAATTGTAGAACCTGCTTTATGTATTGTAACGGTTCGTCCGCCAGCTCCGCCTATACTTGCCACGGTTGTGTCACTACTAGTAAAAATAAATGGCTCTCCGCTGTAAATTGTTGTAGGGTCTGTCAAATCAAAGGTTGAATCACCGTATACTTTATCAGATGGAACCGTGAAATTACCTAGCGCAGCATTTACAATCAGAGACGCAGTTACACTACGGGATGTGTAATTCCCATCAGCACTAGCCGCTTGTGTCGCCGTAATTGTTGCGGTTCCAGCGACTCTGGTAAGTGTGACAATACCACCCGATGTTACAGTTGCGATTGTTGAACCAGAAGCATCTGTGGAAAACGTAAAAGCACCATTACTGTTACTTGTCGGCGGGGTTAACGTAAATGAAATATCGTTAATGAACTTTTCACTTATAGTGAAGGCACCAAAGGTGGGCGTAGCAGGTGAAACCACCAAGGATGCGGTTACGCTACTAGTTGTGTAATTCGTTGTCGCTGCCTGGGTTGCAGTGATGGTGGTTGTTCCTGCCCCGACAACTGTGACCGTGCCACCCGAAGTGACAGAAGCTACTGATGTGTTACTACTTGAATAACTAAACGCACCGTTGCTATCACTTGTTGGTGCGGTCAGGTTAAACGACGCGTCACCGAAGTTCTTGGCGGGTGCCGTCAAGGTTCCGAAGGTGGGCGCGATCGGTGAAACCACCAACGTGCCTGAAATGTCCCTGGTTGTAAAATTCCCACATGCGTCTTGTGTAACAGTAAGGACG
>Ga0078894_10002114_pt1 | contig 14955 bp, 13 predicted proteins | sample LauGreSu1BDMLBSD_2_FD_67506 | JGI IMG/M metagenome (GOLD analysis project Ga0078894, IMG submission 67506) | Freshwater lake microbial communities from Lake Michigan, USA - Su13.BD.MLB.SD (version 4) (version 4) | ecosystem: Environmental > Aquatic > Freshwater > Lake | place: Lake Michigan... | reverse complement strand
TCAACCCCAACATCAACAGGGTCATTGGGCGCTGGCTTTTTTTCTACCCTTTACAATCAACAGGCAACCGGAGGGGCAGAACAACATTTGGAGGCATTTATCTATGGCACTTTCAAAAGCACCAGTGGATGGGATGATCAGAAGTATTATGTTTTGCTGAATGATGTAACGCCTGGGACAGCGGTTAAAATCAGTGCTAAGGGCACGGATAAAATAGTTTATGCAAAGGTGCTGGGTGCTGTGCCCCCTGGCAAAGAAAGCGAGGGTTTGTCAATGCGCATGAGTAGTGCAACTGCTGTCGCCTTGGGAATTACTGATACGAATGCACAGCTTACATTGGATTGGTATAAATAAATATAAATGTCCACTAAACACAATCTTCAAGTTCAACCAAGTCTATCCTTATATAAGGGTGTTTGGGATGAAGTCTCCGCAAAACATCTTTTGCGTAGAACAATGTTTGGTGCGAAGAAAACTGACATCAAGGTATTTCTAGAACTTGGTATGACCAAGTCCATTCAAAATCTACTTGATGCGGCAGAAGCATTCCCAAATCCTCCTGTGAAGGAATATAATTCCGCCAACGCCACAGTGGCAGATACTACTATTTTGGCTGGACAAACCTGGGTAAATGATCCAGCAACCGATGGAACAGTCATGTCTTTAAGGCGTGCATCATTTAAAAAATGGTGGATCGGTAATCTCGTAACACAAGGGACCTCCCTAAGAGAGAAAATGATACTGTTTTGGCATAATCATTTTTCTATTGAGGCAGCCGATGTTAGTAATTCTCAGTATGTATATAAGCACTTTAATTTGCTTAGGACAAATGCATTGGGGAATGTAAAAACACTTGTTACTGCTATATGCACTGACCCCGCCATGTTGGTTTATTTAAATGGGCAAAGCAATAGAAAGGGTGCTGCTGATGAAAATTTTGCACGTGAAATCCAAGAATTATTTGTGATCGGAAAGGGAGTGGGTGCAAAATATACAGAATCAGATGTAAAGGAAGCCGCAAGACTTTTCACTGGTTGGAGAAACAATGCAAGTCAGATCAATTCTTATTTTGATATTGATAGGCATGATACAGGGAACAAACAATTTTCTTCTTTCTACAATAATAAATTAATAACTGGGCGAAATAATTCAACTGCAGGAATTGATGAAATAAATGACTTCATCAATATGCTTTTTGACACCAATGAAGCAGCATTATTTCTATGTAGAAAATTATACATATGGTTTGTATACTATGATATTACTCCTGAGATCGAATCTGGTATCATTGTTCCCATGGCAAAAATCTTAAGAGATAACAATTACAATATCAAGCCAGTTTTGAGTGCTTTGTTAAGCAGTGAACATTTTTTTGATGAGATGAATAGAGGTTGTCAAATTAAAAGTCCGGTGGATCTTATAATTGGCATGGCCAGGGAATTTGAAATCAGTTTTAGTTCTCCCGATAATTATACTGTTAATTATGGTTTATGGAACCAACTGGTCAATTATTGTAATTTTCTCCAACAAAATATTGGTGACCCACCTGATGTGAGCGGTTGGAAACCTTATTACCAAGCCCCATCCTTTTATGAGTACTGGTTAAATTCAGACACACTTCCAAAACGTTTGCAATACACAACGAATCTACTCAGCAATGGATATACATTTAGTGGCTTTAAAATGGTTGTTGATGTTTTAGCTTATTCCCGCAAGATGTCATCACCAAGGGACCCCAATAAATTAATAGAAGAGATTTCAATGCATTTACTTGGGTTGCCAATTTCATTGCAACACCGCGATCAGTTAAAAAAAGATATTCTATTGACTGGACAATCAGACGATTATTATTGGTCAAATGCATGGGACACATATATCGCAAGTCCTGCCAATGACAGCAATACTAAATATGTAAAAAATGCACTGACATCATTGATCAGGTACATGATTGAATTGCCAGAGTATCAATTGAGTTAAAAAATAAAAATGAGCAGAAGAAATTTTTTGAAGTCCTCCATTCCTGCCGGTTTTATGATTCCATCATTCTTGAATGGAGTTGGCATTAGGGCATATGATACAGGGCATCAATTTTTAAATAATCTTCTTTTGCCAGCTGGCGACAATGATCGTGTGCTTGTGATTGTTCAACTAAATGGAGGGAATGATGGGTTAAATACAATCATTCCGCTGGAATATTTTTCAAAGTATGTGAATGCAAGAAAAAGCATTTATATCGAGGAAGCCAAGTCATTAAAATTATCTGGTGTAACTAAAATTGGCTTGCACCCATCAATGACCGGTTTACAGCAATTATACAACGATGGGAAACTTCATATTGTACAATCTGTCGGATATCCTCAGCCGAATTTTTCTCATTTTAGGGCAACAGATATTTGGATGGGAGCGTCTGATTCTAACCAGGTTCTAAATACAGGATGGATTGGTCGGTATCTTGATGAAACGTTCCCTGGTTTTCCTTCTGAATATCCAAATGCAACCATGCCTGATCCATTGGCAATTCAAATAGGATCAGTAACGTCTTTGGCTTTACAGGGACCTACCCAGCCTATGGGATTAAGTATTTCTAATCCAAGCAGTTTTTACAATTTTGTAAACAATATTTCTGATCCGGTCCCAAAAACAAATGCAGGAAAAGAATTAAGTTTTATCCGGGAGCTGTCCAGGCAAACTCAGAAATATGGTGAAGTTATTAAGGTTGCCAATACCAAAGTAACAATGCAAAATCCATATCCTACCGGTAATAGCTTAGCAGATCAATTAAAAATTGTTGCAAGATTAATTAAGGGTGGGTTGAAAACGAAAATTTACATGGTCAATTTTGGTGGATTTGATACACATTCAAGTCAGGCCAATGCTGGTGATAGTTCAACAGGTAAACATGCAACTTTATTATCAACTGTTAGTGCTGCAATAAAAGCCTTTCAAGATGATCTAGGTTTTCTTGGTATTGAGGACCGTGTGTTGGGAATGACATTTTCAGAATTCGGAAGAAGAATTTTGGGGAATAATTCTCTTGGGACAGACCATGGAGCAGCAGCGCCTCTTTTTATTTTTGGTAAGAATGTTCAAGCTGGCATAACTGGCACCACTCCATTGATCCCTGATAATGTTACTGTAAATGATAATGTGCCTTATCAATATGATTTTAGAAGTGTTTATGCATCTTTGCTCTCTAACTGGCTTTGTGTTAATACGACTGTCTTAAACCAGGTAATGCTAAAGGATTTCCAGCAACTTTCTATTACAAAACCCGGAACGTGCAATGTTGTAACAAGCACAAATTCTTTTCAAAATCAATCCATAGATCAAAGGCAATTGATTCAATTGTATCCCAACCCATTTCATAAAGTACTCACAATAGAATTCATTACTTCAGGTGGACATACACTTATACAAGTAATTGATGGCTCAGGGAAACTCTTGAACACGATTTTTGATAGGGATTATTCACCTGGAAAATTCAGGGTTGATTTTGATGGAGGTCATCTTCCTGCAGGTATTTATTATATTCGTTTTCAAAATCAGGTATTTCAGCAAGTAAGGTCAATCGTAAAAGTATAAATATTGGAGGTCTTAAGTGATTCATCCAATATAATTAGATTGAATTGAGCACAAAGAGAATAGTTTTTCATTCAATTTGTACTGAATAAATTTCCAAGAATCAATTAATCTTTATATAAATGAAATGGAGTTTACTAAAATCTGAGTATCTATTTAAGGATTTGTGGTTCACTGTCAGGAAAGATACTTGCAAACGTCCTGATGGTGCTATTGTTGAACCATATTACGTTTATGAGTTCCCGGAATGGGTAACTGCAATTCCAATTACGGAGAAGGGTGAGTTTATTTTTGTACGTCAATATAGGCATGCTCTGGGATTGACGCTCATGGAATTGCCAGGTGGATGTGCTGACTCAACAGACGCCTCATTTCAAGCAGCTATATCCCGAGAATTGAGAGAAGAAACTGGCTATGAATTTTCTTCCTATAACTATTTGGGAAAAACATCTTCAAATCCATCTACGAATAACAATTGGATGCATTTCTTTCTTGCCCAAGGCGGAAAAAAAGTTGGGGAGCAGATACTTGATCACAATGAAGACATTGAATTACATTTTTTAAGCATTGCCGACGTAAAAGAATTGCTCAGAAAAAAAGAGATCATTCAAAGTATGCATGCAACAGCATTGTTTTATGCATTGGAATATCTAGGCGAGCTACGTTATTAGCAGCAGTATCGATCCCTATTTACATCACCAACTACGTAAATACTTCCTGTCACAATTATTATATCGTTTTCACGGGCGTTTTTCAACGCATTTGAAATTGCATCATGAACGTTGATAAATGATTCTCCGATCAGGCCCTTTGTGGCTGCAATTTCTTGAAGATTTTTATGCTCTAATGCCCTTGGTGAATTTGCTGATGTGAAGTAAAAAATGGCATTTAATGGCAGCATGTCAAGTATCTTACCGAAGTCCTTATCCTTTGAAAAGCCAAGTATGAAGTGTATTTGGTCAATTTTGAAATGAGATAAATGATTCAGTAAAATCGAAAATCCATCTTCATTATGCGCTACGTCCAAAACAAGCATTGGTTTTTTCTGTAACATATCCCATCTTCCAAAGAGAGCAGTATTCTTTTTAGTTGCTTTAAGACCGTCCAGCATAGCATTTCTCGTAAGATTCCAGCCTTTCTGATTCAATAAATCGACTGCAGCGGCTACGGTGGCTATATTTTCTTTTTGATATATACCAGGCAGATCAGATTTCACATCATATTCTTCGCCGTTTATTTTATTTCTTAATTGTAATGAAATCAAATCAGGTGAAAGATCAACGATGTCTGAATCATATACATCAGCAGAAAAAGTAAGTGTTGAATTCGTTTCCAATGCCTTGTTCACAAAAATATTTTTTGTTGCTTCATCTTTTCTTCCAACTATCACTGGAACCTCATTTTTTATGATCCCAGCTTTTTCAGATGCGATTTCAATGAGTGTATTTCCTAATACATTCATATGGTCAAATCCAATATTGGTAATGATTGAAAGTTCTGGTATGATCACATTGGTGCTGTCGAGTCTTCCGCCTAAGCCAGTTTCAATGATTGCAATATCAACTTCATTTTTGCTAAAAAAATAGAATGCCATTGCTACCGTTGCTTCAAAAAAAGATGGCTCAATATCTTCTATGATTGGAGTCAAGCGTAAAGTCATATCCAGTACGTCCTTTTCTTTTATCATTTCCCCATTGATACGTATTCTTTCCCTGAAGTCTTTAAGATGTGGCGATGTGTACAATCCTGTTTTATAGCCTGCGCTTTGAAAAATAGAAGCAAGCATATGGCTTACCGATCCCTTCCCATTAGTGCCTGCAATGTGAATACTCTTGAATTTAGTATGAGGGTTTTCAAGAAATTCCAGCAATTTAAGGGTATTGTCTAGGTTGTTTTTCAATGCAGCTGATCCTATCCTGCTAAACATTGGCAACTTGGAATATAGGTAGTCAAGGCACTGTTCATATGTCATATGACAAATATACATAGAACAAATGTGTTCAAAAGCGTTGCATAAATACTTGCAATTCATGGTATTGTTTTACTTATTCAGAATTATCTTTGCGAATATGATTATCAGTCCTGATTTGTTTTTTATACTCTTCTCTTTAATTACCGCTGTTCAGGTATTTTATTATTTAAGATATTTCTCGCTTTTGTCGTTTTTTAGGAAAACCCCTTCGGGTATGCATATGGAAAGTCCTGTTAGTGTAATAATTTGCGCCCGTAATGAAGCAGATCATATTGAGAAAAATCTTCCTGGCATTTTAGTTCAGCAATATAAAAGCAGCCATCAAGTTGTCGTTGTAAACGATAATTCAATGGATGATACTAAGTATTTCCTTGAGGCCTTATACAAGAACTTCAAACAGTTACATATAATTGAGTTAAAGCAGGAGGCAATGCACATACCTGGGAAAAAATTCCCTCTTTCCATGGGTATCAAGTCTGCTAGGTATGAAATACTACTACTTACAGATGCCGATTGTATACCAACCTCCGAGCGCTGGATACAGCTAATGCAAGATGCATTCACTCCGGGTATTGAAATTGTTTTAGGTTATGGTGCTTTCAAAAAGAAGCATGGAATATTAAACCGACTCGTAAGGTTTGATGCTTTTCACAGTGCTCTACAATATCTGTCTTACGCATTAGCAGGTCAGCCTTATATGGGTGTTGGTCGAAACCTTGCTTATAAAAAAGAGCTTTTTTATAAGCAGAAAGGATTTGCATTGCATCATCATATTGCTGGGGGTGACGATGATCTCTTTATAAATGCTGCAGCCACTTCCAATAATACTGCAATAGTATTAGATAAGGATGCTTTTACCTTATCCACACCACCAAACAATTGGAATGAATGGATAAAACAAAAGAGAAGGCATAATGCAACAGGTCGGTATTATAAATTAAAGGACAGGGTCAAACTTGGTATATATTTGTTTTCACATTTTCTTTATTATCCACTTTTGATTGCTAGCTTTTTTACTTACAATTGGATGTATGTATGTGCTGTATTTCTTTTAAGGCTGATCATACAGGGAATTGTGTTTTTCAGGAGCATGAAAAAGCTTAATGAGTCAGATCTCTTTCCATATTATCTTTTGTGGGATATTTGGATGTTCTTTTATTATTTGATCTTTATTTCATCGTTATGGAAAAAGCCAATGAAAAATTGGAGTTGATAGAGAAATATTTCAATGATTTTTCCGAAAAACAGGTTGCTCAATTCGATGCACTGTTTTCGCTTTATTCTGAATGGAATGAAAAGATCAATGTTATTTCGCGAAAGGATATTGATTCACTTTATCTTAAGCATGTACTGCATTCACTTTCTATTGCTGCGACTTTCCCTTTTGCTCCTGGACTGGAAGTTGTGGATATCGGCACCGGTGGTGGTTTTCCGGGCATACCTCTTGCTATTTTTTTTCCAGAAGTTAAATTTTTGTTAGCTGATTCTATTGGAAAAAAAATTAAAGTTGTAAGTGAGGTGTCAGCTGCTTTAGAACTAAAAAATGTTGAAACTTTTTGTGGTCGGGTTGAATCTATCAAATCAAGAAAATTTGATTTTGCCGTATCGCGTGCTGTAGCACCTCTTAAGGATCTTTGGAGTTGGAGTAGGCCACTGTTGAGAAAAGAAAGAAAGATGGAGGATTTCAAAAATGGACTTATATGTTTAAAGGGAGGTGATCTAACACAAGAGATTGCAGATTCACAGCTGAGGCCTTATTCAACAGAAATAGGAACAGTATTCAGCGAGGAATATTTTAAGGAAAAATATATTTTATACGTTCCTGTATAAAAGGAAATCATTTATCAAATTATTACATTATTTAGCTGATTTTGTAATTTTTTTCTCTTCATTCATGTTTAGATTTGAATATGGAAAATCACCAAAAGTTAATAAGAGTTTCAATTGTTGAAGACAACTCTTTTATCAGGCAGTCACTTGAAAAGCTTATAAGTGATTCACCAAGTTTAGAGATGGTTGGTTCATTTGATTCAGGTGAATCCGCTGTAAGTACTTTACCAGTCCTTTCGCCTGATGTTGTTTTGATGGATATCGATATGGGTTTAATGGACGGAATTGAAGCAGTTAGGATTTTAAAGGTAAAATGCCCTAACATCTTATTTATAATGTGTACCAGATACGAGGATAATGAGAAAATTTTTGAAGCGTTGCGAGCTGGTGCATGTGGGTATATTCTGAAGAAAGGTAATCCCGATGATATTGTTTCTGCCATTAAAGATGCCTATAAGGGTGGCGCACCAATGTCTGGTGAGATAGCAAGTAAAGTTGTAGCAAGTTTTAGGACTCCAGCCCCTGTCAATAATTTGGAGATGGAAGTTTTAACACAACGTGAAAGTGAAATATTGGAACACTTGGTTAGAGGTCAGCTGTACAAGGAAATTGCAGCATTACTTGATATTTCTCAAGAAACAGTTCGAAAACATGTATATCACATTTACAAAAAGTTACACGTAAATAACAGGGTAGAGGCTTTCCATAAATATTATGGAAGCAATCACAAGGAATAAAGTTTAGATGGATTGTGTAAATTCCCTAATTTGATCAATCTTGTCATCCGTTTCTTCGATCACTTCAAGCAATTCTTTGTCTTGGGCGTTTAGATCTTCTTCCTTTGCTTTCCTTGCAGCAAGGGATTCATATTTTTGAAGAAGGAAATCCAATTCAAAAATAATCATGCTTGGTCTGATTTTATGAATATTGAATTTTATTGCATCTGAGTTTTTTTCATTAGGCAATGCAATCAGATCATTTCTGAAAGTTTCAAGTTCATTTAAAAATATGGATGCAATCCTCTTATTAAGGATCTTATCCATTCCAGTCATATTATTTAATCTCTTGTAAGTCATGCTTAAAAATTCTTATCATTACCTATAACTTAACACCAATATGTATTAAAAGTAAGAATAATGAAGATATTATTTATCTATTTATTTTGTAGGTATTTTTTCTTTTGGTTGCATTATCTCGAAAAAGGACTTTGTGTAAAAGCTATGTTGCTGATGAAGATCGCCGTTTTCTTAATAATTCCATGACCTCATTGTCGCTTAATTGATTGAAGTTATGATAATAAGCTCCAATACCCGAAAATGAATGAGGTGTTTGAAGGGATAGAATTTCATCAACTTCATTTTCAAGTATGTCTCTTGCTTTGATGGCACATACAGGCGTGCATATGACTATTTTATGGGCATTCATTTTTTTTATTTCTTCTACTGCTAATTGCATTGTTTTACCTGTTGCTATTCCGTCATCTACAAGGAATACATTTTTACCTTCTATTAGATCTTTGGTTATTTCATGGTCAAATATTTTTATCATTTCTCTTATTCTTCGTCTTTCTTTTTCAATGGTCTCTTCAATATATTTATTGTTGGTTTGTTGCTGGGGTGAAAGCAACATGTCATCAAGACTTACTGCACCAATTGCAAATTCTTCCGAAAGGGGATGACCAATTTTTCTTGTCATTGATAGTTTCAGATCAGAATTAAGGGCAAGTGCTATTGGCAAAGCTACAGGAATACCACCTCTTGGTATGGCAACCACCATGGGGTTTGTGATTTCTTTTTTTAGTAGTTTCTCAGCAATTAACCTTCCAGCTTCATTTCTGTCTGCGAATTTCATTTCAACTATTGTTATTGTCTATCAAATTTTCCTGTTTTTTCATTTATTGAAATTCTGAACAGAATTGTTTCTGGTATTGTATCTTCTCTTGATTCAGCTATCCCGGTAGTTGAATTATTATTATGTTGAATAATTGAAGGGGTTAACAGCGGCATTACTTTTTTTAACAGCAATTCTCTCGCGTAGTCATCTTCGTCATCCTTGATTTCTTCAAATTGACCATAAACGATAACACTTTGCCAATTATAAATATCAAGATACGAATCAACTTGAAATGCAATATTGGGATTGGTTCTCATGATGTCGAGTTTCTTACCCTCATTCGTTTGGCCATAAATGTAATTTCCGTCATACGTATAGGTCATTGGGATGATGTATGGATACTTTCCATCACAGCATGCCAATCTGCCAATGGCTTGACTACATAAGAGGTTATTGATTTGGTTTGTATTTAAGTCTCCCTTCATATTTTATTTTTATAAAAATATGGATGTATAATTGCTGGGTAACTAACAATGATTTGCTGTTGTCATGATATTTATCATTTTTATAAATTTGATAAAATTCGTTATTTGTATCACTTATCAGCGTGGCTATTATTTTACTTTAAGCTCACTTTTTTTTCGGTTTCGTTTAAAGTAAAATGTGAACAAAGTAAATACCAGCCTAAATATTTCGTAGGAAATCCATTGCAGTATCTGTTCTAAAATGGATTTATTTTTTAAAACTTCTAGTGGCCGAACTCTTTCACAATCATTTTCAATGATTGTTTTTAATATCCTTTCAGTTGATTCAGCAAATTGTCTTTCTTCAATATCAATATTCAATTCAATAGATGCCAATGCACTGATGTCATTTATGTTGTAGGACCCAACAGTTACAAAATTTCCATCTGCCACCGCTATTTTACCATGCAATATGTTGTGTTTATACTCGTATAGTTCAAGCCCATGCCTGATTGCCCATCTGTAGAGGTATTTTTCTGCATATTTGGAAATTCCTACATCAGATGGGCCTGCTACAATTACTTTTATATTCACGCCGCGATTCAAGGCATTGATAATATTTTTTTTGAAGAAATTCCCTGGAATAAAGTAACTCGACATCATAATTATATGATTGTTTGCGTTACGCAACATTTTCATATAGCTTGCCGAGATCTCACTTTTATTCATTACCCAATCATTTCTTCTAATGCTAACTGGACAATTGAAATGGGGATCCAATTGTTTCATGATATCATTCTTATTCAAGAATATTTTATCTTTTTCTTTTTTTGCATAAAACATATTAGAGAGTTTATGCAAATCGAAAGCAGCTTCACCCTCAATCAATATTGCCCAATCAAGCCAGGCCGTTTGTCCGGGCAGATCATTGTAACGATCAGATACGTTTATGCCTCCCACCAACGCTTTTTCCCCGTCTATAACTAAAACCTTGTGGTGAAGTCGCCTTCCGAAATAAAAATTTCTACTTTTTAATATAGGTTCAAAAAAACGCAATTTTATCCCTGCATCCTTCAACTTATTTCTGAATACATTGGATAGACCATTTGATGCATATCCATCCAATAATACTTGAACCTCTATACCAGCTTTAGAGGCCGACATCAGCAGATTTGCAACCTGATTTCCAGTATGATCATCTTCAAATATGTATACTTGGAGTTGTATTGATCGAGTTGCTTCCTTAATTAGATTCTCAAGACAGTTAAAATATGCTGATCCGCCTCTGATGAGCGTAACCTTATTGTGTAAACTGAAAGCTGATTTTTTTTTGTTGTTTGAATACATTTTTTACTAACAGGCTTAAATCTCAAAAAAACACTGCATTACAGCCGTGAAATTATCTATTTACCATTGGATAATGTTGATATTTAAGTGTTTTAATTACTATAATGCATCATTTGCTTTTTGTATTTTTGATAATTAGCTATTTACTTTATAATGTCAAAAAACGTTCACGATACACCATTGATGCAGCAGCACAGGGCTATAAAGCAGAAGTACCCTGATGCAATATTATTATTTAGGGTAGGCGACTTTTATGAAACTTTTGGTGACGATGCAGTTAAGTCCTCTTCCATTTTGGGTATAACACTTACCAAACGTAACAATGGAGCAGCATCTTCCCTTGAATTGGCCGGTTTTCCTCATCACTCCCTTGATAATTATCTTCATAAGCTTGTTCGGGCTGGGTATCGTGTTGCTATTTGTGATCAGTTAGAAGATCCTAAATTGGCAAAGGGCATTGTAAAGAGAGGTGTTACTGAGATGGTTACACCAGGATTGGCAACTAATGATCGGTTGTTGGAAAACAGCAGTAATAATTTCTTGGCGGGAATTCATTTTGGTGATATTGTTAATGGAATTTGTTTTTTAGATATTTCTACAGGAGAATTTTTTCTTTCTCAGGGGGATGCAGAATATATTGATAAAATGCTGCAGACCTTCAATCCTGCCGAAGTGATATTTCAAAAAGGAAAACAAGATCTCTTTCTTGAGCAATTTGGCAAAAAATTCTACACTTATTCTTTAGATACATGGATTTTCGATGCCACTTATTCTCAAGAGTGCCTTCTTCGTCAGTTTGGAACACATTCTTTAAAAGGGTTTGGGATTGAGGATCTTTCAGAAGGGATTATTGCTGCTGGTGCAATCTTGCATTATCTAAAAGACACCATCCATCCTAATTTACACCATATATCTTCTATCCACCGACTGAACAGAGATGAGTACATGTGGATGGATCAATTTACCATTCGCAATCTTGAGATAGTTAGTTCTAATGATGAAGGTAATTCTTTGTTGAAGACAATGGATAGCACTGTTTCGCCAATGGGTGCACGTATGCTGAAACGATGGCTATTAATGCCTTTAATAGATATCAATAAGATAAATGAAAGACTGGATTTGGTGACATCACTAATGATGCACCAAGAATGGATTTCAAAGTTTACACAGGCGATGAGAATTTGTGGTGATATCGAGCGTTTGATCAGCAGGATACCATCAAAAAAAATCAATCCACGTGAATTACAACAACTAGGTAGGGGACTCGAACAAGTGGGGTTGGTGAAAGGCTATGCAAATGAGATCGACAATGATTATTTAAAGCGATTGGCAGACAATCTCAATACTTGTTCTCACATTCTTGAAAAGATTCAGCAACAGATCATTGCAGATCCACCCGCTCAAGTTCAAAAGGGAGGCTACATAGCTTATGGCGTTGATCCTGAACTTGATCATTACAGGGCACTCGCTAGTGGAGGAAAGCAATTTCTTGTTGAAATTCAGCAAAGGGAATCCTTGGCAACAGGTATTGGTTCTTTGAAGATCGGATTCAATAATGTTTTCGGTTATTATTTGGAGGTGACAAATTCACAAAAAAACAAAGTTCCCTCTAATTGGATCAGAAAGCAAACCCTTACGAATGGGGAGCGGTATATAACGCCTGAGTTGAAAGACTATGAAGAGAAAATTATCGGTGCAGAAGAAAAATTGTTGGGTATAGAAGCAGTAATTTATGAGCGTTTATTAAATGAACTGCAGGATTACATAGCTCAAATGCAGTTAAATGCACAAGTACTGGCAGTGTTGGATTGTCTATGTTGTTTTGCGAACAATGCAAAGCAATTTAATTATTGCAAGCCAATGTTGCATACAGGCAGTGAATTGAATATAAAAGATGGAAGACATCCTGTTATTGAAAGGATCATTCCTGCCAGTGATTCATACATTTCAAATGACATATTTTTAGACCAGGAATCTTGTCAGCTCATCATACTTACTGGGCCAAATATGAGTGGAAAAAGTGCTCTCTTGCGCCAAACCGGAATCATCACTCTTCTGGCCCATACAGGTAGTTATGTGCCTGCAGCGCATGCAAAAATTCCTATAACAGACAAGATCTTTACCCGTGTAGGTGCATCAGATAATCTTGGTGGTGGTGAATCAACATTCATGGTTGAAATGAATGAGACAGCCAGTATCATTAACAATGTTTCTGCAGAAAGTCTTGTGTTATTGGATGAAATCGGTAGGGGTACTTCAACATATGATGGTATATCAATTGCTTGCAGTATCACAGAATTTTTGCATGATTCTCCTCAAAAGCCCAAGACCCTATTTGCCACGCATTATCACGAAATGAATGATTTGGAGGGCTATCTTCCTAGGGTGAAAAACTTTCACATTACCCACAAGGAGATAAACAATAAGATAATTTTTCTCAGAAAACTAGCACCAGGGGGAAGTACCCATAGCTTTGGAATTCATGTTGCAAGAATGGCCGGAATGCCTAAAAATTTACTGAAAAGGGCAGAGGAGATTTTACAATCGCTAGAGAAAAAACAAGTTGCTTCAATTCAACTCGGAAGAGATGGCGAGGAATTACCAGGTATGCAACTTTCTATTTTTGATGCACATTCAGAAGTTTTCTCAGATATCAGAAAAACCCTTGAAAATGTGGATGTGAACAATTTAACTCCAGTTGAGGCTCTCGTGATTCTCAATGAAATAAAGAAGACAATAAACTAGGGTTATTTTCCAATTTTTTTTCTTCTCTCCATCAACTCCCTCATAGTGGTCAAAACAATTCCTTCACGCTGAATGAATTCCTTCAATGCTGGATTGGTCATTGCCAAATAATCTGCCTCTCTTATTTTTCCAGAATCAGAAATTTTCGAAAAATGAGGATCACCGATTGTACAGTGCATGATCATATATGTGATACCAGGTTTTATTTCTTTTAGGGCATTGATATAAAATGCCGTCTTGGTATCTTTTAATTTTTGAGGAGTAGCTTCAGCAGGATTCAGTGATCCCAATGAATAGCTGGTATTGTGCAAATCATCAATAACTGGTAATCCCGCATTCCATAGTTTTGTTGCAATCAGCTTAACCATTGTTGGTTCAACGAACGATGCGCCCATTTGTTTTGTTATTAGTGTATTGTGGCCGCCCGGGAACATCACAGGTATGCCATATTCAATGCCTGCAGTAATATATTTTTCCAAAAATGCTGGAGAGGCAAATAGGGTTCCCATGTGTGAGTCCAAGTGTGTAGGCTCAAAACCCATGGTTTTAGATCTTTCAATTTGTGACCTGATTTCCATTTCAACTTCAGTGGCACTGGCATGTTTAACTACATCTTCTACGTTGCTCCACATGGCTCCTTCTGCATCCACCAATCCTGGAACAGCCTTTTTTCCAGATAATGGGCCCCATCGGTATTCTTTCCATTCTGAAGTTAGTGTGAGGTGTAAGCCAGCATCAGTAGTTGGATGCTGCTTAAGAAATTTGAAATATCCCGGGATCCAAGGACATGGCATCATCATGGAGCAAGACGTGGCAACACCATCTTGCATGCTTCCTATTGCTCCTTGATTTGATTCCCAGCTCATTCCTACATCATCAACATGAAGGATTACAATTTTTTTTCCTTTTGGGTATCCGAGTTTTTCAGCAAAAGTTGAATCCTGTGCCTGAGTATAAAATTGCGTGAATAAAAAAACGGCAAGAAGCAGGAGAGTATGCTGATTCCTTTTAATAAAAAGGAATTGATGGTTTAAGTTCATCTGAAAATATTTGATCTGATGAGAGAGATGGTTAGAAAATTCAATTTAAGTCCAATAGCTTATTCAATAAAATGTCAATTTCATCTTTTGTATTGAATTTGCTAAAGGAGAATCGAACGGTATTGAAAGTGTTGTTTCCCAATGC
>Ga0078894_10002113_pt1 | contig 14957 bp, 14 predicted proteins | sample LauGreSu1BDMLBSD_2_FD_67506 | JGI IMG/M metagenome (GOLD analysis project Ga0078894, IMG submission 67506) | Freshwater lake microbial communities from Lake Michigan, USA - Su13.BD.MLB.SD (version 4) (version 4) | ecosystem: Environmental > Aquatic > Freshwater > Lake | place: Lake Michigan... | reverse complement strand
CAGTGAACGTCGGTTACCAGCGTTAGCGTCGCGGTGGTCTGGCCGTATTGGCTCCACACTTGCTCGTGGCGCGTCATGCAGTGCCGCTGCAACATGCCGAGTTGCTTTAGGTTCGACAGGTTGATGCGCAGGCAGTCATCGGTCGTCCAACGGTTGCTGCGTCGTCCAGATCCAAAGCCGCCCATGTTCGCCTCCGCAGATTAATCGAAATACTTTGCATAAATGGCATATTTAATCTATTTTGTCGATAAATAGATTAAATAGACGTAGTGGCGCTAAATTACCGCAGGTAGAATTTTACACGCAAAAAATTGCAAGTTCACGGCAATCATGAAGCCATCAGCATGCCAAACTAACCGACAAAAGGGACAAAAGGGGGCTTTTGATGGTTTTGCATGCCCCACGAGCATCTCTGGTTATCCTTGATATTGCGGAAGATGCCGCGCAAGCGCTTACCGGATCGCTGAGCGAAATCGATGGGAAACTTGGTCACAACTACATAATGACGGTAGCTACCCTGATATTTCAAAATATATAAAACGTCCTTCTGGCGCGAGTCTATAACTCTGCAAAAAGGTTCCGGCGCCCGGGCGGCAAATGCTCCTACAAACGTAAGCCCCAATACGCAAACAAGGGCTCGCGGAGCGTCATTTTCCCCCGGCCGAGGCGTGGAGTTTACCAACGGCCGCAGCGTTCAAACTCATGCCTGCCTTGCGCGCGGTTGCGATTTCATTTGCTGTAAACGCACGCGCATTTCCCTTTGCTACTGTGGAAACAACGTGATTCAATAGCGACGCTACTTCGGCGTCGTTCAAATTTGGCTGCGCTGGCATCACACCCTGATAGCGTTTACCGTCGACAGTTAGCGGTCCAGAAACCCCTTTTATGACTACGAGGGCCAAATATCTGCGGCCAGCCGCTGATTGAGATAAATTTCTGACGTCAGCGGCCAGCGGCGGGAACGCTCCGGGAACCCCCGCCCCTGTTGCCAGATGGCAAGCCGCGCAGCGTTTATATATGGCTGCCCCATCCTGCTGTTGCGGCGCTGCTGTTGCAGGCACATGGACCAAAATCGCGGCAGTTAGGGCAAAGGTGGTCACTGTGGTGAGGAAAATACGCATCACGAATGCTCCACGACGCCGCCGAGCAAGCTGCGCTGCGACGTTTGACCCGCCGCACCCCTTGCCATTTTCTCAGTCAGCCTATCTAAATCCGCCATTATCAAATATCCCTTTCGCGGTTGGCAAAAAATTCCTGAATAGAAGTGACGCCGCGTTGTTTTGTTTAAACAAACTTTCGGGGTGCACTGGCACGTTTACTAAATCATGGGTGACGACACATCCCCCACAATAGCTTCCCGACGCAAAGTGAACACGCCTGCGGGCGCAATGCGCTTTTGGAGTATGCCAACGTACCTCGCCAGCCTCGTGACTAAAGCAGCCAGCGCGATAACGGTCACCCAAATGCGAATTTGGGACCTAATCATGCGTGGTACCTTCTTTCCGGAATATGGCCAAAATCTGCCAAGTGGCTTCTATCACGAATCCAGCGGCTCCCTAGATATTTGATGCCGTTGGCCACAGGCAGCCCGGCATGTTCCGAAATTGGATCGGGTAAGCCATCGCCCCTCGTGTTGCGGAACACCAGCACGTCACCCTTGCGCCCCTTGACCTTGAGGCCGAGGCGGGTGAATTCGGTCTCGCCTCCAAAATAGGCGTCGTTAAGATAGACGAGCGCAGTCATGACGCGCTGATTATCAAGACCCGGCAACGCGTCCAAATGCGACCGATATTCCTGCCCTTGTTGATAACGCAGGACCAAAAAGGGCTCGGCCTGATCATAGGATGTTCCAGTAACCTTTGCGAGCCGGCGGTTAAGCGCGTGGATTGCGGGGTCTTCGATCAGCCAATGGAGCGGCGCACTTTCCGAACTCCTAAGCGGATGCGGAACTTCTTGCCCACTCGCGTTGACGATCGTCGATGGCAAATAACGTTGTGCCGCCGCTGCGAGCACCAGATCGCATTCGGTGGAGCTCAACAGGCCGGGGAACAATCTGACGTCCAACGCATCGCTTAGCTGCGTCCCCTCGAATTCTTGCGAAGGGGCGCCGTCCTGATCGAGATCCATAGCTTGTAAGGCATGCACAACTAGCGCGCGATAAGGGTCAAGTGGAACTTCGTCCTGCAGCCGAGCCACCGCAGCTTTCCAATCGCGCGGCCCAAACAAACCGTTGCCCAGCAGATTAGTGTAAAACATCCGCCCCATCGCATGCCCCGCTTCCGAGGAGCGCCGGAACAGTTCGCGGCCGCGCTGCGGATCTTGCGCTACTGGGCCTCCCTGCCAAAAGAAATCCGCCAGCGTGAACAGAGCATCCGGATCGTTACGGTCGGCCAGCAACTCTATTAGGTCAAACGCTTCCCCCAACCGGCCTTGCTCGGCCAGTTGACGGACCTGCGCGAAGGTCTGCTCCCCCCGCGGAATTTCGGTCATCGCGCCGAAGTTGACGCAGCCCGCCGATTGTAAACTTCATTATAGGTGAAGCGGCGGGCAGGAGTCTCCCGGATCGTGGTAAGCACCAAGCTGTTCCCGTCGGGCGCTAGGGTCCAGTATTCGGTGGTGGCCAGTGTCGCGCTGCCCGGCAAGCCGGAATAAGTCTGCGAGCGCTTTACCACTACTGCCGCGCCCTGAACCGAAGCCGTGATCGTTGCATCAACGATTCCGGTATCGGCAGGCACTGTGTGCGGCCGCCCGTCAAGTGGATAGACGCGCAGCGGCCGCGTCGGATCGGTCACTTGCATGGTTGCCGAGTCCTGGCTGATCTCGATCATATGGTTGGTCGATGGGCCGCGCGTACCGCCCGTCACCACGCCCCGCACCGTATAGTACATCGAATCCGGAATGACGTCGCTGCGGGCGCCATCGCGAACCCACGTACCGGTAAGGTCCTGTGCCATAACCGCCACCGGTGCCAAAAGCAGTCCTGCGGCAATGATAACATGTCTGAGCATTGGTTTTGCCTCCTCAGCCCTGAGTGCCGTGAATGGTTACGCCAACCCCTTGCGCGATAGCGCGGACATTGCGCTGGGCCATCGCATATTCCTCGGGCTCGTTCAGGAATTCAATCAGCATATACGGGTTCGACTTGAGGCGGCTCAACCGCACGAGAAACATCTCGTAATCCATGTTGCCCGTACCCTGCATCGCCCAGTTCATGCCCGGCAACATTTCGTTCCAGACGAAATCCTTGCCATGCACATAAGCGATCTGGTCCTCGAGTAGGTCAAAGGTCGTGTTAATGAACTCGCTCATGCGGAACGCTACATGCGGGAACACCATGTTGGTGATATCCAACCCCACGGTAATTCGGGGATCGCCAACATCCTCACGTAAGCGCACATGCGCCCAGGGGTTGTTGATGCTTTCCGTGTTCACGGCCTCAATAGCAATCTTGACTTTACTACCTGCCGTATCGCGGCATATCCGCTTGAGCGCATTGACCGACCGTTCCCAGGCCTCTCGGCTCCAGTTTTTGGGATGCGCCCAGTTGCGATTGGCATACATGCTGCCAGCGTGCGTCAGGATCAACTCGCAGCCCATTTCTTCGGCAGCAGCGATGCTGTCTATCATGTGACGCTGCCAGCGATCCGCGTCTGGATCGGGGGCAATGATATTGCCTGCACAGTGCAGGCCATAAAATACCACATCGTTGGCGGCTGCCGCTTGCTTGATTTCGCGGATTTCGCTTTCGGGCATCTTGCCACGGCTCAGCCAGGTATTCGATGCAGATTCAACCGCGGACCAACCACCCGCCTTCAGTTTGCTGAAATAGGCCGCATAGTCCGTACCTTCGGCATTCGAGAACCGCGGTGTGGTCTGGCCAGACAGCCGGATGCGTGACTTTCCGGGCGTCAGGTCGCGGACCAGATCTTCCGGTGGACTCCATTGGTAGAGGAAGTCCTCGCCCCACACGCTGGGTAGGCCTGGACCACGGGGCTGGGCGGTGGCCCCTGCTGGGCCCGCGCTTGGGCCCGGCATTGCAAACGCCGCGCCACCGGGCATGGCCATCGCACCGGCGGCAAAGCCGGCCGCAGCGCCACGGGCGAACAAATCGCGTCGGGAAAAATCTTTCATAACTGCTCCTCGCCGATTTTGGTCATTTTACAGTTGATGGTCATAACGCGTCCGGCGCTTTGACCGGATCAGCAATCGGCGCCTTAACGATCAGGATATAAGCGAATGCACCCGCCAGCGCGACACAGGCGCTGATCAGCAAAGCATTCACGAACGACCCCGTTCTATCCACCACGATACCCGTAATCAAAGGGGCCGCAGCACCGGCAAGATAACCGCCGAAGTTCATCACGCTGCCCAGCGATGCCACCAGTCGACGCGGCGCGGCAACGCTGACCAGCGCCCAAGATCCGCCGCTCGCTAGATTAACGAAATACATGGCCAGCGTGAGGCATAGGATCGCCATTGTGAGGTTGGGCGTATAAGCTGCAGGCACGGTGAATGCGGCGGCAAAAATCAGCCCGATGCAGATCGGCAACTTGCGGCTGTTGATCGGGCCAAACCCGCGCGCGAGCAACTTGTCGGCGGCATAACCGCTGGTCAATTGGCCCAGCGTGCCGCCCAAGAACGGGATCATCAGCACCCAGCCGGACTCGGCAATGCTTAAGCCGCGTTCCTGTTGCAGATAGGCCGGCAGCCAGGTGACATAGAGGAACACCATATAGATGACGCCCATGAACCCCAGCGCTAGACCCCAAGTGGTGCGTTCGCGGAACAGTCCCAACCATTCGGCAAAGGTCATCTGGTTTTCATCGCTTGCCGCGCGGTCAACGCCCGACAGGTGATCGACTTCCTCTGGCGAAAGCTCCACGTCGCGTCGGTCTCGATAGAGTGCATACCAGCCGATTGCGGCCAGAATTCCGGCCACGCCCATAATTACGAACATGCCGCGCCATCCGAATGCCAGCATCATTGCGGTCAGCAGCGGTGGCGCCAGCGCTGGGGCAATTGTAGATGATGCGACAAAGATACCGGTCGGCATGCCGCGTTCTTCCAACGCATACCATTCGCTAAAAACCTTTGCGCCGGCAGGAAACTGGGGCGCTTCGCCAATACCAAGAAAAATACGCGATACGATGAACTGGTTCAGCGTGTGAACCAAACCGCCCGCCAGCTGCGCTACCGACCATATAAGCAGCCCAGCGCCCAGCATAATCCGCGCGCCGATCCGGTCCAACATCACGCCAAGTGGCAGCTGGGCGATGGCGTAAGGCAAAGAAAAAGCCGACAGCAACAGGCCCATCTCGGACGCCGACAGATTCAGTTCGGCTGACACAGCAGGGTTGGCAATTGACAGCGCAATGCGGTCAAAATAGTTGATCAGGCCTGCCACCACCAGCAACACGAGCGCTGCCGTCTGTATGCGTTTTATCTTTGCCGATTTCACAACATTTTCTCCCGGTCTGCACTATTATTGATGCTTACTTCGCAAACTCCTGCAGGGCCTGTAGTCGCCTGACTAAACACGCTGCCGGAAAGAGTATCTGACCCAAAAGGTCAGATGCGGCCAAACTCGTTCAGAATGTCTTCGATGGTCTTGCCCTGGGCAACCCGTTCGCGGGTCCGATGCTCGCGGTCGGCTTGTTCAAGTGCTAGCTCGAGCATTTCCTCGGCCCGCCCCAGTGGCACCACCACAACCGCATTGGTATCAGCCACGATGAAATCCCCGGGATTGACAACGATTCCGCCGCACGAAATCGGAACGTTGATCGACAACTCCTCCTTGCGCTCCGAAAACATGGTGTGCGTACCGCGCGCGGTAATCGCCTTGGTCCAGATCGGCCAGTTGATATCCTCCAGCTCGTCAACATCGCGGCCGGCGCCATCGATGATCATCCCGCGGATACCGCGATTCTTAGCCAGTCCGCCCATTAGGCCGCCGCACACCGACGTCTCGGTGTCACCGGTCGCATCAACCACGATCACGTCCCCGGGATGCCCCATGTCAAGCGCGCGCAGCGGATCGACCAGATCACCACCGGACAGCTGTACGGTGATGGCCTGCCCAGTTACCTTGGCCTTGAAGGCCGGTTTGATAGCAGGTGTCATGACGTTCTGGCGATACATTACGTCAGCAAAGATGCAGGCGATGGAATAGCGCGGTAACAACGCATCGAACTTGGCCAACAAATCAGGGCGTCGTTCAAAATCAGAAAACGTCTTAAGCATACCTGCACTCCATCTCGTAAAAAACAAAAACTATATTATTGCATCTTTGCCGACGCCTGCAGCCGATCTGATTTACCCGATCAGCCGCGGAACCGAACGCCGAACGAGAAGAACCGACCCAACGTATCTTCGCCGTTGCGGAACCCGCCGAACAGTCCTGGCACACCTGCGGGGCCGCCGATACGACCGATCGGGGTCGGCTGCTTGTCCAGCAAGTTGGTCACGCCAAAGTACACATTCGTTTGGTCATTAACGTCATAACCCAGCGTGAGGTTGAAGGTCTGGTAGGCTGGCACGCGATCGCCGCCTTCTAGGTTGCGGAAAACCAGCGGCGCAACCGTTGGTGAGTTCTCGACAATCTGGTTAACGTCGTAAAACTCACTCGACCACCAGCGATGGCGCAAGTCAACCGTAACTGGACCGGCGCGATAGGTGAGGAACGAGGTTATCTTAAGCTTCGGGTTCTCGTCCGCGCCCATGATGTTTTCTGGTGTGCCCCCAAGCGCGACCTGCGTCGTCATCAGTTCCGGCTGGTAGTTGGCGATCGAACGCAGCGACAATGTCCCCGGGCCAACGTCGAGCGAGTAGGACAACTCGACGTCAATGCCTTTCGTCGTTACCAAGTTGGCATTGATCGGGCGGTTGAAGAAAGCGGTCGGGAAGTTCGCGGACGTAGTATTTGTCCAAGGCAAGGGCCGCTGAATCAATTCGCACAAGGGATCGGCTCCCAGTGACGTGATACAGATGTTCTGGACCGTATTGTTTTGCCCTTGGAGCGTGCTGATCGCGTTGGTAATCTTGATGTTGTAGTAATCGACCGCCAACGTAAAGCGCGGCAGGAATGCCGGTTTGAGCACGATACCAACGGTGAGCGTGTTACCAATCTCTGGCTTGAGATTGCTATTAGAGTCCGTGGTGACCGGAATTTGGCCGACGATGCCGGTCAACAAGTCGGTCTGACCCGACGGATTGACGTTACGTGGCGCATAAAGGTCGACCAAGTTGGGTGCTCTGATATCGCGTGAGCGGGACCCGCGAATGCGTACGCCGTCAAACGGCGCCCACTCCAAACCGGCTTTCCAAGTGTATACAACGCCGCTGTTGCTGTAGTCGGTCCAGCGGACTGCACCGCCGAAGTTCAGATCCTGAACTGCCGGCAGGTCGCGAAGCAGCGGAATCGCAATTTCTGCTGCCGCTTCTTTGACGTCCTGACTGACCGGCGTGCGGCTGCCGCGGACATTGGATTGATACCGCAGAGTGGATGCCCCGCAGTTGTAACGCAGCCCCAGACAATCAGAAGCTGAGACAGGGTTCGGATTGATACCGTCCACTTCATAGCTAAGTTTGCGGTACTCCCCGCTCAACGCAACCGATACGTCACCAGCCGGTAGCTTAAAGATTGGGCCCGCGATCTGGGCATTGAAGGTATCCAACGATGTATCCACGACAAACTGCGTCGTCGTTAGAATATAGTCGAGCGCAGCCTTACTCTCCGAGGTCGGACCGAAAATGTTAATCGGCACGCATCCGGGGTAAAGGCCGGGATTGGTCAAAGACACACGGCAAACCACGTTGCCATTTCTAACGCCGGTATTGAAGAAGCCTTCGTCTACCGCATCAAGAGCGGCGGCCGCCTTCAAATTGTCCGTGTTGTTGATGAGCCGGGTGTCCTGCTTGGACGCGGAATTCTGATAGGCAACTTCCCATGCGAAGTCACCAAAAGTGCCATCCAAGCCGACAACTGCCATGTAGTTTTCAGCGTAAGAATCGGGTGTCTTAGCATCCACAGTGGTGATGATCTTCGAAGCAAAGATCGATTGGCGTGCATTAGGGGCGGTGGTCAGCGCCGTCTGCAACGCGATCGGCAAGAAGGCGTTGGTTGAGCTGATCTCCTGCAAACGGAATTCCACAGATTCGTGGGCGTTCCGATTGTGGCTGTTCATATATGTGCCGAGGACGAAGAAATTGATGTCGTCCGTGAGCTCGTAATCGAACCGACCATATGCCAAATGCTGGCGCTGCAATCCCTCAAGCGAGGCATTGAAGAAATAACCACCTTGGCCGCCACTGCTGACGGTCGGACGGCCAGGAACCGGCGTACCAACTTCCTGAATTTGGTAGATCGAGGAAGGCGAATTGGCCGAAGAGTTTTGCAAGAAGATCAGGTTGCCCTGATTGTTGAATTGCGAGGAACTCGAAGAGCCGCGGCTGACGATGCTGCCGAGGAAACTGGTCTGGTTAAGCCGCGTATCGCGAACAACGATGTAAGGCGCTGCCTCCGTACCCAGACCCTGAATCGACCAGTTGTTCCGACCAAATTTGCGGGTCGATTTGTCAAATATACCGGGCGCATAATAATATTCATAGCTACCCATGATGTGACCACGGCCACCGAACAGATCGGTACCGCCAGCAACCCCCAAGCGATAGTTTTCGCCATCGTTGAGTTGCGAAATGCCGAAGCGGGCGTCGACCTTGAGGCCTGTATAGTCGCGGTCGGTAACGAAGTTCACGACGCCAGCAACGGCATCCGAACCATAAACAGCCGACACACCGCCGGTTACCACATCGACTCGCTCCAGCAACATTGTAGGAACAAAGTCAGCGTTGACCTGTGCCGTGGCCGAGGTTGGCGGTACGCGGCGGCCATCAAACAGCACAAGCGTGCGGTTATTGCCGAGGTTACGCAGCGCCAATGAGCGCGCGCCACCATTGCCACCACCGTTGCCCGGACGGTTTTGCGGGCCAGTCGATGTAAAGGCAGGCAGCTCTGACAGCGCTTGCACAACCGTGGTTGCAGGAGCAGCGGTTTCCAGCTGCTGGGTTGAGACAATAGTCGTCGGCACAGGGCTTTGACTGCCGTCACGCGCGATGCGCGATCCTGTTACAACGATGGAATCGGCTTGCGGTGCTTCCTCCGCGACATCTGCAGCTGCTGGTGCAGCCTCTTGGCCATAAGCCGCAGTAGCAAAGGCCAGAGCACTCGTCCCGGTCAATAGTCCGAGCGCGAACTTAACATTCCTATTCATCTCCATTCCCCCCCATTTATTCTTACGTAACTGCTATCTTTTGCGCTTCACTCCACATCAACGGGCCATGATCATGATATCACTTGGCCCGCCCATGTACTTGGAACACAGACTCCAACTTCAAGCACAGCGTCACAAGCTTGTCGCAAATTTCAAAATGTACTGCAAACGATTTCATCAATAAACTTCACTTTACCAAAAAATCGCCTGCCGCGCAGCGCGGGCGATCCCTATCTACTTTGATTGACGTTCAGCGATCCAAGCCCTGGCGCGGCCAGCCGCAGGCGATAAACATTACCCGTGGCGGTGATGTAGGCTGTGCGCCCGTCCTTCCCGCCCCAGGCGATATTGGCTTGTGCTGTGTCCGGGGTCCGGATCTGACCCAGGACCTTGCCTTGCGGGTTGATGATCCTGATTCCGCCGGGGCCGGATGTCCAGATATTACCTCGCGAATCAACCTTCAGGCCGTCAGGCACATCGCCTGGGCGCGGGCCCGGATAACTGATCAGGCGCCGACCTGCCCCAACCGAACCATCTGCCTTAACGTCATATACGTTCACAAACATCTCTGGGCCTGAGTTTGAAACATAGAGCAAGCGGCCATCAGGCGAGAACGCGATCCCATTGGGATTGGGCAGATCCACGATCACCGCAGTCAACTGCCCGCCCTTCCAACGATAGACACCGTTATAAGGGATTTCCTTATCGGGCGACGCATCAAAGCCGGCGAGCCCGAATGCCGGATCGGTAAACCAAAGTGCCCCGTCAGCGGCAAAAACCATGTCATTTGGGCTGTTAAGACGCCGGCCTTGGGCGTCACGCTCAATCACCGGCGTGATGGCCATGTCCTTCGTGATTCGCACAATCCGGCGGCCTGCATGCTGCGCCATCAGGACCGAACCATCACGGTCCACAACTGCGCCGTTGGAGCCGGGATATTCACTGTGCGGGGCATCGGTTGCACCGCCCGAATTCTCCAACAGTATACGCGTAGCTCCATCGGCGCCCACCGCGAACAGCTTGTTGCCGACCAGGTCCGAGAACCAGATCTCGCCAAACGCCCACACCGGACCTTCGACGAATTCGAATCCGCTGGCGATCTTCTCAATCTTTGCATCCGGCGCGATCACGGCATCGAGTGCCGGGCTGAGCCGTTCAATCGAAGCGGAGGCAACGGAATCTTGGGCAAATGTCGCTGCAGCGCCCGCACTTAAACTGCTGCTAGCGCAGGTGCCTGCTAACAGCGCGACGGCACACGCAAGCGGAATACGAAACCCACAGTCTGACCGCAATGATCGCCGTGACGAACGTAATATGTGGGTCATTCTCAAGGTCCAGCTCCCAATTGTTGGACATCACTACAATCGATTACAGAATGAATGTCAAGACGTCTCGCGACGATTGAGGGCGAAGCGCGATACCGCCTGCCGCCGTGCCATAATGCGCTGCGTCGGGTGGGCTGTTGCCGCGGAAGCGCCGTGCACTAAGCCATGGAGGCAAAGCGCTTTTTGACGTTAAACGGGAGCCATTCCCGTGGTGTCTCTAATCACCAGCGCTGTTGGCAGTACAAGGTCTTCCTGCTGCTCGGCACCCGCAAGCTGCTGGATCAGCAGCATGGCCGATTGATACCCCAGTTCCTCGGTCGGGACCCGCACAGTCGTCAGGGCCGGTTCGTATAAACTGGCAATGCGCTGATCATCGAAACCGATCACTGAAACCTGCTGCCCCACGGTCAGCCCGACCCGCTTCAATGTGCGAATCACGCCAATCGCAATTTCATCATTGCCGGCGACAACAGCGGTTGGACGCGGATGGCAGGTCAGTAGAGCCTCCATGCCGCTTTCGCCTAACGCAGTGGAGTAATCGCCCGCCAAACGTGGATAGGCGCTGGGGTCAAGTTTTGCTGCCGTCATCGCCGCCTCGAAGCCCGAGCGGCGACGTTGTGCAATGGTCTGCATGTCGGGGCCACCAATGTGGGCGATGCGGCGATGGCCGAGCGCGATGAGATGGTTGGTCGCATCCATGGAGCCTTTGCGGTGATCCACCCGCGCAGCAGGAACCTGCAGGCCGCTGATCGTTTCAAGCGCCGCCACCAGCGGCGGCAAGCTGCCTTGGCGGTCAACAAGTTCATTCTGGCTTGAGCTGGTAACCAATACGATTCCGTCGGCACGCTGCGCAAGCGCCTGATCGATGAAAATCAGCTCACGCGAAATCTCGCGGTTGGTATGCCCCATCAGCACCGAATAGTTGGTTTCGCGCGCTGCCCTTTCCACGCCGCGAAAGACCTCAAGGAAAAACGGGCTGAGCGTGGGCACAACAACGAACAGCAGTTGGGTTTTCTTGAGGCGCAGGCCTCTTGCAATCAGGTTGGGCCTATAGCCCATATGCTCCACCGCCTCGAGAATGCGGACGCGGGTTTCCTTGTTCAACAATTCCGGCCTGCTCAAAGCCCTCGAAACCGTTGCCGCGGAAACGTTTAAGCTTTGTGCAACCTCCTTGATGGAGATGTTGGAGTGCAATTTGCGTTTGGATCTGCCCGTCATGAATGTCCGATCTCTACCAGAGCGCTGGCCTAGTTAAGTTGAGCGGCTCCCGTCAAGCCAGACGGTACAACCGGGCATCAATTTCGTCGGCGATCACACAAGCTGACGACGTCCGTCAGGCAGCGGCGGGGTCAAGCGAATAGAACTGATAGCGCGTTTCCCAGCTCATCGGCTGACCGCGATCAGCGCGGACGTGGATATAGGCTTCTGGGCAAGTGGTGCGCGGCGAAGACCAAAACACCAGATCCGACATCGGCGTATCCGACGTCACAAGGACGCCCGCACCTGTACGGGTATTTTTCACCCGAATGGCATAATCTGATGCCGATGGACCAAAACCGCGCAGCTGCATCCGGACCGAACCGACAACCGGCTTGATATAGCGAAGCATATTGCCCGTGACCTGCACCGCATCGCCGCGCATATTGAAAGCATCCAGTTGGAATGGAAAAGCGACCTCGACATCCGGCCCGCTTGGCTGACCGTCCAGCACAAAGAAATTATGGTTGTACATTTGCGTGTCGATCGGGTTTGCGCCGGTGGATTCCAGCCGCTGGGTTAGCACCAGTTCGGGCTTGCCTGCTGGCAGCGATACCGTCTTGATATGGCGGTATCCATAACCCGACTGCGGATCATTGACCTCGTGGATAAAATCCACCGCATTGGGCCGCACGCGGGTGGTCCAACGGCCAGAATCGACGATTTCCAGCGTTGGAAAACCCCGCGGCATCTCGGCGGGCTTGCGTAAGACGCCCACTCCAATCTTGACGAATGTGCCGCCAACCGGCGCCGCATCGAACCCCTGCCCAGTCACCCAGTCCTGTGCTGGGCCGGCGACTGCATCATGCTTCTTTGGGTCGTATTTATCGAACCAGCGGCCGAAATAGCTGTGGCCGTTCACCCGCAGCTCGGCAATCAGTCCGGACCAATCAAAGCGTGTTCCGCGATAATAACCGCGATCAGGATCGGGCAAATAGAGAACCGCGGTGACAAGTCCGTTGCTAATCTGCACCGCCGGAGCATCCGGCGCGTCAGGATCGGGCGATGGCACGGCGCCTTTGGTGGTCTTGGCAAAGACCCCGCGCGGCAACAGCGCGGCAGCCGCACCCGCGAACATCATTGCACGGCGGCTGACATTTGTCGTCACGTGATCGGTAATACGCATGGCCGGCTCTCCCCCGTTGTAGGATTTTGCTATTGTGGTCGCGCTGTCACTTTGAAGGCGCAGGATAGGTGGCCGCAAGATAGGCGGCGATGCGCTGCTGATCTTCAACCGCTACGGGCGCACCATAGCTGACCATTTTAGCGATGGTCTCCTTCCACCCCGCCAGGTCCTTGCGGTGCGATGTGACATCGCCAATTTCATGGCAGCTCGCACAGTTGGCTTCGAAAACGGCCTTGCCCTCAGCATCTTCGACCGACGCGCTAGGTGCCGATTTCCCGTTATCCTCAACCACGACCGCTTGCGCAATACCGGCCATGCCAAATGTAGCTGAAAGGGCCAAGGCCAACGACGGTCGTTTGAATGTTTTAACCATGGAAAAAGACGTCCTATATTTGGTGTTTGTGCATTCTACGCCCGACACGCCAGTTAGTTCACCATGTAGAGGAAGCTGGCTGGTTGATCGGTGGTGTTGACCAGGGCGTGCGCCGTAATCCCGGTTGGTGGAACCATATAGGCAGTACCTGCTGGTAAGCGCCGCAATTCTTTACCGATCAGTAAGTCGACATAGCCTCGAGTCGCAATCCAGATCTCCTCCGTTCCAGCTGCCGAGCTGTACGGCCGCGACATCGCCATTGCGCCCAGTTCGACCTGGGTGATCGCGCCATATTGCAGCAGGCCCTCTTTCACTGTGATCAGCCGCCGTTCTTTGTTGTGCCATGAATTGGTCTTCTGTGGCACTGCACGGTTATTGACGACCTGCAGCTTGGTAGAAGGCGCCTTGCCTGCGGGGATCCGCTCGCTCACGACGTAGAAATTGAGATAAGATTTGCCCGTTGCCAGCAGCTGAAAATCCATGCCCGGTGCAATGGTGAAAGCCATACCCGGTTCCAGTGCGATGGTTTGCCCGCCAGATGTGATGGTACCGGTACCGGAATCTACCACGAAGGACTGTTGGATTCCAGTCAGCTCGCCATCCATCGGACGCGCCTTTGCGCCCGGTTCCAGCTGGGCAAAACTGACCGCCGTCGCACGGGTTAACACCGCGCCGGTCCGCGTGGGATGCAGCGGATCTGGACCTTCAAGCGTGGTTAGCATGTCACGGAAATAGATATTGCCGTGCATGATCCGGGGGACTTCATCGCGCCAACTGCCCATATACATGTCTACGTCAGGCTCGTTCTTCCGCACATAGGACCTGTTGTCGAGCCGCGCGAAATCCAATCGCGGCGGGTTAGGCGGGGTGCTGGCGCGCTGTGCCGGGCCAACAAAAAGCATCTCCACCGGTTCATCGCCCAGATTGATATTGCTGTGCGCGGTCAGGCCAGTTGGCGGTATGCGATAGGCTTGGCCAGGCAACATCCGCGTCATATGCTTGCCCAGCGTCAGGACGGTTTCTCCCCGCACCGCGATCCATACCTCTTCACCTGGATGGCTGTGCGGGTGGGGCATAGTGCGCGGGGCAATGGTGCACAGATTGAAGCCGTTGGGGCCGCCATTGCAGATATGCACCCAGTGCGCACCAATCTGGCGGTTATTGTCGAACCGGTTGTAGAGCGTGACATCCCCGGTCAGCGCGAAGTTGTCGGGCAGAGTCTCCCAACGGACGTAAAACTCAAGTGGCTCTTTGCCGGTGCTGGTCAGCGTGAAGTCAAAGTCCGACGTCAGCGTAAAGCCCGTTCCGTCGGCGATGGGATGCGTCCGGCCATTGACTGTCAGCGTGCCAGACCCCCCGGCAGTATAGAACACCTGCCGGTCCCCAGCAGGAGCCCTACCAGTGGCCGTAGCACCGGGTGCAAGCGTGGCGCGGCTGATCGCCTTCATATATTGCAGCACCGCACCCCTTCTGTCCGGACGGAGCGGTTCTTCGGTGGTAAGCTGGGTCAGTATGTCACGGAACACTAGCGCGCGGTAAGCGATCCGTTCCGGCGCATCGCGATAGTCGCCGATGAACATAGGCACGTCAGGATCGTTGGCGGGATC
>Ga0078894_10002112_pt1 | contig 14958 bp, 21 predicted proteins | sample LauGreSu1BDMLBSD_2_FD_67506 | JGI IMG/M metagenome (GOLD analysis project Ga0078894, IMG submission 67506) | Freshwater lake microbial communities from Lake Michigan, USA - Su13.BD.MLB.SD (version 4) (version 4) | ecosystem: Environmental > Aquatic > Freshwater > Lake | place: Lake Michigan... | reverse complement strand
TCACCTGATATTGAAACATATCCTTCGGGATTAGGTCTCATATAAAGTTTATGTGGAATTGGATATGTTGAATATGTTATAGTTCCTGTTCCTATACTATCAATTGTTATAGGTACCTTAGAAGCAGGTTTAGGTACTAGTTTATTTCTGTCTACAAAGTTTCTTGTTCTAAACCAACACACAAAAGATCTTTCGTCGTTTGCTTCTAAAACTGGATCAGCTTTCCATCTTACCGCATCTTTTTCTTCGTCATTAAATCCAGAATCTGGTGAAATAGTATCTATTGTGTTAGGATCATTTATGAATATTTTATCCAAATCATAATAGTTATTGAAGACTATAGTCCAGTTATTATTTAGATCATACTCTATTATAGGAAGTTCCTTGTTCAAATATGATCTGGTTGGATCTTCAAATCTTCTTTGTGAAGTAACAGTATATTGTTGAGGTTTAGTTAAATCAGTTTCTTGATTCTTTACATCTTCACCAAAAAGATCTTTAGTGTTGACAGTATAATCTTTTAATTCAACCTCAGCTTCAGTGTTTAAGAAATTTGTATTTTTCTGAACCTCGTATTTAGTTAATTGAATTTTAAAGTAAACCGGATAGTTGTTTATATCTCTAAAAACATACATAGAATCTACTCTATAAATCCTATTTGTTTTTGGAAAATATATGATATCTCTTTTTCTAGGCTGCGATCCTTTTCCAAAAATACCTTCAAAATATTTTCTATCTATATGAATTTCAAATGGCTGCTGAAAATTTAATCCCCATGTTTCAAAAGTTACTTGAGCATCAGGAAACGTGTTACCTGGTACCATAACCTTTACACATTTCTCATCTACCACATCAAAAAGAGTGTATTCTTTTAAGACTACGTCTTTTCCTCTTCCTTGTGGCTGTACAGAATAATAAACTACCTCATGTCCAAAAACATTATTAACAATTTTACTAAGATCTTGGTAAATATTTATTGCTCTATTTACATCATAAGGTCTAAAAGTGTAGTTACAATCTGAAAAAACAATTGGATAATTAGTAAGTTCTTTACTACATATAGGAGCAGAAGCTCTCATTAAATCCCTAGGGTCTACAAATTCATAAGTAAAATCTAGTTCAAAATCATTTAGCATTATAGCAGGACTTAAAGGAGTTCCTGGAGGATAATAAGGACTAGCATTCTCAGAAGAAGATGCCGTCATTCTAATCTCAATCCAAAAAGGATTAGCAGGTGATATCGGAATCTGTTGAATGGATTGTTGTGTTAATTCACTCCAAAGAGACCAATTTGATCCATTTATACTCCATCTATATTCAAGAAAGAGAAATATACTAGGTGGATTTTCTCCACTGGTATCTATGATCCACCCGTTAAAACTTTGTACTTTTTTAAAAGGCTCTGACCAGGAAATTATTCTATAATTACCAATCGCAGTAAATTCTATTAGACTCTCCGCCATTTTGGGCTATCTTTTATAATATATATCAGTAAAAAATATATGAAAAAATTAATAGCAAATATGGAGAAGTTTAGCTTTGCTCAACTAACTTCAAATTCGAACGGAAAAACATCAGGAAGCGGAACTGCTGGCCTCTATATAGTTTTTATAGGAGGTTTATGTTTTCTTTTGGGTTGTATTGATAAAATGTTTTTAGATAAAAGTATTGATATTCTTACACAATCTATAGTTATGGTAACTATTGGAGCAACTCTTCTTGGATATAGAAAATCTAAAGATAATTTTGGAACATCAGAAGAAAATAAATCAACAGAAACTACTTCAGGAGAAACTTCAGGAGAAGAAATGCTTAAATCTTAAGGATTGGATGGAGCAGCTCCGGTTGCTCCTGTTTCTCCTTTTATATCCTTCTTTATATCGTAGATCCCTAATCCTTGTATTATAGTACTATTGTCTATAGGGGCAGTTCCTAATTCAACATTTAATTTTATTCCTCCCTGCATTAGGTTTCCTCTAAATCTTTCGGTAGTTAAATCAAGCTGTGGTAAATATGTTTCTAATTCCATACTGAAAGTAAGAGTAACACCTTGACCTCTTTCAGATCCATACGACATAGTAAAATTATTTGGTTGTTTATCCGGTACTGCGTCTGCTAAACTAACCTGTACTGGAACTCTAAATCCTTTATAATTAAAATAGTAAATAAATCTTTTATATAGTATTTCTAATACAGCTTGTTGTATCTTAAATGCGTCTAGTGTGGTATCAGCTTTTATTTTTGCAGACATAGATATTCCTAAAGGAACAGGATTCATATAAGAAGAATAAGTAACCATTTCACTTCCTATCTCCTTAACTACTTCTTTAACATAAGATGCTCTCACAAATTTAGTTGTTGCAGAAGCTGTGTCAATTCTCATTGTTGACATTTCTATAATACCTCTAGGTACCACATCGTAGTTACCCTCCGCAAAAGCAGGATTACCGTCACAGTCCTCGTATGAAAGATAGAAATCTTGTAAAAAAGGTTCGTCACCTACCATTGAATAGAAAAATGGAATATAAACTACTCTTCTTACTTGGTCAGATCCTGTTTGTTCATAATTTATTGTTTCATTAAGTTTGCTTAGCAAACCTATTATGACACCTCTAAAAAATACATCGTCTGTATTATATTTTTCTAAAAAATTCATTTTATTCTTCTATTAATAAATTACCATTTTTTCTCTGAATAACCGATGATTCTAATATAGAATTGGTTTTATTCTTTATTATCGGTTTACTTCCATACTGATATGGATCTTTTTCTAGATCTATAATTCCTATAGTTGATTGAAAATAAATAGGAATTTCTTTTAGTTGGAAAGTTAATGGTTTTTTGTTTTGGTTCAGATACTCAGGATGTGAAAAAGTTCCTGTTGAATATTCAACATCATCTAATGCTTTACAAACTTCCAAAGTTACACCAGAGAAATATTTTTTAAGATTTTTTACTCCATCTTTTCCTGAAACAGGAACTTTAAATCTATACACAAAATATTCTTTTTGTGGGATATCATCTACTAACGAATCAGGTTTAACTACTAAAAAATAGCTAAATCTAGGAGTTAGATTTCTAATGGTTGTTGTCCCTGCTGGAAAATTTTTAGCCATGATTTATATATCATGATATTTTTTCAAATAGAATATCTGAGAAATTATTTTTCTTTGATATCTCTATTTTATAATCAAATATTTCAGTAGGCATAGGAGCATGATTAATAACAAAGATGTTCATTTTAAGTTCATCTGATAATTTTCTAAGCGTATTTAAGATAGTGTGAACACCATCAGGATCTACAGAACTAAAAATTTCATCCAAAAATAAAATGTTAACAGATGAAAATCTAATTTTCATGAGTTTTATTATTGTTATTAAAACTGCAAAATCAACTTTTTTCATTTCACCAGTAGAAAGAGTCTGTGGGGATATTTCTTCACCTAAGTGAAATATTTGTGCATTAAACTCCTCATTGAAAACCACTTTATAAGGCAAATGCAGGAACAAAAGGGTGTTGAGTATCTCTTTATTAAGGGAAGGAAGAATAGACTTAATAGCGAGCTGTTTAACGCCCTTCTCGCTTAAAACTTCATCCAATGTCTTAACCCATGACTGTCTTTCCTCCCAAATTCCTTTTTCTTTATTAAAATCTATAAGCTCGTTATTGGAATTATTTAAAATATTTTTTATAGAATTTACCTGGTCGTTATTTTTTCCTGTTTTAAGATTCTTAAGCTTATCCTGTAGCGTTTTAATTCCTGCTTCTATCTTTCCTCCTTTTGCAAAGAGATCTGTTTTTAAATTATCAACCTCAGATTTAGAATTTTTTGCCGCTTGGTAGTTTTCTTTTAATGAAGATAATTGAGAACCTATATCCTCTCTTAAATTAGATAATTCATCAAAAGCTGATTTATGAAAATCTGTGCTTAAATCTGAAGAGCAAGTAGGACATTTTTCGTTGTTATAAAGATTCATTTTAGAATCTATCTCTTTTATTTTACTATTTGCATCAACTAATGACTCATAAGCTTTTTTAAGATTAGCTTCTACTCTTTTTTCTTTATTTTTAAATTCTTTTATTTTTCCTATATGTACTTCTAAAAGATCCTTGTAATTTTCAAGTTTTTCTTCTGTTTGACCTATTTCTGAACCTGCATTTTCAACTAGCTTTTTTTGAAGATCCTCTAATTCTTTTTGAGATGTTGATATAGATCTACCGATGGCAAATATTTCACCTGTTATTCGGTCTATTGATGATTTTATATTTTTGGCTTCTTCCTTAAGAGCATCCCTCATTTCGTTCAGTATATAGAATCCAAATATTTTATCTATTATTTGTTTCTTGTCAGAGCTAGACATTTTTATAAAGCTCTTAAAATCATTTATAGATAAGGAGATAGTATTATTGAAAACATAATATGGTATTTTTAATATGTCATCAGAAAGAAAATCCTGAACATTCTTCTGTCCTGCTCTATCATAAATGCTTCCATTTATACTTAATTGGAAATGCGATGGATCTAATCCTCTTTCTACTTCATAAGTTTTTCCGTCTTGCTCAAATGTTATTTTCATCCAAGCCCCACCATTTATTCTATTAGGAATATCTTTTAGTTTTTTACCCTCCAGCTTCCCGTATAGTCCAAATGTTATAACATCAGAAACTGTTGATTTACCTGCACCATTCTCACCAAACACTTGAATTAGCCCTGTTTTTTCAGGTAGATCTAAATTTTGTATTTTGTTACCGTACGAGGCAACATTTTTCCATTCAATTTTCTTGATTTTCATCTTCTTCCTCTTCTGTTTTTGCCGATATTTTATGTAGAAGCTTTTCAATAGCTTTGTATATCTTAGTACTTTTTTCTTCTTCGTAATTGCACTTTTCTAAATACATTTTAGTTAGATCTAAAATAGAAAAGTTCTTACCTTCTAAATCATGAAACCCTTCATCTACTACAACTTGCTCTGGAGAATTTATAGGAGTAAAAGATATTTTTAAAGGTGGTGTAATATATTCAGTTAGTAATCCTAAAGGAGCTTTAACTGCAATTTCAGGATCAACTAAAATATCAACAAAATTATTATTGAAATAAGGCTCTAATTCTGTTGGTGTAGAATTTAAAACTTTATCAAATGTTAATCTTACAAACTTAGGAGAGAAATCATTATCAAAGTATTCCTCGTCTCCTGTCTCTAGATCTAATATTGTTATTCCTTTTGGGTTATCTGTGTCTGATCTAGTCAATTGATAAGGAGATCCAAGCATTCTCATCTTACCAAAATATTGTGAGTAATGAATGTGACCTGAATAAACTCTATCGAATTTAGAAATGTCATCATATTCTAATCCTTCATCAATTCTAACAAACTTATTAAACATTAGACCTTTCAAATCAGTATGACAAAACATGTAATCGTGTTTTTCTGCACTATTTAATGTTTCTCTTTCTGCTTCGTGGTCTTTTCTCCATGGCATAAGAAAAATCTTTTTAGGCCCAAAATAAACTGTTGTAGGTTCAACAAATATATTAACTCTAGGAATCCATTTAATGGAAGCTAGAGAGTTTATCTCATTAGAAGATTTTCCGAAGATGTCGTGGTTTCCACAAATTATATAAATGCCATCTTTAAATATCTTAGAAAGTTCTTCGAATATCCCAACTCCTAAATCTAGCACTTTAAGATTTAATGACTGTCTCGAATCATAAACATCTCCTAAGTGACAAAGTATGTCACCTGGACGGTAATTCTTTTTTACTAGGGGAATAAACCAGTTATAAAAATATTCTCTATGAATATTAATCCATTCTTCTGAATTATTCCTTACACCTAAATGTGTATCTGTTATAAAAAAGATTCTTTTTGCTTGTTCTACTTTTAGCATACTAAAAGATTTTCTTAATTCCTTTTTTCTGTAATATTTTATACTTCTTATCCATTTCCTGAACTATCGTTTCTTTGTATTTCATATGGATAGATTCATAAGCTTTTTGATAATTTATAGCAGTATAATCACAAACTGCAACAAATTTTTCTACCATTGTAAATTCACTAGATTCTAGTTTTTCTAGTATGTCCTGAAATATTAAAGGGATAAGATCCTTTGGTATTTTTTTATGTGGATTAATTACTGTCCATCTAGATTCCTGGAATATTTGATCTATCATGTCATTTAATTTATTCATGTAGATGTATTCCTCATCTTCGTAAGTTACTACTGATTGTAAGCTTCTGTAGTCGTGACTGGGATCTGATTCTTCAAAATCACTTTCGTCTGAGCTTGCCCCTCCTTTAGTTCTTGTTTCCGAATCTCCTGCTGCGATAAAATCATCTTTAGTTTCATCGTCTTCTATCAGCTTTTTTTGTTTTGTCATTAATCATTCATTATTTGAGAATTGGCATCTTCGGAGATCCTCATAAAATTATAATCCACTAAGAATTTTTTATATGAATTTTTATATCCTTCGTCCCTATTTGCAAGTAGTTTTAATTTATATTCATTATTTGTGTACATCAAAGGATCTTGTATGATACCAAACATACCATCAACTGTAGCAACTAATCCTGAAGATTCAGAGGCAGAATTCATACTCAAATCTGTTGCATCAAATTCACTTTGTTTAGTTTGTGTTGCTGTAACTATAGCCCAGTGGTTTCTTTGTGCTGCTGCTCTTAAATCCTCTGCAATCTGTTTAATTTTCATGTAGGTATTTTCAGAATTTGGATTTCTCCAATTTTTCATAATATTAATATAGTCAATAATTACTATTTTAAACTTGATATTTAAAAGTTGTTCCACTTTTGTTAACCAATTTTCCACATCAACTGCAGAAGCTTGAGATGTTGGAAATTCTTTAACAACTAATTCACCAGGGGTTGCAAGATTATCAAATCCTAGATTTCTTATTTTCTTTTTGATTAGTTCGTCATTTTCTGCACTCTCTTTATATTCAGACATTCTAATACCTAAAAGATTAGCACCTAACCTTTTCATATATTTTCTGTCACCAAGTTCTAATGTAATAATAGCTACATTATTAGAAGCTCTGATTGCCTGTGTTGCAATATTACCAAGCCATAATGTTTTACCTACTTTAGGTTGTCCTAGTAAAACATAAAGGGATTTAGCAGAAAATCCTCCACCTAAACAAAAATCTATGTAGTCATATCCACTTGAAAATGTCATACTACTTGGTTGTTTATGAGAATCTGGATCCTTAAAATTCAATCCCATATCAAAAGAAAAATCTATTTTGTTTCTGTCAACAATAATAGATTTGTAAGTGCTTATAACATCTTTTATGTTATCAGGTGTTACTTCAGTACTTTTAATGTAGTTTATAGAATCTAATGCGCTTTTCTCTAAAGTTTTCCATTCTATCCATGCCTGTGTATTTTGAGAAAGCCAATCAGAATCATAATCAGAAAGAGAGATAGACCACATAGACTCCAAAAGAGAGTCTGATAATTTATCTTGTATTTTTAGAAGTTTTGCAGATTCCCTTACTTGATTTTTACTGGGGATCTGGTTATATTTTCTCCAAAATGATTTAACTACTTTGAAAGCTTCCTGGTAATCTGAGTTCTTAAAATATCCAGGCTCAGTTGTTTCAATATAACTGGGATTCTCAATTACCGCTTTAAACCAAATATTTTCTAAGTGTTGATTCTGCATTTTTTAATAGTGTGGATTATCTTTTATTTTATACCAATTTTTATTTCCTATACTTCTTTCAGTTTTTTCAAAAACCCCAGTTTCTATAAGTTCATTAATTATCTCTCCATATTTTTCTTTGTCCCATCCTTCAGGTAAAAAAGAATTAAAAGTTTGATCCGAAAATTCTCCATCAGGCCTCCCATCCTTTATCAGATACGAATTAAGTTCGTATATTATATCTTCTTTACTTGGATATTGAGGCAGATCCTTCCAAATCCCTAAAAGATATTTGAATTTAAGCTTATTCTTCTCCATTAGCTTCTACTTCTCCGTTTTCTCCGTCTTCGTCAGATTCTGGGTTAGCTAACATTGCTAATTCGTTTTCGTCAAAAAGATCAGGTAATAAGAAATGTGGTTTAATTACTTTTTCATCAATCATTTGTAATACCTCATCAGTAAATATTTCACCAGAAAATAATTGAGATGATGTAACAGTCTTACCTAAATGTTTAATTGCCCATCTTGTAGAAGAAGCATTAGGTGTAAATTCCATTTCACCTGTTTTTTTATTAACCTCTAATTTACCTCTCTCAATTCCGCAAATTTCCCAAGAAGTAAAATCCTGTAATCCTACATAAGGATTCATACCATTCATAAATGAGATATGGAATTTAACTGGATAAGGCCTGGTGAATCTTGCTTTCTTAGGTGTTGATGTTACAATAATTCCAGTTTTTGTGTCGTTCTCTTTTAATTGTGCTTTAGAAAGCATAATAACATTACTCATTGAAAAAATAGGACCATCACCACCAGATGCTTCTTTTGTTGGCATAAATCCACCTATTCCACCTGTTGTTGTGTGATTAGTGCAAACCAAAGGAATTCTAACTCCTGTTAGGTCTAATGTTATAACACGGAAAAGAGATCTCATTTCTTTAGATCTTAATCCCATATCCATTGCGCTCTTACCTTTGATTGCATCACCTGTTTCTTTATCTGTACTAAGCATACCTAGAGAATCTAAAATGATCATGATTCTAGGTTCTGCACCATCTTTTCTTGCATTCTTAACTTTTTCTAAAATATTTGTTGTAAATATTTTAAAGTCGTTAATTGTCTTAATAGGCTGATACCTAACTCTAGTTGGATCAACACCGAATTTTTTGGCTGAGTTTTTATCTATAGCACCTTCTGTGTCACAATAAATAACATCATAATCTTGCTTCTGAGCTTCTCTTGTAATATTCATTGCGAGAAAGGTCTTACCTGTAGAAGGGTCTCCTGCAATTCCTATTGATCTGTTGTTTGCTATACCTCCAAAAAGACTTCCAGAGAGCTGAGCATTTAAAAGGTAGTTACCTGTTGAAATCCATTCTGTAGTTTTTGAAAACTCGTTGGTTTCTAAAATTGATCCTGTTTCAAATCCTTCAATCTTTGAAAGGGCTTTGTCTAATTCTTGAAATGAAAATGCTTTTGCCATATTATTTTTTTATTTACTTATTTTACAAACAGATTTAGAGATAATTTCAGAATCTTTTATTTTTTCGTTTTCAAATCTTCCGTCCATTTCTCTTAATATGAATAGGTCTTTTCCTAAATCTCTAGCTACACATTCCAAATTATCCTTATCTAGAGTGATATCTAAATCTCCCCACCATACTTTACCCTCTCCTAAAATAAAAATGTTTGCATTAAAATAAACTTGATTATCTGGATATCTTTCTCGATATCCCGACTTAGAACTAGAAATCATCCTAGACAAATAGAAACCATAATTTTTAAAAATCTCCTTCATATTTTTTTAATTATTATACTATAAAAACATAAAGAAGGTTCACAAAAAAGGAGACCTTTTTTGTCTCCTTAAATTCTGTGCTAGCTAGTAAATTATTTTACTGAAGCTGTGTCAGCATTAACGGTATCAACATTAACACTATCAACTAAGGTAGTATCACCTTTTACGCAACAAGCAGTTGAATCTGTTTTTGGAGCCTCTTCAGTTGCTACTGAAGTAGAGCAAGAAGCTAAAGATAAACTTAGAGCTGAAATTAAGAATAGTTTTTTCATTTTTTTTGTTTTATCTGTTATATATCTTTATTTTTAATTGTTTTAGGGTATTTTTTTAATAAATTCTTTTAATTTTTGACAATCTTCATATCTTTCTTTCTTTTCGTTCCAATAAATCATTTCCTCTAAGATTTTTTTTGTTTTTTCTGATCCCTCTTTTAATGATTCATTAAAAAGATAATCTGAAGATATCCAGAGTTTAGTTTTTTTCTCCACATCTATATCTTCATAGATGTTTTCTATTATCAAAAAGTATCTACCGTCTGGGGATTTTTTAATATACTTTCTCTTCCTCATATAATTTATACGAGGAAGAATAAAAAAAGTTACAGGGATTTTTTAACGTTTACGAGCACCGAACATTTTTCATATTCTTCGTTTGATTCGAAATAATTAATTAATCTGTCAATCAGATCAGTTTCTCTGTATTTGGATAAAGGATTGCCTTCCAAGAAAGCTTTAGGACCATTTTCATTTATATAATCAAAAAGTTTTCTAGACTCTAAATCTATTTGTCTGTCGATTATTTTTTCCAATTCTATATTATTTATTTCCATGTTAGTTGTTTTTAATTATCGTAAATGTAGATCATTCTACTAAATAAAAAAAATGTTTTCCAATTATTTTTGATAGTTTGTAAAAATCTCTTCTCCTGGAAGTATATCACGAAGAGCATAAAATATAAACTTGTTCCTTTGAGTGTCAGTTTGCCAGTCTGCATTATAATTATTATCTGAGTGATTAAAGATACTTCCATATCCTAGACATACAACAAGACTACTTCCACCCTTTGGCCACGAGAAAAAATGATCGTGTAAAATCTGAGGATAGTTATATCCATTATCACAAAGAATATAATGACATTCTTCTAATACCTCTCCTGCTTTTATAAGCTCGGAGCAGAATACGCCTCTTCCGTGAGTAGGCGAATCTTCGACAAATATTTTATTAGATCTATAAAGCATAATGATTATATAGTTGTGTTAACAAAAAAATTCATTTTAAGATATATAAAATAAAAAAAATAATGGTTAATTTATTATCGTTAGAAGATTTTTTAAACGAAAGTAAGCTTACATTTACTTCTGAACAAATAAATGAATCTTTATCATATCTTAATTCTGATGATGCACAGATATTAGAAGCTTGGTATAATACTATTTTAGATCTTGCAGCTTTAATTCCTGGTGTTGGATCTATAGCAGAGGGTATTAATTTAGTTTCTTATGCTAAACAGGGAGAATATCTTTTAGCTGCTCTTTGTGCAATAGGATTAATTCCTATCTTTGGACAGTATATCGGAGCAGGAGGAACTCTACTTGTTAAAGCATTAAGAGGAGGTTTAGGTTTAGGTAAAGGTCTACTTGGTCCTTTAGTAAATCTAGTTGCTAAATTTTTTCCAAAGATAATTGGCTTTTTTAAAAGTGCAAAATTTGCTACTAAATTTGAGGGGATATCCCCTTTTATAGGAAAAATGATAAAATCACTTAAAGATTTTGTTATGACTGGAGGAACAAAAATAGCAGAATTATCAAAAGATGCTTCAAAAATAAGATCACTTAAAAAAGAAACAAGAAACGTAAAACAAGGGGTTAAAATAGCAGATTGGTTATTTGGGTCTAAAGATAAATCTATGTCACAATACGGAAAGGGAGAACAAATACCTGTACCGAAAGATGCTTATCTTTCTTACCAAGGGGTTCCTTTAAATAATATTAGACCATATACAGATATGGAAATAGCTCAGGCAGAAACAAACTACGATTGGGCAAATGCTTATCTATAAAAATTAAAAAACCCGGATTTACCGGGTTTTTTTGTGGGATTAAGATTAGATTTTTTCTCCGCAACTAGGACAGAATTTCCAAGAAGACTTTTTAACTCTAGTTCCACATCCTGTACAATAATTTCTTATTTGCGAAGTTTCTAAAGCTTTTAGTGATTCAGGTAGGATCTTATAAGCAATTGAATTAGTTGGAATCCAATTAAAGTTACCAGAAGTTGTTTTGAAAGATTGATTACTAGATTCACCCCTTTCAACTCTTCCTGTTTCTAAAGATTTATTATCTTCAGAGGAAGCATTAGCAGTATTACTAAAATAAGTAACAGTATTAGTAGTAGTTCCACCAAAGCTGATATTGTCAGAAATACAAGTTGAATAATTTGCTCCAGTTCCTATTGCTCCGTTACAATTAATTGTGTAAGGATTACCTATAACATAATCTCCAGATCCTCCGACATTATTAAATGGATTATGCGTGGTGAAAGTGTAATATCCATTATATGACGAATTTGTCATTTCTGGATAAAAAGAAACCTCGATTAATCCATTTTTAGATGTTGCTTCTTTAGATTCTTTTGTGTCCTCAACCTCATAGGTTTCGAATAAGAATTTATTGTTTTCATCAATAAATCTTTCTAGGTAAACCCTTTCACCAGGTCTAAGAACAATACCGGAATCTGAAATAGCTCTTCCGTTGATAGTGATTTTTGCTAAAACCTTAAATTGTGTTGGATTGTGTAGTTCAATCTCGAAGTTCTGTTTATCCTTTAAATAAAGATAATTTCCATCGTAGATCTTAGATCTGTTTCTGTTCGTAGTAATGTGGGCAGAACAGTTAGCCCATGTTGATGTAGCCTTATACATAAAGATAATTTTATTTGGCCCCTTCCTTTATATCCATTTCTGAATATTCTACGGTTTGTTGACCGGGAAGTGACTAGATACCTCTAGTTCTATTATTATATATTAGTGAAAATAAAATGTTACAAAAATTATAAAGAAATATATTCTTTTACTAATTCTGAATGTATTAGCTGTGGAATCTTTTTATATTCTTTGTACCAGAAATTACAAACATAAACAGGATTGCCTTTAGGATCATTGATTATTTCTACTACATCATAAGTTGCTTCATCAAAAGGTCCGATAGGAATAGTTATTACTTTTCCTATTATAGGCATCTTTGTAACATCCCCTCCGCTATAAGTAAGTGGATTGTAGCTTTCATTTATAAAATTATTAAATCTCTTAAGCTTCATTTTTCTTTTTTCTCCCTGGTTTCTTTTTAGTAACGATTTCGGATTTTTTTTCGATTATCTCAATATCTGGTGATTTATTTTCCTCCGGCTTACATCTTTCGCATTTTCCACATGTACATCCATAAGGACATTCACATTTTTTTTTACCAGAAAATAGTTTTTTAAAAAATTGAATTATGTTTTTCATTTTTTATGATTATTTATTTTATAATTCTGATTCATTTTTTAATAAATCAAAAACAGCCTTAGCACCTTCAATAAAACTTTCTTTAGCTATGTTGAATTTTTCATCCGATTCACCTTCTTGTCTATATACCCAAGCCCATTCAGAAGACAAATCTTCAATTTCAGTCAGGATCTTTGATTGCTCAGAAGATTCTAAGTTTTCATTAAATTCCTTTAGATGTTTCATATTTTATTCTTTTTGTTTATTTTTTTCTGCATTTTCTAAATCCTCTTGTTGTGCTTGTGCATTCAATAAAGGATCTTCTTTAGTTAATATAAGATCTTTATAATATTCAAGAGGTTTTTTAGTTTTAGATAAAGAAGGACTTACAAAAGTTCCAGTAAAGTTTCCAAATAATTTAGTGTTGTCGTCAGTATATTCTTTCTCACTCTCAAATATTTTATCTATATAATCATAGTAATCTTTCTTTGTGATTCCACCAACATTAGGAAAACTTTTAAACATTTCATAATTCCTATCTACTACATATTCAGGAAATTGCCAATCCCAATCTTTTTTAATTACCGCAGGATAAAAAGTTAATGCTGCAAAATCACCAGGTATAATTGGGGATTTAAGATCCATTGATTCTATCCATGTTTTATAGTAGCTGTTTACAAGATCCAATTGATCAACATTAGTCATCTCTAAAACATCATTAGCAGTAAAGTTTTTTCCGTTTTCTGAATCTATAAATTCTCTTAATATTTCAGGAAAAAATGAAAGAAGTCCAACTGCTCCTGTATGTTTATCTTGTTTTTTAGGATCAAATTTACTTAAATCAAATATGGTATGTAAAAGCCATATAGGTTTTATACCTATATCCTCTGATATTTTTGTTATTTTTTTAAGAAAATCATTTCTGTTTTCCTTTAAATATTTAGAATAAGGCAAAGAGGTTACGGTCTCCTTCTCGTAATAAGAAGGATCTATTTTTTCAATCCTAATGGATTCATTTAATGTATTGAAATCTTTAAAATTTAATATACGGATCATTGATCCTATATATCCCTTTTCTTTTTTAATAAAGGTTTCTCGCTCGCCCACGCATGGAGAGAGCATACGTGCATGGTTAATGTTCCAGGTTTAACATCTTTCCAATTCTCGTAATCTAATTTTTTTAATTCATCTATAAGCCATAAAACTTTTCTAGCACAAAGATAAATGTCGTCACGAAAATGTCTAAAGAAATCACAAGATCTTATGTAATATACAACATGTACCCATTCAAATCTTCTTATAAACTGATATCCTATTGTACATGGTACTCTTTCTCCATGAACTGATCCAGTATCTTCAGGAAACCAAATAGGGAGAAATGCCTGTCTTGTAAAAGGTTCTTTAGCCATTAATTTCACAACATCAGAAAAATCTCCATATTCATATCTAATCCCTTCCATCTTAGAATTTGGAACATCTGAAGCAAATTTTGGCCAAATCCTTTCAGGATAAGTATGTGAGAATTTTTCAAGACCCCCAAATTCAGCATTATTCTTTTGTGCATAAGGCCATCTCTCGTGAGACGGAGGAGGATTCAAAGGTTGTCCACCTACTCTTTCTCCAAAATGTTCATCAGCCCAAGAAACATTTGGTCTAATTTGTTTAATTAACTCTTCTATACTTGGATTTATCTGACAAGAAAAAGAAAGATTGAGTGTTTCAATCATCGAGTATTTTGGGTCATGTTTAATCTCTTTACCCTGCCATTTTTCTGTGTGTATAACATAAGAATAATCGTGTAGTTGATCCGCAGACCAATTTATAACATCAGAAAAGTTGCCGAATTTTTTCATAAAAAAATATTGATTTTTCTATTATACAAACAAATTATAATAGGTTTCTTAAAATAATAAAAATAGTAATTATATTTTATTCATTTAGTAAGTATTTCGAAATCCATTTTTTTATTCAGTAGAATTTTCTTATCTTTACAATATAAAATTTAATGTATGGAAAATAT
>Ga0078894_10002109_pt1 | contig 14961 bp, 15 predicted proteins | sample LauGreSu1BDMLBSD_2_FD_67506 | JGI IMG/M metagenome (GOLD analysis project Ga0078894, IMG submission 67506) | Freshwater lake microbial communities from Lake Michigan, USA - Su13.BD.MLB.SD (version 4) (version 4) | ecosystem: Environmental > Aquatic > Freshwater > Lake | place: Lake Michigan... | reverse complement strand
AAGGCTATTGAATCATTAAGAGGGAATAAAAGAAAAAAGCCTCTGAATCATAAATTCAGAGGCTTTCTTATTTGGCTCCTCGACCTGGGCTCGAACCAGGGACCTACGGATTAACAGTCCAAATTCTCACGCCGAAGAACACATCTAAACTCCAATTAACACTTTATTTTACAAAGTTTAGCGTTAATTGTAAATATTAAATATTATTGGTGGTACTTTCAAAAGATCCAATGTCTTCATGTCTTGTTAATATTTAAATCCATCAAATGGTTTTTGTTAATTTACTGCCTTATTTTTTCTTCTTAGCCCTATGATGTTGTTGATTTAAAGATCCGATAAATTTTTTTGAGTATGTGGCAATATCTATTAAGGATTAGATTAAAAGAGCAACTTTCATACCGACTCTCTTGCCTTTAAACAAAAATGTATGAATTGAAGCTTATTAATATGCCTAGTTCTAGTTATTCACCTCGTCCAATCCTAGTAATTAACCCACAGTCATTAGGTTGCTGAAATCCCTTAGTCCCCTCAATATAGTCTTTTAAAAGCCGTCCAATAGAAGACAAAACATTTTTTTCGGCACTGATGAATCCCAGTGGAAAGCTTACTGGGTAAGAATCAGGTAATGAGAAGTGATAAACGACAGCCACAAATACATCTTCAAAATAAAGAACCTCTACATTTCCATCAAGGAAGCCTTCAATGAGCCCATGCAGCATCTCAGTATGTGGTTCAAACTCTCTTTTCCATTGACGAACTATTCCGTGATCTTCTGGGCCAGATATGGGTAAAAATATTTTTGGCGAATAGAGTTTTTTATTCTTTGGATTTGCCATTCGAACCATCTCATTCACTCTGACTTGTAGGTTACTACTCTTTCCCCAGTATGGATCGCTTGGTGCAACCCAAAGGAAAGGAGTTTGCCCTAGATCGGTTTTGCTTTCCTGCCTTGTTTTTATTATGGTAGCTAATTGTTTCTGGATCAGGCTCCAATTTGCAGACGAGTAGATTGGCCCTATGAATGTTGTCCTCTTTTTTTGACTATTTGATTCTAGTTTAGTCAAGTCTTCAAAGAATTTTAGGTTGACAGAGCTAGCCTTTGAGTCAAATAGCTTTAATGTCTCACTGTCTCCAATTTCGCTCATGATTTTTACAATCGACCCAAAATTACTTTGTCTCGCAAATCGGGCTAGTTCTAGAGAAATTTGTTCTTGTACACAATCTGAGTTTTTTAGTTTTTCAAAATCTTCTCGTTCAATGCTTCTTCCATCTTCATCTACCTTAAACTGAACAGGTAGCCTGACGGGCATCGATTTAATCTTGTTTACCGAATTTACGGTATAGACATTTGGCGAGACAGTTCTATCCTGGGTTAGTAACCTAGAAAGATAATCTTTCTGCAAAATTTCATGGAATTGATGTTGGAAGTGTTTTTCCACATAGCTCTCGCTACAGGATATATTCTGTTCATCAACTTTAATTTTGATACCTGACTTCCATTTTTCTGAAGAGTTGTCCTTTCCAAGGCACGAGAATGTAGCAAGATCGAAAGACAAGCAGGCGGTGCTATCTTGTAGTAGCGACAAGCTTGGAACCTCACCGAGTTCCGTGAAATAGCTACTCGATTTCTGGGTAAGAGTTAGGCGACCATTTTCGGACAATGTCAGCTCGCCTCGCTCGACAAGATCATCAACTGCCTCTTGAACTTCTTTTCGTGAAAAACCAAAAAAAGTCGCAACCTGTGACATAGACATTGGTGCAATATGTACCAGCCGAAGAACGAATTCACGAAAGAATGGAAGACCTTTTTGAGAAATATATGAGAAATTGATGTTAAATCGTTGTGCTGGTAATAAAAAATCAATCTCGTGATAAGTTGTAGCTTTTTCTGATGTTGTCACCTTAGCTGCTCCTCTTTGCGGAGATAATCTTATATCCTGAATCTTCACCCATATTGTTCATATAGGAAATAACCTGCCCGAGAGGCATATCCTTGTTGTTTACACTCCACATTTCTGCATTGCCGATAATAACTAGTCGATCCATTGCACGAGACATCGCCACGTTAATTCGATTGGGGGTGCGCAGGAAGCCAGGACTATGTTTTTTGTCGGAACGGGTTAGGCTGAGGATAATTACTCGGTTTTCCTTGCCTTGGTAGCTGTCGACCGTGTCAATTTTTACCATCGCCCTGAAGCTATCACTCCAAACCTCTTGGTTGAACTTCTGCCGAATCAATCGCTTTTGTTCCGCGTACATGCAGACAATTCCAATTAGTGCATCTCCATCAGTCTTTAGGTTGGAAAAGTCACTTAAGAATTGACTATTCTCTGAAATTTGCTTGAGTAGATCGATAACCTGTTCTGCCTCACAACGGTTGTAAATGCTGACGCCACGATCACTCTGATGGTTAGCATGTTCGCCAAGTGATGATGTGTCTAGCCATGTTACTGTGGAACGAAGTGGGTTTGGAGCGACATCATAAATGTCCGGAATAATTCGATCACCATTATTCAATTTATTGTTGTAGAAGGTGTGGGAAACCAGATTGCCAATGGGTGGAGCCATCCGATACTGAGTTAGTAGTGTGGCGCTAGTCTGTTTGCCATATTCTGAATTAAAAGCCCGCGCAAAGTCACTTCGCAATACCTCTTCAAGTTCGATGTGTTTGTCATTGATGCCAAGTCGTCTTGCTAGAGCTCCTTTGTGGGCTTCTGAATACAATGGTGGTAATTGCAAATGATCCCCGACCAAAAGGATGCGTTTCGCTGATTGCATCGCAATTGCAAGCTCGCTTGCGATTGATCGGGCTGCTTCATCAATGATTACAAAGTCATATATGTTATCTTGAATACCTATGTGTGCTTGACCGATACCAACGCATGTACCAGTTACCAACTGTCTTGAGCGAGCATAGAACTCGTCACAATTGACCCTCTCTGACGCTAGAGAATCTTGGATGTCACGGCACATTCTGGCTAATTCATGAACTTTTTTAACTTCATTTGAACGAACGCCGTATTGGGTGCAAATATTAGAAATCAAAACAGATTTCACATTAGATAAGTCATCATCCTGCTTTAGGTTTATGTTGTAGTGCGTATCAATTTTGCTACGAATAGTTTCATCTAGTTCTGCAATGATCGACTTGAGAGCTTTCACATCTTCCTCATCATCAACATTCTTTAAGTTCTTGAGGTGAGATTCCAAATCGTCAATCTGCTTAAACAACTTCATCTCTGCCTCAACAATCTTGAGGATAAATTCAGCATCGAGCCCAAGAGCATCAGATAATGCGGCAATACGGTAGCGATATTCGGCATTAAATAGCTCGCGTTTTTCTGAGGTGATGGCATGTGAGTAAACATCTTTAAGGCCATGCGAAACCGCTCCTTCACGGTTGCTGAACCTAACTACTTCAAGTGAAGTTCCCAATCTTGCGCAGTGTTTCCGTATTCGCTCTACTGCGGTATTAACTGCTTCATGTGATTGGCTGACAAGCAGAATTCTCCGTACATGTAGTTTTTCGATAAGAAAGTGAACAAAAGCCGCAATAAATTCTGTTTTACCTGTTCCAGGAGGGCCCTGCAGTAGTGATAAAGGACCACAGTTCAGTAGCTTAGTGAAAGCCTCACGTTGTTGATCATTGAGGCTAATCTTGTTCCCATGTTGATCTTCACGATCGTATTTGGCAAAATCATCATCTGAGATTGAAATGTTGTAAGACGTCGCAATCGTGTTACAAGTTGGGTCGAATAAATCAAGAAGGTTGGGCAAGACCCCCTGATTATCAAGCAGTTTTTCAATTGCAGCCTTTCGTTTGCGGTATGAGGCTCTATCTTGTTTTGTTCGAAAAAAAACGCAGTCACCATCCTTAAGTGTATAGGCTGAGCTACGCACTTTATTCAGTCTAACTTCATTCAGCGCTGATTTTTTAAGTAATACCTCAGCAATAACTTTATCTGCACCATCCTCATCGATAAGAAGAGCTTCGACTTCATCGGTACTTACAAAAGCACCTAAAGGGTCAGTGTCTGAATCATAAGGTAAGATTAGTTCACCATCGTTATCCGCTGGCTTAATTAGGTTGCCGTTCAATTCGATGCTAGGACTTGACTCAGTTTCAGTAGCCAGAATTGCTCGCCAAAGTGTCTTAGTTGGAATCTCAATAGTAATATCAGAGCGCTCACCAAGCTTAGATGTTTTTTCATCTTGAAAGACGTCATTAAGTTGTTGGCTCAAGTCTGATTCATTAATTTCTACTGGCGCTATCTGAAACATCTCAATAGCACGATGAAAGGCGTCATCATTAGAAAGATATTCAGATAAGTTTGAAAGTTGAGTTGGACGGCCTGACTTTATTCGAATTGGAATATCAATTTCAAATTGGCTTTCTTCCGCTACTCTAAAGTGAACATCAGATCTAATTCGAGGAGGGGTGGCGCCCACAAAGCACCCTTGAGCTTTGTTGTAGAAGGCAATAAATGATCCCCCAATACCCGAAAATGTCACCGAGTGATCACATTTCCCTTGCTTTGGTGCATCTACTTTTACGTAAAGATGCCCGTTGTCAGGGAATATTGTTGTCTCCTCATTAACATTAGTGAGTGTTATTTCGATAAATTTCTGTTCTTGCGATTCCTCAGCAAATGTAAGGGCTTTTTTGAATCGCCCTAAATTTCTAAATCCAAATTCTAGATCGTCTAGCTCTGACTGGATAGCATCTGAGATTTTTGGATAAGATATGGATTTTTCACCCCATTTCAAACCGAGTAATTCGCAAGACATTCGGAGTACGGCAAAAATATCACGCTGTTCCGAAGAGCTTCCATCAATGTCCTCCGGGCTATATCGGTAATTCTTGACTTCGATGGTGTTATGAGAAAAGTCAGGAATATCCACTAAATATATATTCCCATTTTCCTTGTCTAGCATCACATTAGCAGGGTGAATATCTCCATGTGAGATCCCGAGCCCATGAAGATGCTCAACGGCGTCTGTCAACTTTTTTATAAAATCCAATTTGAACGCGGGATCAATTTCAGCATCAGCCCACGTCGTGCCCTCAACTAGTTCGGTAACCAAAAACATGCTACCCGATCTAACTGCGAGCCCATATTCAATGATATTTGGTAGGTAAGTGGGATTTACGGTTTTAAGTTTATCCAGACGTTTCAAAAATGCTAAAACTCTGAAATTGCTTACTGGATCATCTCCTTTGCCACCGACATTCAGCCAAGCTTTAACCAATCTCTTTTCTGAAATGTAGACTTCTTTGTCATCGGTTGAGACAAGAAACTTGTCTTGGTCAGGGAATTGCCGAATATGATTTATTGGGTGACGATATGGCTCCAATTCCAAATCATCAAAAGTAGGTATTGACTCGCCCGGCGGTTCCGCATGCTTTAAAGCATCGAAGAATGCTGCCGCATCTTTTATTCTTCCTTTTACCGCTTCAAGAATAACTCCAGCGTACCACTCGCTACTTGAAATCATCTCGTCCTGAACATTCTCTAAACTCTTTGGAGACATTCTCTGTGCAGTTAGTAGGTGCCAAGACACAAGTCCTAGAGCATGAACATCTTTCTGAAATGGACTCATTGGTAGCCCATCTATCATTTCCTTGATCTCTACCGCTCCAACTGAAAGAATACTTCGATAGTCGCCAACTGTGCCAATTGGTTGGTGATAAGCGGATATGAAATTTGATAAAGCAATTTCCTTTGAAGGGGAGAGCCACAGACTGTGGTCTGCAATGTCACGGTGGGCAATCTTAATGCTATGCAGGTCGGCGAATTTCGCAATCAGTAATTTTGTGAGATTCAGTCGATCGGTTTGTGTAAATGATTTACCGTATTTACCCACAAACTGGTTGAATCTGATGTGCCCGGGGGGGAGCTCGTAAACTTCACTGTACCGTGATGTAATTTCATCCTTTTCAAAACTGGTTAGCGACCGCAGGCAGTGGTTATATAGATCTCGGTTTTGACGGTTAATATACTGCAACACTTCACGCTCATGGGATACAATTTCTGTTCTACCCTCAGACGTTATTGCCTTGTTGCCATTAAGATTCTTGAAGTCCCAAACTCGTAGTAGCGCCTCGGTATTTTTGGATATTTCTGAGCTTGCTAAGTACTCTTTGTATATGAGGTTTGGGTGCGCGAAAATCTCCTCAATAGCGGTATAACCTCCAACTCTAAGTGCTTTCGGCGCTGTGTTCGTACCCAGAAATAATTCGTCAAATATCTGAAAATCTTGATTAAGAACCTTTGAGGCGGAATGGGGGCGAAACCGTTCTTCGAAGGCTTCTTTATCTGCAAGCTTGAGGAACTCATTAAGACTGATTGTATGGCGTAGTTCAACCTCTGGGAGTTCACTGAAGTCAGCATCACCTGTCATGACAATGAAGAAATCAATAAACGGTGTATATCCTTTGTTTGTAAATCGATGACTTAATCTTTTTATCTTGTTGGAGAGGGTGTAATACTTGTTTCTCGTAACACTAACGGGCGACCGCCCTATGAACTTGTCACCCTTGTACCAATTGTCGCCATTTGCAGTAATGGGTGCGTGATTCCAGTCTTTTAACTCTACAATGATGACATTGCAATGGGTCACTATTACTAGGTCAAACTCACCTTCCTTGCCCTTTGAAGAATCGATAAACCTGAATCCCGCATATCCTTTCCATGGGAACATGCCGTTACGCCCAAGCTTGTTTTGAAGTTGATCCCTTATTGATCCGCCTCTTGCTTGTGGCTTGTTATCAGGGGGAGTATCAGAGAACGCTGCTGCGATTTTATTGATTGCCTCAATCTCATGCTCTTCGAGACCGCCATCCCAAATTTCTATTTTCAAATTGTTTCCTTAATATTGTTTCTGTATAAAGTTGCCGGATTTGGCGGCAGTTTATACTTTTAATAAATAACTATACCTTATAACTTTTATCTACAGAATGTAGGTTTAAGCAAGTTAAAACTCGGTATAGTATTTAATCAAGGTTCACATTTTTTACTCTCGCAGGCTCATTCTATGAGCCACTAATTCACCATAATTAAATCGTCAACTTAATTGGAGGCGAAATGCGTAACTACACATACATTGATGGCACTCGTTTCTCGGTAGCCAACTTATTCCGCAGTCTGCGATTTGATATTGATCGCCTGGATATGAGTTGGGTGGGCGATCAAAAGCCAACGTTCTCACGAGGTTTTCGTATTGTTGATAACGATGAAGGTAAGACAGTCACTGTTGATGGTGAGGATGCTGATAACTTAATTTACAGTCTAACTTACATTTACTGCAAAGAAGACAATTCGGAAGACTTTAGGCTTGCTGTAGATAGCTTTCTCAAAGTTGCTTTGGAAGAAAAAGATTATTTGGTGAGTAATCAGCAAAAAAAGTCAGAAAAGGCGGTTAATGTAACTGAACCGCTTTTGCACTAAATAACTTATCTTGAATATTGCTTTAAGGCTTTCTCAAGCTTTAAAGCAACTTTCTTTTTAAGATCGGCTGGCGCTAACACTTCTACATCTTCGCCATGTTTCAGAATATCCATGATTAACTCTGGATCTTGGCTGTATTCAAACTCTAGGATGTATGATCCATCTTTTTCAAAGTGACTGCGTTGATCTGGGTGCCATGATTCTCCTGAAACCCATCGTGCTTCTTTGGGGCTGAACTTTAACTTGGCAGTTTTGTCAGCTTTGCCGGAGAAAATACCGTAGCTTTTAGTGAAGTGCTCATTCATATCCTTATCGGGTATATCAATGCACGTCTCGTTGAGTAAGGCCACATCCTTGATGCCATCCAAGGAAAAGCTACGCAATGCTTCACGCTTATGACAATAAGCATCTAAATACCAATTTTCTCTGTAATGGATTAAACGTTGAGGAGATACTTCTCTGAGTTCTGTTTCGTCACGTTCCTTGGTATAAAAAAGAATCTGCATTTTTTCGCGCTTGAGTAGGGCGCTGCCAATGGTTGCAAAGAACTTGCTGGAGTTCTTTCTTGAACCCATGCTAATTAACTTAATACGTTTGCGTAATTCTTTTGAGGTTGTCTCACCATTACCCAAAATGGCATCGATTCTAGTCATCAGTGGCGCAAGATGGGGTCCGATCAAACCGCCTTGATCGAGTGAAGATAGAAGATGGTGCATGCTCACTAGAGCAGTTGTTTCCTCTTGAGAGAACCATAAGCCATGTAACTCAAATTTAGGACCAGGCCCTTGCTCTACATACTTATAGCCTCGTTCATAAGAATCCCATTCAATAGGCGCATTCATGTTATTTTTAATGAATGCTAGATCGCGCTTGAATGTCGCTAGAGAAATTTCAAGTTCTTGCAAGAATTCATCAGTACTCACCACGCCACGACTGTGAAGTAGGTTGTAGATCTTGTGAACTCGTTCCATATTGCTCATGGCTAGCCTCATATTTAGTACTTTTAATAACTTTAGCACTTTATTGTGAGGCTAGCTCATTTTTTGAGCTACTTAGCTTCTTTTTTCAAACGATTGTGTAATCGCAATGCGGTTGAAAAGTAATAAAGCTTAGGATTGTTAATCACCAGCTCGTATTCGCGGGGGGTGATTTCGATACCACGACCTTTTGCCCAGTAATAAAACTTACCGTTTTCTTCAATTGCAATGGCGGTGTAGTTGTATTCTGAAGTTTGTGGAGGTCTTAATGTCTCTAAGCCACCAAGATCTTGGTTCAAGGGTGTAATTTCGATGAGTCGTAAATTCATTGCGCATCTCCAGTTGGATTGATGATTGAACGTGCTTTGGCAAGACTTGGAATGCTGATCCAAAAAGGGCGTTCAAAGTGGCGAGGGTTACTTTTGGTTCTCCAGGTGAACCAATTGCTATTACCCACTCTGGTGCAGTTTTTCCAAACCCACTCATCCACGATACAAAGAGAGCCCTCAGGGAAAGCTCCGTGATCTGCATAGTGAAATAGCAAAATATTCAGTAAATATTCGCGGGTTAAAAATGAGTAAAACGTTGCTCCGAATGGGCCATGTTTTTGAGGTCGACAGGCATCAACAATCGTCTTTGCATCTTCGATGATTGTGAGGTCTTCTACCTGTGCATCAATATAGGCATACCAGTTGGTATTTCTAGTGCCGCATTGCCATGCGGTTTGCCGGCGATGCGGCGTGGCTGAAAAAATCGTCATACATCCTCCTATTTAGCCAATTCGACACATGTCAGGCTTGGCAAGTTGGGAATAAATCCGCCTAATAAAAAACCCACCGAGAGGGTGGGTCACATTCAACTCAATATTGTTCTATAAAGAACCGCATCGTTGTGACCACCTTGTTTGAGTAACAGGTTGGTGTTGGCGTGACCAATCTCTTGATGTACTTCTATTTTGATAACTCTTGATACAAATGTCAATCTATAACATTTAACTCTGATCCCAAGCTTCAACCTCTACAACCGTATTGGAATCAATTTCTAAAATCACATCATCATGAAGCTCAAAATTTGAATGACTACTATCACTCACATAATCATCACCCATAACAAGAGGTGCATTACCACTTGGAGGTGATGGAATAATCGTATCTAGTAATACGGAGAAGGGTAACATGTAACGATTAGGGTAGCCATTGCCACCTAAGCATTTAGCTTGACCTTGCTTCACTAAATCTTCTAGCCATTGGCAGCCACCTATACCAGTGCTCCATGAAGCTATAGTGATCTTTTTGCCAGTTGCGTTAATACTGGTAACGAAAATATCCCAACCTAGCATTCTGTTTTCTCCTTGATAGGTACATCCTCAACTTGATTAACTTCATCTTCTAGTTCTAAGCCGGAGATGGGTCTTAAAAAACAATCTGGGGCTAAGCCACCATTAGATTTTTGAACTGTGCCATCAGGGTACAGATATGACAGGCTTTTACTCCCTGAATAAGCCCTGATTAACCAGACCGGGATAGGGTCTGGGTAGTGCGGCCATTCTTGAAGCCCTTCGTAAGCAATGATTTGAACGATCTTGCCTAAATTATCTGGAACTTGGCATTTAATGGTGATGGCTAAATCACCGACTTTGCAATTAAGCTTCATGATGATTTCCTTGATGACTTTAGTCTAATACGTTCTAGAGTACGCATGGTGTCAATGCGTTCATGGATGCGAAGTGCTGCTGAATCTGTAGCTAGGATTGGGGACTTAATGATCTCTACCAACTCGCTAGGAGTTACCTTAATGCTCACACCTTTAGCCCACAGGTAATAACCAGTTTTATCTTGGATCGCTATTGCCCAATAGTTCCAATCCTCTGACATGGCAACGCCATCTAGTTCATCGAGTAGGCCACTTTTGGGAACACTTAAAAAAATCGATTCATGTTTGATCATATAAATCCCTTTAAATTCTTTAGTTGATAGAAATTACTTGTTCTTTAAATTCAACAGATTTGCTAATACCCATCTTGATCAAATCTGAAGTCACCGCATCTGGGCTCCATGAGCGATAGCCTGGACGAATACATTCACCATTGAGCATCACACCTAGAGTCGGAAAACCTACTGAGCCCATATCAGCTATCGCAATATCTGCTGAGTTCTTGTACTCAATCAATTCACCTTTGCTATCGGTGTTGCTCACGGGGTAACGTGATGCGAATAACAATTCGCAGGTGCTGCCATCAAAATTGCGGGTGAGTTCATCAAGTACTAACAAAATCCTCTCTGGATCTTGTGACTCATGGATCACAGCCACAAAGTGAGGTCTGCTCGCACCATCAGTAGATAGTTTCTTAACGGTTGCTTTTCTGATAGCCCATAAGCATTCCTTATCAGACTCATACTTGGCTAAATTAAATCCTGGGCGATCGCCACTTAACTCTGCATCACAGGGTGATGGGTCTGAATAATGAACATAAAGCACCTTAATCAGACCTTGCTTATCAGTGTGCACGGCGATAAAAATAAATGGCACGTCATCCATCTCTACTGATACACCCACAAAATACTTTCTTGGGGCGTATTCCAGGCGAGCGACTTCGGCAATCGTAGGGCGGTGTAAACCGCCAATTTGATTGCAGGTCTTTTCTAGGTAATCCAAAACGCCAACAATGCCTTGAGCTGCATCGCCTTCCTTATCACCATCAACGATCACATCGTCAATCAATGCGCTTTTAACGTGACTGATATCCAAGGTATTTAGAGTTTTTGCTAATAATTTAGCGGCTTTGATTCTGTGGGGTATCTTCTTCTTTAGGTACTGTGAAGCCATTTTTTGCTCCTTTTTTGATCTTTTGGTCTCTGAGATCACAATGTACCTAGTGGGTGGCTCATTACATGAGCTAGGAGGGGCTCAAAATGCGAAATATGCTAATCGGACCCACCATTATTTCTTTCTTACTACCACTACAACTCCATGCCCACAATATTCAAAACTGGCATCCTGAGACGGATGCTTTCGTGCATATTGCACGTGATTCCGCAGGACTAATTGGCTTGCCATCCCTCATGAACAAAATACCAGTCATTAACTATGACCAAGAGCTCATGTTAAGAGAGGCAACCAAATACGACAGACCGCCTAAAAGGCGAAAGTTATTTGTTATGAAGTTCTTAAGAAGCACCAACACATTTTCAAATCTATAAAAGGTGAAAAATGGCAATAGCAACAGAGTTCATTGACTTCATTGTGCCGATTAAAACTATTGAACAGAAGTACCCTGGTGGTTGGGAGCAATGCTTGGCCGATCATGCGCACTTAATTGGTGGCAGGGTTTGGTATGACAAACACTTATTTAGGGATGGGGCTATGAACCCTATGGATATCGAGCGTTTGGTTAATGACTGGACGGATCTTGGCTTTACCTGCTCTGTTGAAAAAGATGGTCAAAGAATTTGGCAAGACGTTTGTGTATTTGAAGGCCTATTTGGTGGGGCAACCATGCCCTGTGATTGGATCGAGTTTGATCCAGGTCTAAGAGGGGTGTACCTTAAGGGTACGGATATTGGAGAACTCCATGGAAAAAATAATAATTAGCCATAATCACCCAATGAAATTACAAAAAACCATGTCTGCTTACTTCCGTCTATTTCTACTTTTTCTTGCTGCCCTAGGCGGATTCTTAGCTATTAACCTTGTGCCGATTGCTATGGCAGCTGACTATGAAGCGCTTTCTGCCATTGAACGTCAAATAGTACATGTCACTATTAATCAAGATGGTAGTTATGAAGAGTTAGAAGAACTCACCATTCATATTAAAAGCCAGCAGGCTGTTGAGTCAAGATCACAAGCTGATATTGCCTATAGCAGTGATCATCAAAAGGTAGAAATATTGGATGCCTACACCATCTTGCCAGATGGTCAAAAAGTCAAAGTTGCTGATAACGCTATTCGTACTGTAGAAGATGACTTGGCCAGTGGTGCCACCATGTTCTCTGACTTAAAACACAAAATCATCATATTCCCGAACGTTAAAGTTGGTGCACGTGTGTATTACAAAGTTAGAACCATTGAACATACGCCCACATACCCCAATCATTTTTACTACAGCTATCATTTCAGCCCAACTGCTGAATATGATTATGTGGAATTTAACTTCACATACCCCACAGACATGCCTATGCGCGTTAGTAGCAGGGACGTGCCGGGTAAAAAATCTGAAGCGGATGACAAGGTAACCTACCAATACATCTTTAAACAAACAGATATCAAGCTCAGTGAACCATCCCAAGTGGCAACGGTTGATTTTGCTCCTGGCATCTACTTCTCAACCTTTAAAGACTACATTGAATATGGCGAAGCCTACGAAGTAAGAGCCAAAGATAAGGCTGCCATTACCCCAAATGTAAAAAAACTAGCAGACCAAATCACCAAAGGTATTACTGATAGAAAAAAACAAGCCAGAGCTCTATATAACTGGGTCTCTAGAGAGATTCGTTACGTAGCCATCTATATGGGTAGTGGTGGGGTGGTGCCGCATGCTGCGGATGACATCATCCGCAATCGCTATGGCGATTGCAAAGATAAAAACACATTACTCATTGCGCTATTAAAGGCTAAGGGGATTGAAGCCAGTTCTGCTGTTATTAACTCTGGAAATGCCTATTCTTTACCAGAATTACCGGTATTTACGCCATTCAATCACGTTATAACTTATTTGCCAGAGTGGGATCTTTATGTCGATGCAACACAAGAGCTTGCTCCCTTTGGAGAGTTGGGCGACCATATTGCTGGTAAGACTACGTTGTTAACAGCCCTCAATAAAACAGGTAAAACACCCAAACTCAGCCCAGAGAACAACAGAATTATCACGAACACCAACATCAAAATATTGCCTAATGGCGACATACAAGGCACCTCACAAACCACGTACAAAGGTAATCGTGAGATCGCTGCTAGATATAAATATGAAGGACATGTAACAACGAGAGCTGAAAAGATGGTCGAAGACCATCTATACAAATTTAGACAGACTGGTACTGGTAAATTTAAAACCACCAATGTCTTTGATCTTGATACACCATTTGAGCTCAGTACGGAATTTAAACTCGACCCAATTACGAACTTTCCTGGACCTGGGGCCATGACAGTGCCGGTCGGCTTATCACCTGGAAACATCACTTTGATCTCATTCAATAAGCCAAAGGACAAGTTCTACTTCCCTTATGAGTGCACCTCGGGCTATGTTGAAGAAAACACCACTTTAGAATTTCCTAAGAAAGCAAAGATCGGAACTGTCCCCAAATCAATCAAGTATCAAGAGAAGGGTACTGAGTACACCTCTACTTATCAAAAAATCAGTGATACCAAGCTAAGCATCAAGAGGACGCTAAAACTACAAAAGCCAAGCATGGTTTGCCAACCAGGAGAACTAAAGTATTGGCAAAACATGTACCAAGTAATTAAAAAAGATTTGCGTAGCCAGATTTTTTATGAATGATCAATCTGACTCATAAACAAACTCACCTACAATCTCATTACGTCTAACTCTTGCATATCCCTTCATCGAGGCTTTAGTAGGAACATAGCTTTTTCCTGTTATTGATCCTGCTGGTATTTCATAAAACCAGAGTTCATCACGTTCCTCTAGTTCAGCTAGAAAGGTGCACCAAGCTTTATTTAAGTGACCAAAAGCAATTTTTGGGGTCATGCCTAATGGGTCAGTGATGTAACTATCTCGTTCTGCTTGGTCTGTTGTTACTTGGTGCCGCAAGTATTCTTGCTTGCAGTAGAACTTAGGCTTTCTTCTTTCAAGTTGTTCTTTTCTTTCTTTCCATTTTTGTATGCCTAGCCATGAAATAAAAATTGGCCAAGCAAACAGAATAATTAAGCTAGCTAAAAAATACCCAGCAATATTACTTAATTGGTCTTTGAGGGATGGTTTCGTGCCCATGACTTCTTGAAGGCTTTTTAAGAAGCTACTACTTTGTCGATACTCAATTAATGAATTGATGCCAAAGTAGGCTAGGAGGGCTATGCCAATAGAGACATATATCCAAGCGTAGAAGCTCTCAACAATCATTTTTAGCATTTCAGCCGCCTGATCTTAAGTAAGGTGGATAGTCTTCTTGAGATCTTGGCGGTGGAGGCTCATTTTTAACGAGTCGCGTTCCTTGCAATACTCCTTCTTTAAACGATAGGAATAAATCTTCTTCATAGGTACTCCCATAGCCACCGTGTACATAGTGCAAACGCTTGCCTTGTGGGCAGCGTAGTTCGCCGGTGACCCAATGAGCAAATACTCCATTGGAAAATTCTGGAAATAGGTAATCAAGACCTACTCGTTTGGGGTATTTAAGGCAGGCAGAAAGCCTCACTAGATAAAGTCTATACCCAAGTTCATCTGACCCTTTGACTTCCCAATAACCCTGGTATCCACGCCAGTTTGCGGTTGATTCGGCTTCAAACTTGATGCCATTTTGAGATAAGTACATATCTAGTGGCGTTGCACACATGTGCAATTCCTCTCCTTTGTATATGAG
>Ga0078894_10002108_pt1 | contig 14962 bp, 21 predicted proteins | sample LauGreSu1BDMLBSD_2_FD_67506 | JGI IMG/M metagenome (GOLD analysis project Ga0078894, IMG submission 67506) | Freshwater lake microbial communities from Lake Michigan, USA - Su13.BD.MLB.SD (version 4) (version 4) | ecosystem: Environmental > Aquatic > Freshwater > Lake | place: Lake Michigan... | reverse complement strand
ATTTGGGTGGCGGAGAGGCTAGGCGCAATGGAGAACCACCTAGCCCCTCCTAGTGACTGGCGAGACCAAGCGCCAGCCACGTCCTTATGGCTTAGGGAGCGCCCGCCATGCAGCCTCGAAGGCATCTGCAGCTGCTTCGCCGTGTTCTTTCTCCCAGGTGTTATCGAGTTCAATATGCAACCATTTGCCACCGATGGAACCAGCGTTGTCAGTGGCTGTAAACACCTTGACGCCCTTCATGCCTTCGCCACGGGAACAGCGGTAGCCACGGCCGTACTTGCCGAAACTGTATTGATGTTGCTCGGATAACCGGAGAGCCTTGGAATGTTCAACAAGCCACAGGAAAGCCTGCTCGAGCACTTTTGGATCAGAATGTCCTGCGTCAAGTGCCCAGCCCGTCGCATGCGTTGATAGTGCGCCTTTGGCTAAAGGGTTTCTAACGGGTCTGTTTGCATAAATACCAAGTGACTTGAAACCCCACCTACGACCCATCAGATGAATGAGGCGCTCCATGACTGGCGATGCCTTTTTCCCGTCGTAGGCAGGGAAATACAAATACTTTCTGGGCATTAGAGCGACACCTGCATGACCGTGATGGTGTGCGTACCTGTTGCCATGATTGCCCAGAGTTCATCGTTGGCGTCCAACTCGATTTGCAGGTCGGCAGCGGTCTTAGCCACAAAGAAACCCGTAGTGGTGCTGACGGTGTTGTTAGGCCCGATGTAGAAGTTTTCGTTGCTACTGCAGTTAATCCACACGTTACGGGGTACTTCGTTGGTAGCAACAATTTTGACGGGGGTACTGCTCACGCTGTATTGGGCGGTGCTAACAATCATGTTGGTGGGTCTTTCGGTTTGTCTTTAAGGCCGTTACCGGCGAGGAGTCCGATGAGTCCACCTGCGAGGGTCATGAGCATCGGTGAGAGTACGCCCCACGCTTCGGCGTCGTTGGGGGATTGCTCTGTCGGTTGTACGACGAATAGAAGCCCGAAGATGAGTGATCCGATTGCCATGACAAACGAAAGGGTCAAGCCGATTCCGACGACGAGGATGAGGCGGGCTTTGATTTGTTCGTTGGTGAGGCGGTTTTCGGGTTTCATGCGCAGCGTCTTTCTAGGAGTCCGTCGGCTTTTGTGGTGTTGCAGTTTTCGCGTGTGCGGTCTGCGCACGATGCGAGTACCGCTACGAGGCTAAGCGTCAGCAGTAGGCGCTTCATCGGGTTTAACCCATCCTGCTTTGATTAGTTGGGCTTCTGATGGCTGTGGTTCGGTGTTTTCCCAGAGAACAATGGCGTCGCCACTGATTGCCCAGCCGTCAGTAAAGCCCAAGGCTCGTAGAGCGTTGTCAAGTGTTGATTCGGTCATGCCGATACCTCCATAAGGATGAGCGTTGCAGGGTTGCCGTTCACTTGTGTGTAAAAGGTTCCTGCACCACCACCGCGGTTCTGTTGTGTTTTGTAGGTCACCGCTGAAGTAGTGGCAGGGCTGTCTAAGTATTGCGTCATCCACTGAGTTACGGCGCTACCGCCAGTGTTAAGACCACAGGCGGTTTGAGTAAAAATGACAGTTCCGCTTCGGTCAATGCGCAGACCACCTTCAGTTCCAGCGGTGAAGTTGTAAAGCGAATGGCTTGGAATAACAAGAATCTTGCTAGACGTTGATTGTGGTGTAATGCTCGCCGTAAGGGTGGTGTCTACCCATGTAGTGGTAGAGGTCGCAGTCAAAGTTGTCGTAGTTGCCTGCACCACCTGCAAAATGCGGAACGCCCCTCGCAGGCCGTTGAATTGTGCAGCCGTACCAGTGTCGCCCGTGGCTACTGCTGCTGGAAGTGATGTTGGTGTTGCCATAGTTTCCTATCCTAAAAGGTCTGTTCCGCCCCATGTTGACTGTCCCCAAATCCACACCGCAGCCCAACGCGCCGACCCCTCAAAGGTCGTACGCCACTCACCCGGCACAACACTGTGCGAGATGCGGTTAATCAACATCGGAGTCGTAATGGCGTTACCCGTAGGTGGTTGAACCACAAGCGTGATGCGGTCATTCAGTTCACGGTCTAACGCGTTGCTCCAATCCGCAGACGGAGACAACACCACCTCAAACGGATCAGCCTTAGGATAAACCTGACCGCCCCAACCCGACACGATGTTGCCGATGTCCTGAGCGTCAGCCAACGACGACACCTGCGTATCGATGGACTCTTGAGCTGCGCCGTACGCCGTGACAGACGTCGTGTTCTTACCAATGTAAACACCACCGCCCGACATAGTCACATTGGCTTCGTTACGCATCGAATCGCCGTCATATGCAATTGAGACATCCCGCCCGATGCTGTAGCCACCCGTGCCGTAAGTGCCCTGCGAAACAATGGAGCGGGACTGTGTGCGGATTTGGTTCTGGTAGTACAACGTCACCACACCAGAACGGTCAACGAACAGCGGGGCGTACTCGGAGTCGGCAACCTTTTGCAGTTCGCCAGCCAACTTCGGAGCGTCGTCAGTGATGTCCAACACGGAAGACGCAGGCGCAGACGGCCCACTCGTCAGCGACGCAGGAAACTGGGTTTCACCAATAAGGCGTGTAAACCTTGCAGCGGTTGTCTCAGGCAGGTTAACCGTGGAGTACTTGTAAATATTCTGCAAGACTGCCTGGGTTTGCACACCGTCCCAAACCACCAGCTGCTGAACGGATCCGTAGCCAATGTTTACAGTCTCAGGAAAAGCCACATAGATGTTGAACGAGTCCGCGTTGGTTGTCGCCACGACAAGACCGTCAATGTACATCACAATCGCACGGGTCGAGTTGTTGTACGAAAAAGAGAACATGCGAGCCATGCCCGCATCCCAGCCTGAAATGTTGGTGCTAGCCACACGAGAGTTAGAGAAACTGCCCTCGCCAACTTCGGCGTAGAACTTGCCTGTCGTGGTGTTAAACCCGAACCAGTAGAACATGTTGCCGTAGTTGCCACGCACAAAATGAGTACCCGCTGAAAGGCTTGCGTCTGAGATAGCCCAGCAGGACACGGTGAAACTAGCCGACGCGTTTACAGTCGTGCCGCTAGACGAATTAGCAGCCTCACCGCCCGTGCCGGTAATGCATCGGTTTACAAGACCGACAGCCAACTGGTCGCCGTTTGATGCAGCTGTAGTTGTTGCCATGTTTAACGGCACAGAACCCAAGTCGGTGAGCGTCTGGTTAGAAGTATACGGCCCTACAGGGTCATCGCAGGGGTAGTAATGCCGTGGGCTAGTGCTCAGGATGTAGTTACGGCTCCAGTCGGCAGGGAGCGTCTCAGACGCCATCAAACCAAGCGCATCCATGCACGACAGCGTCACAGTCGAATCCTTGCCTGCGTCTGTCCACGTTGGAGGCCATCCGTTTACATAGCCACGAAACACCGGGTATGAAGTAGCGCCGTAGGTCGCCGTGATGCGTATCTGGCGACGCGGTAGAAGTTTGCCGTAGTAAGTGCCTGACGTGTAAAACGGGTCAAACGTGCGGGCACGGTTGTCAAGAACTACCGTCGCGGATCCGTAGAAGTCGCCCCAATCGTCAGAGCGTCCACGGTCAATGCCCATGCCACGCACAAACGAGGTGACGTCAGTCCAAGTAGGCGACGCAACATAAGGGCCGTCGTCGAAAGCAATCTCAACCTTGGGTGTTGGGAACGGCATTACTTGGATCTCCGTTTGAACGAGTCCAACGCTTCTTGCACGGTTTTACCAATCAAAACAGGGTCGCCGATTCCTGTGTTTACATTGACAATGACACCACGGTTAGCGGTTGTCGCTGGCGCAAGAACTCGTTGGTCGTCATAAGGAATTAACTGGTTCGGATCTACGCCGTAAACAGAACTGCTCTTAGCGTCAAAAACCCCAAGTGCTTTGTCGGCTTTTTCTTTTAATTTATCTACAGCGCCCGGCCCGAATTGCGCTATTGCATAAGCCGAAACCGCAGCAACACCAACAGCCAAAACAATCGGGTTAGCAGCAAGAGCAGCGTTCAACAAAACCATTGCACCGGTAATCACTCCAATAGCGCCAGCAATCTTTGTGAAAGTTTTGGGGTTGTCTTGTGCCCATTTAGCAAACGACTGAAGATACGGCAGAGCGCCTTCAATAATCGGGAGCAACCCTGTCCCAACTGACTCCTTAGTTTCATCAAACGCAATTTTGAGACGTTTGAACTTGCCTTCAGTTGTTTCTGCAGCAGCTGCAGCCTCGCCACCAAACTTTTTATTGAGAGCCTCAAACACCTGCTCAGCAGTAGCGCCACTGTCAATGAGGGTCTTCAACTCGGGAGCAATCTTCTTAAGGGCGTTCAGGTTTCCACCGTAAGCACGTTCCAATGCCTTAGTAGAACTTTCAAGGCTGATGCCCTTCGCTGCACTGATATTCATTGCCAAAGATGCAGCCCTTTGAGCCTGCGGAATGCTCTTGGTTACTCGAACAAGACCAGCGAGCGCAGGACGCAATTCATCGTCGGTGACGCCTAGCAACTTGCCTTGCGTCTCAATCCATTCCTCGTTGGCTGCAATGTCTGCATCCGTTGCCTTAGTAGATCGTTGAATCTGGCGAGCCAGCGCCTTTTGTGCAGAGGCGTCTTGCATTGCTGCCTTAGTTGCATCAAACAGCCCCGCAGCGACAGCGGTAAACGCAGCAGCTGCAGGAATAGCAGCCTTCTTCAAAGCAAACTGGGCTTTCTGCCCAACGGTCTCAAGTTGCTTAAACTCCTTGATTGCGCTTTTGATGCCCTTGGAGTTGAACTCCGTGACAATGGGGATACGAATAGCCATTAGATGCCCTTCTGCACTTTGCGCATAACGTCCTTGATAAGCATTTCAACACGGCGTTCAACCTCGTCCTTGTGGCGCAGGTACGCCTTCCACAAGAAACGCCCCGGAGTTCCATAGCGCCTATTAAGCGCGTCGACCATTTGGCGACCTTTAATTGTGGGCACAGGGCCACGCCCAGACATTTCGCTGACAAGCGCTGCAGAGTTGCTCCAACGAATACCAAACACCGCAAGATCAGACGTGTAAGCGCCGTACTGACGGGGCTTCTTGCCCGAAACAAAAGCCTTCATAGAACGGTCAGATTTAGCGTCGTTATATGGGAACACGTCGCCACGGTTGCCGGGGTTCCAACGGTACCCCATACCTGAAAGAGGAGGTCTGTCAGGTGTTAACGCACGAGCGTCAGAGATGACCGTCTCGACAATGCTTGCGTAATCCTTTGTAACCTGACGGCGCGCAACCTTGTCAATCTTGTTGAGTTCGCGGAGGGCTTCTTTAGCGCCAACTATCGAGATGTCAGTATTTACACTTCTACTAGCCACGTTTCGCCTCCTTGTTCATCTGTCTCAGCACATCAGCGACGGTGTGCAGCTCTTGTATATCGAATGGGATTTGGGGAGGCCAGAAACCTGTCTCGACGACTAACTCGCAGAGGGTTCGGAGGTAACTGCCCCGTTGGTAGGGTTTGCGCCCTCGTCCTCCACAATGTCAACGGCAATAAGTCGCTTGATGTAATCATCAAAGACCGCTGGCACTGTAAAACCCTCTTGCTTCGCACCTTCAAAGGCGAGGAAAGCGAGATGTTCCATGGCGACACCAGAGGCAAGGTCAGACGCACGGATCTTGAACTTGCGCTCTAATGCCACAATGGAGAAGAGGTTGGTCGTCACCTGATAGGTGAGGCCGTCTTTCTCTTCGACGTTGAGTGTGATTTTCATAGGTTCTCCTCTATGTGTTGTTTACGAATCAGGAAGCGTCGCGCACCCAAGTGCCACCGACGAAGTTGGCGGTCACAGTGGCGATTTCTCCCACGGTTGAGTTGATTGGCGTGAAGTCAGCGAGCATGCAGTTTGTGATTGTGTACTCGGGGTTTGACGCTGATTCGGTGGTGCCTGATGGCGAGATAACCAAAGTGGTTGTGCCTGTGCCGACGCATGATGCCAAAACGGCCTCGACTTCACTTGCGCCATAGGAAAGGAACATCGTGATTTGAACGTCCACCGATTGCAAGCCCGGCGCAAACTGGTGTCCAGTATTTCCAAAGGCGGTCACCTCGAGTGAATCACTGCCCACAGTAATTGTGCACTGGTTTGCTTGGTCACTGAGGTCAGTGGTCGTAGCGCCCTGTGAAATGTTGATTGTCGCGTTGGACAAAAATGTTGATGTCGCCATGGTGGCTCCTTTGTGTTAGTTGCGCCGTACGGCGACGGCAACGGTTAGGTCGTAGGTTGGCAGGTCTTGCCCGCCCACGCTTAAAAGCCCGGGTCGCATGTCAGTGACTGCGATGGGCGAGTTCATGATTGTGTCGGCAACCGTCATCAGGTAATCGCCTGCGTCTTGGTTGCCCGGAGGCGGAGCGCACACCGACAGACGCATTTCAATGTTGCCGACGTTGTATGTGAAGTTGTCCGATGTTGGCAATTGGATCAGAACCGACATTGGGCGCACGTTGCGAGGGTCAGTAATAGGCACAAGGTTGAGCGCCGTCAACGCGGTTTTGACCGTGTTTACAGCCTCGTACAAGATGCCTGAAGCCATTAGGCGACCTGTGCCCTGCCACAGCCCAGCAGCTGCATAATGCGGTGAAGGGTGACGGGCATAGGCAGGTTGCCCATACCGTCGAAGCCACCGTAAGAGTCTCCGCTAGTTCCGCGTTCACGGTAAAGCGTCGCTGCGTACATGATTGCGCCAAGTTTGACATCGGCGCTAGGGGCGCTAGCAGTTGGGTCGGTATAGCCCGCCTCACGACGTTTACGATGGCACCATATATTCGAAGCGTTTACACAAACGGTGACAAAGGCGTCATCATTTGCGGTGGCGACATCGATGCCGAGCCAACTTTTCACGTCGGCAGAACTGCACCAACTTGGGCTGACCGTGTAGGTAACTGTGCCAACTGCTGTGTCGTAAACAACAGCGCTACCCGTGTTCGCATAGATGATCTGATTGGGCTTTGGGTTGTCGTAGTTGAACTCCAACACACCGTACTCATCCACCGAAACCAGTTCATAGGCTTCGATGGAGAAGACGGTTGCTGTGGTGTTGAACGTTGTGTCGGTCACTCCAGCGATGGTGACTGAGTCACCGGGCTGGACGGGGGCAATGGTGAGGGTCTGCACAGCTGCAAAGTTGTCTACACGCGCTGCGTAGATAATTGTGTTTACAGACATACAGACCCTTCCCTTACTACCCGGTTGATTATGTGAGCGAGACGAACTTTGTTGGGTCAATCATCAACGTGGCGAAGTAGCCGTGCCACGACAATGTGCGTGACAGTGTTGATGGGGACTCAAGGCTGAGTGCGCCCTTTTGCTGTTCGAATACTTCGAAACCGCTTGGGTCACCGACGATGACGGTGTCGGCTGCAAAGTTGCGGTCAACCACAACATTGAGACCGAAAGCCATTCCAGCAAACGAAGATGCAGACGATGTGCCAAGTGCGTTCATTGGGCCAACTTCTGGGAACAATGGACGACCAGCGGTGTCAACAAGTGCACCGAGAGCGGCGTACATGTTTGGAGCCAAGAACAAGTGTGTTGGAAGGTTCCCGTTTGAGTTGCTCAAGATGGTGGACGCTGCAGCGTAGATGTCGCTAACCCACTCGGCAGGAGAGGTTGGGTCGGTGAGTGTCGCTGTCTGTGTCTGACCTGCAAGAAGCGCATCGGCTGCAACGTTGTCGGTGGTGTTCGCATAGATGCGAGACATGTCGTCAAGGATGAGTGACAAGATTGCTGGATCAGTAACCCAATCAAGATCTTGCATCGAGAGGTTGACGTATCCACCGTAGGTGCCCTTGGTGACTTGGTTTGAGGACACCACAAATGTGCCTGACTGAAGTGCTGCGTTTTCTGCAGACTGAACAGCCATTGATGTGTGTGTGGTGACTTCTGGACGGATGAAGATCTTGCCTCCACCGGGCATTGCCTTAACACCGCAAGCGTCAACAACTGGGCGGATTCCGCGGAAGTTGTTGTAAACAGGCTGGACGATTGGCAATGGAAGAACACCTGGGGTGTCTGTGGTTGTCACGTCTGGTGCTGCAGCCTGAAGGGTTGCGTTCATGTCACGCCACTGGTCGCCACCGGCGATAGCAGCAGCGATGTATTCGGCAGCGCTTGGCATCTTGACTTCACGCTTTGCAGCTGCAAAGAGTGGTGCGGTTGGAACGATTTCAGCCGAAGCCTCAACCGTTGGGGTTACTTCAGACATGGTTTCCTCCTCAGGAATGTCTAGGGGTTGGGGTTCGACAACGTCTTCCTCTTCAGGTTGTGACGCAGCGATTTCTGTAATCATCGCGTCCGTAAACGCTGGATGACTGACAAGCGAGATTTCCAGAATCTCAGCAGCGGACACCATCATGGTGTCGCCCTTGTATTTGAACTTGGTGGGGATTGCTCCGATAGAAACGGAGTCGTATGCGCCAGCCTTGATGAGTTCGATGGCCTCATCGCTGGCGCGGGTCTTTGCAAACTTCGCAGAGAACAGCAAGCCTTCGTCGGCTTCAACCAGTTCGGTGACAACGCCACGAAGTTGGTTCATGTCGTGACCTTCAAGCAACTTTGGTGCTTTCTGGTTGACGTCGAAAGCGCCCTTAGAAAACTGCACTTTCTGTCCGCCAGATACCACAGCAGGCGTGTCCCAAGGTACAGCCACACCCGTGATCGTGCGGGGGCTGTCCTCCCCTGCTGCAGCATCCAGCGTGACAGGCACGGCTACAAACTCAATTTTCATAACTCACTATCCGTTTCGTTGTTGGGCATGCCGTTAGGCGAAGTGTCCTCGGATCCGATATACGACTCAATGTCAAACTCGACATAGCGATTTCTTGGGAGAACTTGAGCGCTAGAGAGCGTTTGTTCAATGGCGTCCATGTAGATACGAGCGCCGAAAAGGTACAAGTCTTGACGTGCCTGCTCCGCGTTCTGATACGTCATCGATGCGCCTTCTTGAGGGGCGGACACCATATAGGCAGGGATGTTGCACAGACGAGCCATCTCAAGAGACTGGTACTTGCGCTGGTCTGCAATGACTTCCTGCGGGTTCTGCGAGAACTCTTTGAACTGCACCTGACGGGACAGTGCGCCGATGGCGTTTTGTTTACGCGCTGCAGCCCAAGCCGAAGCCAACGAACCAAGGTCATCACCGGACATGTCTTCGCCGTCAACCTGCTGGAGGTAGCCCGGCACGGTCTCGAGAGATGCGTAACGGTCTGCTGCTTGGTCAAGCCAAATGCTCGTGTTAATGGCTCTTGCGCCAGTCTTCAAAATACCCTCGATAGGGCTAAGGAACTGGACGACGTTGTTGACGTCAAGTTCTTGCCCGTTGAACATAAGTTGATCCGATGGGCCGAAGAACTGCGGGATACCTGTCTGCTGGGTGCTCGACATGTTTGCAGCTGGGAGCCATGTAAACGACGCAGGCAGTCCGGTGGAGTAGCGTGTCGTGATGTAGGCGTAAGCAATGCCGTAGAAGAACATGTCGCTGAAGATGTTCACAAAGAAGAACGAGCGGGTGACCTTCGGGTCAGGTGTTTCCATCCAAGGCTCGCAAGGCAGGTAAACCTCGTCGTAGTCGGTGCCGTTCCACTGCTTTGAGTAGTGCTTCAACCCGACAGAGCCGATGATGCCAGCGAGCAGGTCACGGGAGCGCGAAATAGTGGGCACCGACAAGGCGCGAACTTCGTCGGTACCCGTTTGATAGGTAATGAAGTTGTTGATATACGAAGCGCCAGCAGCCGCCTGCACAGGTGCAGAGGCGAAAGAAGCCGTTTCAACTTTGCGTGAGAAAATACCCATCCACTCGGAGTCTTACACACGATTGTTGCAAATGCAACTATCTTGACGAACCCATTGAAGGTTTATTTCCGCCACCCGGACGAGACACCATGGCTGCAGCAACAATGAGACAACGACACGCCTCAATCGGGCCCGGGCTTCGCTGGCTCGAGATGCTCAACGCCCCGCCCTGACCGCGGATCAGAACCGCCCTGTTTACATGTTCCGCCAACAGAATCTCGCCCGTGTGCTTCACGCGGTTCTCATTAATAAGACCCTTAACGGTGGACGTGTACTTGTTGATTTCGCCATAGCCCCACTGCACCGTACGACGCTGAAACTTCTCGGGCGTATGAATGAACAGGCTGGGCGTAATCGCCAGCTGCGTTTTCGGCTCACGCTCCAACGACGCTGTGATCTGCTCCCACATTTCAGCAATGGACTCCGTCTGAAACTCCACGCTTGCCACGATGTCGCCGTCGGTGTTCTTACGGCACCAAATGCCCACGTACTTACTGTCATCAACAGCACTGTCCACAGCGAGGATAGAAGTCGTCCCGTCCCACTCTGTGTTGTCGGTCAGGCGCTTCGCCCACTGACCCGGTGGCAACCAAGACGACGCAGCACTAACCCACATGTTGCAATGAGCGCGGAGCCATTGTGATCGGTCGGGGCTGGCGTGTGCAGCTCGAAGACTTTTCAGAGTCACCGTCCTAGGCATACTCGGATTGGCGTACCCCCAATAGCGCTCGTCATCAGGTGACACCGACTCGGGAACTGACCATTCCGCCATGTACAACTCGCCCGGCTCGCCCTTGTCAATTTGCCCAATTGCCTGCTCACGAAGTTTCTTCATCACCGTGCTCGACTCGTCGCCAGCCGTGGACACCAACAACGAAAGCCCCGACTTCACCGCAATCTGGGCAGGCTTCAAAGCACCAAAATATGCAGCCTCTGTGATGGCCCAAAGTTCGTCCACGATGAGAATGTCCACGCCTGAAATACCGTGCTTCTTACCTGTTGCAGCTTTAACCAGGTACTCAGACCCGTCAACCATCTTGACGCGGTGACGCCCATACGCCCACGTCACTTTGCACAGCCCAGACTCCTCCCACAACTCGAAGAGATCACGCAAGTCCTCAAAGACCTCCGTAGCCAAAGACAACTCATGCGCCGTCGACACAACCTTCACCGGACGCCCCCAAATGCGAGGCAACTCGAGCAGACAGAACCCCACTACCGCGGAAAGCATGAACGTCTTACCCTGCTGACGCGCACAAAACGCCATAGCCGAAGAATGCGTAAACGCATCGTCAGCGTCATGCTCAAAAGCACCCGTTAACACGTTGACCTGCCACGGAAACAACTCTCGACCTAAATGCGTTTGCGCAAACTCTGCAATGAGAGGCCCATAACTCTCGTACCCATATACCGGCGTAACCAACCGAGGCAGATCAGAACCAACCCCAGCCGTTAACGGCGGAAACAACCCGTCTTGGACTGAGTCATGACCGTTTCGTGGAGATACGGCAGAAAGGCGTCGGGGTGAATGGGTTGCGTTTGTCAAAAAAACTGCAGGGTTTTCGTTTGAAAGTTGGTTCATCGCAGCGTTTCGTGATTGGGTTTGTCGAGCGCGTTTACGGTTGAGGTGTTCTACGCCACGTTTACTGTTGCAAGGTTTACATGCGCTTACATATCCGTCTTCGATGGTGCCACCGTTGTCAACTTCGTTAAGGTGATCCAGTTCGGTTGCCCGGGCTGTACGGCACCAGTAGCAGATGGGGTTTTGGGCTAGGAGTTCTGCTCTGGCTTTGCGGTATGCAGCTGTGTGGTATTCGCTCATGTTGGTCTCGTTTCTTGCTGACGCCCTTGACCCGTTGGGTCTGCGGTTGTCTTCATGTTACGGGACGGGTCGGTGCGGTATAACCCCCCACACTTTGAGTTACTAACTCAGGCTGTTGGATGTGTGCTACCAGCGGACTCCCACCTTGGTGTTTGTGACGTTCATACGCTGTACCCCTTGCTCTGTGGCATGGGGCTCTACCCTCGTTCCCGAGTGTTACGCCAACTGAGTACAACTCCCAATGTGGCCGTGCGTTTGTCTGTTATGGCGGAAAGAGAAGGATTCGAACCTCCGAACTCCTTTCAGAGTTGCCTGTTTAGCAAACAGGTGGTTTAGCCACTCACCCATCTTTCCAATTATTTAGGTGCCTAGGGGCTGCACCTCATCGTTTAACCCCTAGGCAGTTCGGATGCTACTTGCGCCCGAGGCGCTCTGCAATCATCTCAAGTTGATTAGGTCGCCACACATAATGCTCAGCGTGGGGGCTGACAGCGTTCGCCCAGACAACTTGCATGGGTGTGAGCCTGCCTGTCTCAAGTTTGAGTTCAGCGAAGATAAGACCGCGTTCACGATGAGCGAGGACAAGGTCGGGGAATCCTTTGCCGTCTGAACGGTAAACACCCGGACGCACCTGATGCGGTGACGGATGGAATATGAGCCAGCCGTTCATGCTCGCTATCTGTTCCACCGCGCTTTGAAAGATGCGCTCCGAGGCATTGATGTCACCTGCCACCTTGCACCCGTGCCAGTTCTGTTTCGTAGTGGCGCAGCTCTCGTTCGAGTCGGCGTAAACCGTTCCATTGTTCTTCCATCATTCGGATCATGGGTTGAAGGTTTGACACGTTTACAGAGAACGAAAGGATGCCTTCGGGGTCGTTGTGTTGCACAACGCTTTCAATGGCGGGCATGAGTTGGCGGTGCATTGTGCAGTAGCCACTGGTTTCGTTTTTGCATGTCGGGAAGGGACAATAGAGCGCTCTAGACATGACGTTTCGCCAGCCATGCGCCGATGGTCATCATGAGGAAACTGTGTGACAAGAAGTAGATGAACTCAATCATTGGTGTCTGCCTGCATGTTTTCGAGTAGTGCGAGGGCTTGGTTGCAGTTTGCTAGGGCTTGTTCTGCGATGGCGCGCCAGCGGTCACGGTCTGCAATGAGGGTCTCTATGGCTTTCTGTAGTTCGTCCATCAGAAGGGCTCCTCGAGTCCGTCGTCACCGTAGTCGTCTTCGCTTGTGGCGATGACGGGGTCGGGTGTGCCCTTTGGTGGCCAGAACGCTTTGGCGTCTTTGCCTCCGGTGGTGGCTTTGAACCATGGGCGTTTGGTGCCGGCGACTTGGTCACGGTTGTCGTAAACCTCGGAGACGCCAGCCTCTACAGCTGCAATCAGTAGCCATTCGGGGAGGTCGCCCCATTGGGTGCCTCTGACGCGGATGCCGTTAGCGGTTGCCATTGCAGAGGATGCCTGGGTGATACGCATTTTCGGTGCGGTGTTCTGCACCTTCATCATCTCTTCACGGCTGGGGCGCTTGTTTACATCGGTGCCTGCCATGCCAGCGTTAGCCAATGCACGACCCACAGCGGATGTCTCACAGTTCTCGACGTGGCTAGTGCGGTTTACATTGCCAGCGCCACGTACCTCTTCGGCGTAGCCAGTAGCAATGCAAACGTCTTCAAGCCACAGTTCTGCACGGATCACACAGATGTCTGCACCGGGCTGGGAAACCATGTGTGTGATGGTGCGCCCGTTCGGGTGTTGCTCTAACCAGCGTGAGTGTCGTACTGCTACTGGTTCGTAATCGTCAAGATTGAACGCCATTCTGGGCCTCCTTCTTTGCTTGACGCTTCGCCTTTGCTTCAGCCTTCTTGCGCTCCTTATGAGCTGCTTCCATGCCCATAATCATTGTCGGCATCAGCGAGTTGTAAACATACTCACCCATCTTCATCAGACGGCTATCGGCTAGAAGTTTCAGCCCGTTGTATTGCTCTTCGGTGACGCGTACTGCAATCACCTTGGTCTTGTTGCTCATCATTTCTCCTTGATGTTTACTTGCCTGACGATACACGCCAGTTTGAAGCGCCCTTACCGTCCGCCCACAAAACGCGAGCGACCTTCAGGTTGCAGGATGGGTCTGTCAGGCTTTTGATGACCTGACGCGCTGGGCGTTTACACGTCCGAGCAGTAAGCGTACGCCATGACGAATTGACTTGAAGAAGCCCGGAGTCGCGTGATCCGTCACCGTTAAAACCGCTGACTGCTTTCGGATTGCAGCGGGATTCTCTCCACATGATGTGGTCGAAGACCTCCACGGGTAGCCGGTGTTTACGGAGCATGGTGTGCCACTGTGGACATTTCCACGCGGGTGCAGCTGATGCTGGGGATGGGACAGATAGGGCGAGTAGTGCGAGTGAGCACAGTAAAACACGTTTCAATCTTCTCTACTTTGTTTGGTGAATAGGACAGGCTCAATGAGCCACAGGTCAGGGTCAGCCTGATTCCAGTCGTACGGCGGTTCTTTATATTCGCCTTCTATGTCGCAGGCGCTCCACATGCCGTACAGCAGAGCGCCAAAGAATAACCCTAGAGGAAGCCCGATGAAGTAACCCATCACAGTGCCTTGCGTCCTGCTTCTGTAATGGCACAGACACGCATCAGGGAGCCTTGTGAGCCGATTCTGGTCTCGCCTGTTGGGATTATGTACCCAGCGGTGCGCAGGTCACTACAGCGCTTCCAGTAGCCCGTTTTGATTAGCCCGGCAAAGAGCGCTGCTTCTTCGTCGGTGAGGCCGTCACGGTGGGCGTACTCAGCGAGTAAACGCAGGGCTTGGGTTTGTCTGCGGGGCTTGACATCTTGAGCACCCATTGCGGATGTCTCGGGGTCTGTGTTGCGGAATAGTGGTAGTTCGTCCCACATATTTGGCTCCTTTGTTTTGGGGTACTTGGTTACCCGTGTAAACATTCTGCCCGCCGTGTAAACACAAGTCAAGCATTTGGGTGGCGGAGAGGCTAGGCGCAATGGAGAACCACCTAGCCCCTCCTAGTGACTGGCGAGACCAAGCGCCAGCCACGTCCTTATGGCTTAGGGAGCGCCCGCCATGCAGCCTCAAAAGCCTCTGGGCTTTCCCAATCGTTAGAGACCTCGACATGCAACCAAGTCCCGCCCGGTGTGCCCGCGTTGTCGTCAGCGGTAAACACCTTGACGCCTTTAGCGCCGACGCCTCGAGAACAGCGGTAGCCCCTGCCCCATTTGCCGTATGCGTAGTCGTGCACTTCGCAGATCCGCAGCTCTTCGGTGTACTTCATGAACCAGTCCCAAGCCTGTACGGCTTTGGCGCG
>Ga0078894_10002106_pt1 | contig 14964 bp, 30 predicted proteins | sample LauGreSu1BDMLBSD_2_FD_67506 | JGI IMG/M metagenome (GOLD analysis project Ga0078894, IMG submission 67506) | Freshwater lake microbial communities from Lake Michigan, USA - Su13.BD.MLB.SD (version 4) (version 4) | ecosystem: Environmental > Aquatic > Freshwater > Lake | place: Lake Michigan... | reverse complement strand
CAGTAAAATAAGGAAAAATGCATTTTTAAGATACATAAAAAAAGGCATCACCTATCGGTGATATCTTTTTATAACAGAACTAACGTTCTGTGTTTATTACCTTAAACAACATACTTCTTGTTAAGTCATTGAAATACAAACTGTTAGGTGTTGTTTTACTATCACTTATCCTGTTATGCTGTTCCTCCTCCGTGTGTCCGGTCACCAGTATACTATTCCTCTGTTTACCTGTTCTTTACCTAAAACAACATACTTTCTTTATTCTACATCACATTTTTTTCTTATGCGTTGCACACGTAAGTGTAACCAGTAAATCAAGTTTAACTAATAATTATTAAAACTATGCTAAAAGCAAAGTATTCAAAATGTTACCCGAAGATTGATAAAAACGGTAACCGTGTTAAGGTATTTATGTATAACGTAACTGGTTCAGAATCAGACATTAAGCGTTATACGGACATCAGAGAAGCAGAAGGTAGACTATCATTAGATGATGACGGTAAACCATTGTTCCACACGTTAGAGTTCCACGGAGATACTATTGATTTGATGATTACCATCAATGATAAGATAGCCGTAGATACGTCAGACTGGGACAAAGCACGTGCTGCAGCAGAGGCAAACCCGTATCTTGCAGGGGAGATTGCTAAACTGATGATCAGCAAGTTAGGTCTTGGTCGTAGTACAAACCAGGAGGTAAAACAACCAGAAAATGTGAACCCATTTGGGTCATAACTGGTTGATTATCAGGGAGTTAGAGGATGTTACAGACGACCTGTAGCATCTTCTATACCCTCTCCTGTTACCTAAAAATCAGCAAAATGTTAACCGTGCGCAATATATTACTAATAACCAGTTAGTTGCATACTTGCTTACCTGTTACACATTTCTTTCTTTTGTTACTTGTATCACGTATAACCTTATTACCTTATCTACCATGAATAGTATTAAAGAGATTAAGATTGATATTATTACCCGGATTAATAAAACTCAGGTAGCCTGTAATGGCAAAAGTATTACTCCGGAAACTTTTGATTACCTATATGATTTACCGTTAGACCGTTTATACTGTCTTTACCGGGTTATTATATTTGGTATAGAACTATACGGGCCCTCTGATGATGACCCGGAAGTTTGTGAAGTTGTTTAAAGACATTGTTATGTTGAAGATTACTAACAGCACTTATCTAACTAAAATGGATGAATAGTAATAGTAGTCTGTAAGCATAGCAGTACCCGCACGTTAAAGAATAGAACAGCACATTATACAAAACTATAATATGCTAACGAGATGCAAGGGGACACAAGTGAGATACTTGGTAGTCTTATCTATTCTGTCGCACGTGCAAAGACACCGGGTTTATCCGTGTCCTCTTGCTCTCAAAATTTTTAACTTGACAATAGAAAGGCAGTGATATTCTGCGTATACCTGAGCATGTAGACAAACTGCTCTTTATTAATGCACCACAACTCACTTCCCAAGGGTGAGCAGTTGTAATAGTAGTTTCTTTATGGCAAATAAAAACTTAGTGTCATCTTAGAATGCGTAAAAGGCCTGAAATACTAGTTCTACTACTACAACTGAGTGCAGAGGGATAAAACCTGATTAGTTCAGTGAACAGACCAATGAACCCTCTTAACAGAGCACTAAGTTGCTGTCACTTCTCGTATAATCAGTTCCTAATGGTTAATAGTTATAATAGTAGTAAAGTCCTTAGGTTGCAAACTATGCCTGTAAAGATGCCACATAAGAGGTGTGGAAGGACTATTATAACTGTTTCCAAAGGGTAATCAAATAACCGTCAAATAAAAATCTATTCATCCAATGAACAAGTTCGTACAATCTATGTTCTCTAATGACTCAGTCACAGAGAATGGTGCTATTACACACAGCACCTCATCAAATAAGTGTGTAGATATGTTCTTCTTAATAGGTGCTTCAGACAAACTAGATGATATGGATATCATTGCTATGTTTGTAGGTGCTTATATAGAGAACCCTAAACTTGCAGTTCAGATACTTCTATGGTCCCGTGATTGTCGCGGGGGTGCGGGTAGACGTAGAGCGTTTACCGTGATTATGAAGTTCTTAAGAACAGCAAGTAACACAGACCTTAATGAAGTCTATGAAGAATGTATTATCCGTACTCCTGAACTAGGGTACTGGAAGGACGTGTTCAACATAGATGAGCCTTCTGAAGATAGTCTTAATTGGTTATCTCATCAGTTAGAAGAGAACGATAATGCTAACTTGTTAGCAAAATGGTTTCCTCGTAAAGGTCCGTGGTTTGTTGGTATGCACAAGTACCTTGGTCTTACAGCAGGTCAGTTCAGGAGAAAGTTAGTTAGTATGTCCGATACTGTAGAACAAGACATGTGTTCTCAGCAGTGGTCAGAGATTAACTATTCTCAGGTTCCTTCTGTTGCAGGTTTGAAATACCGTTATGCTTTTACGAGAAACGACAACGGGAGATACAATCAGTATATCCGTGACGTGGCTGAAGGTAAGAGTAAGGTAAACTCATCTGTCTTGTATCCGCATCAGTTGGTTAGTCCACTATTAAATATAAATAGTTGGACTGGTATAAAATCTGATGATGCCCAAGATTTAGATAACCGTTGGAATGCATTACCTGATTATATGAATGGTACAACAGATAGGATACTTCCTATGTGTGATGTATCAGGTAGTATGACAGGTCTTCCTATGGAGATATCTGTTGGTCTTGGTATGTACATTGCTGAAAGAAACAAAGGTGTATTTAAGAATGTAGTATTAACGTTCTCTGATATACCAAACTTTCATGAGATCACTGGCACAGACTTAAAGTCACGTGTTATTAGTCTCAGCACTGCACATTGGGCTATGAATACTAACTTGCAGAGAGCATTTCAGGTTATGCTTGAACGTGCTATTGCAGGTAAAGTATCACAAGAAGAGATGCCTACTAAGTTACTGATTATCAGTGACATGGAGTTTGATGCCGCAGGTGGTTTCAATAACTATGATGCTGTCAGACAACAGTATGCTGATGCAGGATACGAGATGCCGAGTATTGTGTTTTGGAATGTTAATGGTAGAATAGGTAACATACCTGTTAAATGTGACACTCCTAATACTGCATTAGTAGGTGGGTATAGTCCGTCTATCTTGACGAGTATCTTGTCAGGTGTTGAGATTACTCCTGTGAGCATTATGCTACAGGCTGTTGATAAACCGAAATATACTATCTGAAAAACGGGGGGAATTGTTCTCCCTGTTTTTTTGTTTTTCTCCCCCACACACAAGCCCCCAAACTATTTGGGTATTCAATCACGGGGTAAACGGTAAACGTACATTAATCCTCTATTTTTAGGAGAAGGTTAACGGGTTTACTATCACTTTATCCGTATCATTGTCCAACTAACAAATCAAAAAGATGAAAAAGGTAATTGCTTTATTATTAATTACGTGCTCATTATGGTCATGTGCTACACAAAAGGGTTATGATTATAAGACACATCATAGAAAGAGTGCAAATGCTAAACCAAGCAAATGTTATAAACAACATAAACTAAACTAACAACTATGTATTACAACTCAGAAGAAAATTATGACGCATATATGCAAGAGCAAGCATTCCTTGACGCACAAAATGAAGCAGAATATGAAGCATGGATAGCAGAACAAGAAGACTGGTACTATTCTATACAGGATAGGTATCATTATGCTACCGTGAAATGGTTTCCTACCGGTGATCCTACTCCCGTGTATCTTGTAGTTCTTGCAGCATTACCGTCAGGTACAATAGCAGACTTTGCCGGTACTATATTAGAATGTGTTGTTCTCAAATCTTATAATGAACACTATGCTAATAGAGAGAAGGTAGATGTACCCGCATCTGCTGTTGAAGTAATAGACCCAGAGATTACAAAGTTTAACCCTAATGTAGATTTTTAATATGAGAGAAATTATCAATGGTCAAGAGAATATAGACCGTCATCAAGAGTTCTTTAAGTTTACACCTGAACGTCAGAGATTAGAGTATTATACTAACAGGGGTAGTTATAATTCCATTTATACATTTATATATGAAGATGATACTAAACTATGCTTAGGTAATGAAGGTAGACAAGTTAGGTTTAATAATAACAAAGCATGGTCTCAGGCAAGTCCGGATAAAAAAGGTTTTACCTATGATAAGACTACCAAAAAGTTTAAGTTCTGGTACAAGACTACTGCTAATTCATTTAGTGAGTATGAATGGGGTAAGATACTAACACATTCAGGTAATGAATGGTTAGAACCTATCTTTTATTCTATTACTTCTCTAATTACAGCAACTATGCTAGGTAAGATATTTAGTAAGAAGATCACCAATCCTATTGACTTATGTAAGTTATTCATTAAGAGTAAACCATGGTTAAAGAACAGTGATATGTCTCCCGTACAGTTGCATAAGTTATTAGTATGTCTTAATAGTAACAGAGATCCATTGGGTATGTTTATCCCTTTCTTTTCTGTTGCTAAATCAGTTACTCCTATAGTAGATACCTATATGAACGGTAAAAGACATCATAATCATATTCTTACAGATCTTACTAATCAGTGTCTTGCATTAGATAGGAAGGTAGACTTCAGTTGGTCAGAGAAAAGACTAAATGAATATCATACTGAACTTACCCGAGAGATTATGCTGTTCAAGATAGATAATATCCGAGACACACGTGTTGAGTACAGTGATCTACCACCTATTACTAATTCTATTAAACTATTATCATCTGAGAAAGAAATCTTTGAAGAAGGAACCCTAATGCATCATTGTGTGTATACCAACTATTGGTCACAAGTAAGTAACAGAATGTATTTTGTTTTTACCTATGAGAATGGTGATGTGCGTGCCACTATTGGCGTGAACAAGCATTGGGAATCAGGTAGGTTTCAAGTTAGTCAGATGTATCAGAAGTTTAATCAGCCTGTACCTGAAGAAGATAGAGAAAGAGTACGGTCTATCATGGACAGTGATGCTATGCAAGAATGGTTTAAGAACAACAGTAAAGAAGAGAAATTTCCAGAGATGGAAGAAGTTGTAGACTTCTTAGGTTGGTAAGAATACTTGGTAGGTAGGTAGAATAACTTTAAACCCCTGAGAATTAATCTTAGGGGTTTAATTATTCTTTGCTGATGCTTTGATAAACAAATGTTGTTTCTCTTGTTCAGCAGCCATGATGGCCATTATACCTCTGAGTTCTTCATAATAGAACTGTGCTATGAACTCTTCATTTTCGTCAAGGATTTGTATTTTCTCATCATCTATATACACGTAGGGCTGGATATTATCATCATCCTCCTCGGAAAATTTAGGTCTGTATAGACCAAGTTTAGCATAGATTGACATATTACAATACTTTACCGTTACTGATTAGTTTGTTACTAACAGAGAATGTACCGTCTGAGTTCACATCAACTGTTGCAAATCCATGAACCCATTCTGTATGAGTATTCATATACTCTGCGTTTAGTTCACATAAGCATCCAGTTGACCATGATCCATGTACTGTACCGTCTATATCTGTAGTAAGATGTTCTGATTTTCTATGAAAGTGTCCGCATATTACGGATGCTTTGGTCTTGAGATACATGTTACGTGCAGGATTTACAGTTCCTCCACCTTTGTATTCATGACCGTGTATGATGTTTAGATTACCTGCTTTTACTGTAGTGAACTTCTCCACTAGATGGATACGGTTCTCTCCAAACTTTAATAGTATAGGTATCTCAAACTCCTCATTTCCTAACCATTCTGGTGCTTTAAGTTTTAACCAGCGTTCAAGACGCATTTCATGGTTACCTATCTTGTAGTATATCAGTGCGTTAGGAAAGGTTTCTCTCATGGCAGAGATAAACCATCTCCCCTGTTCTAATTCTTCATGCATCTTAGGTTTACTAGGGTCTTTATCAAATGCTGATAGACCATAGAAGTCTAAGATATCACCGTTAAGAATTATTGTGTCCGGTTTGTATTCAACCAAGTAATCTATTGCAATTTTTAATGCTTCTTCATCATGATAAGGAAAATGTATATCAGATAATATACCTATCTTACGTGATGCTAAAGAAAGTTTGAGTACTTTACTTTCTTCTTTATAAGATTTAGGTATGTCCTCAAAAGGATTGTATTTATAGGTTTTCTCACGAACAAATTCTGGATCTTGTATCTTTTTCTTATCTGCGTTACCTTTTAATCCTGTATGATATCTGATAACATTTCTAACATCTTCTATAGATGCAAAGTGATCAGATTTTTCAGAGTAAATTAGTTTAGCAAGGGTAAGAACAGGAGTTGTTTTGTGTTTAGAAAGGTAAGATTTTACAATCTGTCCTTTCCTTGAAGGTTTACTAGCCATATACCAAAGGTAATAAAATTTAATTAAATAACAAAATTATGGCGTTTAACATAAAGATTGATGAAGACTATCTTACCATTAAGTTATCTAGTCACTTAAAGCATCTTAACCCTATATGTATCAAGCAGATAGCTGATGTATTGATGTGTAGTAATAGTACTACTACAGATGTAGTATTCAAATCATTAGACGGATATGTCTTTCATGATTCTCCTCATGCGATAGGTGATACTGTTATGGTTCATATGGAGCATCTCTATACATATAGATATAATGAAGATGCTATGAAAGAACAAGGTATCATAGATGAGAATGGTCATGTAAGATGTACTGTAAAGTTTGTAGATAAATATGTACAAGGTTTAAGAATTACTTACCCTGCTATAAATAGTTCAGGTGAAAACTTAACAGCTGAGTGGAGTATAGAGATGAACCAAGTTGTAAAAACCATAGGACTAGTACGTCCTAATTTAGATGAATTAATATGAGTGAAAGTCAAGATAGACGTGCCGTATATATGGGCACATTTGAAGCATACAAGAAAGCCAATGGTAAACATATGGTAGAGTTAATAGATACTACTACCAAAATATGGGAGTTTAGTAGGAACCATGTTCTTGCTTTATACTTTATATCTGTTACTGCTTTGGTACTCAGTATTATAGGCTTAGTAATATAATGCCGCAAATTTTTTAATGGATTTTGTTTTCTTTTTATTTTTGTATTATAGAATGTACCTTTGGATATGCTATATCAGCTACCAAACGGTAAGGTTGTACACCTTGATGTCTCAGATATTCTGAACATTACCGATGCTGACATACAATATTTACTAAGCGTTAATGCCGGTGAATATGTAATTAGTCCGTTTCAGCATTCTGCTATTAATACTACAGAAAAGAAAACATCTAATGATGTAGATTCAAATGAAGAAGAAGAAGAGATAGAAACTTATTTTGAGGAGTACTTCCCTGATGAGTTTCCAGATATCCCAGATGATATCAATCTTGACTTCGATGATATGTAGTAATTTTTTAAACCCTAAATTATATGTTCAACTCAAATGTAAAGGTTACCGGCACCGAGTCCGGCCAAGTAGTTATTCCTTCTGATAACAACACCGCATACGCACATGTTCGCGTAACACAAAAACGCAACTTTGTTGATGACCGTGGTTGGTTAAAGAAGAAAGAACTAAGTGCTCTTATCTTAGGAGAGACTGCTGATCTTACTGAATTAAACTTATTCACTGGTCAGGAGTTACCTGGTAAGATTGTAATCAAGGAAAGTTTGTTTCCTTTTAATGTAAATAATCCTGAAAAGGACTATAAGTTTGCCGGTGATACCGGTGTGGTATGTTGTTTAGATGGTCAACCTATTTACCGTAAAGCATTCTATGATGAGACTGGTAAAGATGAGGATATGTTCATCAAGCATAATAATGGTAGTGCTATTAAGGCAGCCTCTGCAAAAGTTGCTGCTAAACTTACTTCTGCATCTAACGAGATGGTAGAAGAAACCGGATTTACTTTGTAAGTCGGGTAATGATTCCTGTTATAAGTATAGGGGGTGGCAACGGTCACCCCTTATTCTTTTATGTAAATATCAATTAAAAATAACAACTATGAGTTCTTATCAAAAAGTAGTCTACGAGGGTAGACTTGGTACTTATCAAAAGTACGGTAACACATACAGAAAAACTAATATTGCGTATGAACGTGATAAGTTTAATGGTTATCAGAACTTCTTATACAAGCGTGCTTTATTTGGACTTGCCGTGTATACGCAAGAGGAGCTTGAAAAGATGCATACTGATAAAAAGAAACGTATTCAAAAGGTACATAGCCGTGCACAACACATTCTAAACTTATGGAAGCAAGAACTTGCTAATCAATGGGTTACGGCATTGTTATCTAAATTATTTTGGCATAGTAAGTTTATTCAGGAAACCGAAGAAAAGTTTGGTAATGAAATAGATCCTAACTATATTAGCAAACTAGATTTCAAATCTTTGGGAGTAACTAAAGAACATATTGTTACTAAGTTAATTCAGGAGAAAATACTGCCTAATAATTTTTATCAACTAACAAAAGAAGCATGAGCCTAAACGAACTAACTAATGAAGAGATATTGTTTTTCTATTTCAGTAACAAACTAATATTAGATAAGTATGATACTGTCTTTGAAATAGGAGGCATTGAAGATGTTATTGATATTCTAGATGTAGGCCGTATAACTATTTATCATAGGTATACTGAAGATGCATTGAATGAATTATTAGAACATCCGCATTACCTTTCTGTAAAACAAATGCATTTAAAGTTTGAACCTATTGCATTAATGATACAGGAAACAGATCCTTCATTGTTTAGTCGTGTAGAAGAAGATTTTTTAAACAGTGAATTAAATTAAGTAATTATGAAATCTACATTTATAGTTAATGGTAAGACACAGTTAGTTCTTACCCCGGAAACCGACACAGAAAAAGTATTATTAGCAGCATTATTAAAACAGTCAGATCGTATGATTACAGACCTATCAGAAGATAGTGCATATGCTCGTACGTATGGACATGGTTCATTATTAATAACCAGTCAAGCTAAGTTACATGCAGACGAAGAAGAAACTGTGTAGTGGTTGTAATCAGTTAGAATACATTTGGAAGAAAGAGGGGCAACAGAGATTTTGCAAGTCTTGCTGGAGTTGCCATAATAAGGGTAAGAAAAGCATTAAACCAACTGCTAAGAAACCTCTGTCCCCTCGATCTTCTAAACAACAGAAGCTGGAAGCTTTGTATTCTATATTACGTACTAAGTATCTACAGAATCATCCGTATTGTGAAGCACATCTTCCCGGTTGTCAAATCAATGCAACAGACATACATCATAAGAAAGGTAGAACAGGAGATCTAATGTTAGATGATACTGAGTTCCTTGCTGTATGTAGACTATGTCATGGTTGGATTGAAGTTAATCATGTGGATGCTAAAACATTAGGACTATCTAAATCTAGAGAAGAATGAGTAAGTTAAAAGATCTAATGATGAAACCTTGGGGATACGGTATTGATGTACGTGTTTACTTTAATAATGTAAAGGACTGCATGTATCACACCGCATATATTCAAGGTAACTTTACACATAATCAACTAAAGTCTTTGATTAATCTTGCTGGTAGTGATCATCCGGAAGGTATCCCTGCCAAAGAACCTGAGTATGCTGAACTGTATATCTACCGTATATATGGTAAAGATAAGGAGTATCAGCAGTACTGCAGAACAATCAAGATGACTAAACAACAATGTAAACAAGTATGGAGTTATGAATGAAATAAGACAACAGGTTCAAAATGATGCATTACATGCTATAAATAAAGGAGACAATGTAGGTGTAGCAGTTAGTATGGGTGTAGGTAAAACATTAATTGGCCTGCGTCATATGGAATACATGTATAATGACTCTTTAAATGTATTAGTTGTAGCACCGAAGAAGGCTATCTTAAAATCCTGGAAAGATGAGGCCGTGAAGTTCAAGATGGAGTATCTACTAAATCATATTACGTTTAGTACATATGTAAGTTTAAACAAACAAAGTTTAAACTATGATGTAGTATATTTAGATGAATGTCATAATCTGTTATACACACACGAGCCTTGGTTAGAAAAGTTTCAAGGTAAGATTGTCGGGTTAACAGGTACTCCTCCCAAAAAACCTGACTCAGAGAAAGGTACTATGGTAAGAAACTATTGTCCTATTAAGTATACATACGAGACAGATGATGCTGTTGATGATGGTATCTTAAATGACTACGAGATTCATGTCCATATGATATCTTTAGATGAGAGAAAGAACTTTATTAAGAAGTTGAAGAATGGTAAAACATTCCCTTCCAGTGAGTTATCTGATTATAACTACTGGTCTGAAAGATTACTTAATGCTGACGGTGGTAAGGAAGTACAGATACTACGGGTAATGCGTATGAAAGCAATGATGTCATATCCTAGTAAAGAAAGATATGCTAAACTTCTGATGAATACTATATCAGATAAATGTATAGTCTTTGCTAATACTCATGATCAGGCTGACAAGTTATGTGACCACAGTTATCATAGTAGTAACCCACAGTCAGAGATTAATCTTCAAAACTTTAAAGATGGTGTGATAAATAAGTTATCATGTGTGTTACAATTAAGTGAGGGTGTGAACATACCCAACTTAAAACAAGGTATAATCTTACATGCATATGGTAATGAACGTAAAGCAACTCAGAGAATAGGACGTATGTTACGTCTTAATCCAGATGAGAAAGCAATAGTTCATATATTATGTTATGAAGATACTGTAGATGAAACATGGGTAAGTCAAGCCCTAGAAAAGTATGACGAGAATAAAATTAAATACGTAAGTATATGAGTAATTTACCTGCCGGATCTGTAAATGATCCACTAGCCCCATGGAATGATTATAATAATCTTTGTAAACATTGTGATGCAGATATTTTATATGATATGTTCATGGAAGATGTAGCAAAGGATTTACAAGTTCAACTAATGGATTTTGATTCAGAAGAAGACTACATGGATTTCCTACATGAGCAAGCAGAACTTAATCTGTCTGAGCATCGTTTATGTAAACAATGTGCTAAAGAAGAGTACTATGACTATGACGACAATGACTTATAATACTGATGTTTTAGAAGAAACAGAAGTAGAAACTAATCAGGATGAAGGAAGTAAGATAGTACTATACAATGATCATGTAAATACATTTGAACACGTGATCATGTGTCTGGTAGCATTCTGTGATCACAAGTTTCAACAAGCAGAACAATGTGCTGTTATAGTACATTATAAAGGCAAATGTATTGTAAAACATGGAGATAAGGATGATATGAAAAAGATTGCTAAAAAAATGTCAGAAGAAAACTTGACAGTTGAAGTAATATGATTATATTTGTGTGTGTTTTGTTTTACTTAGTTATGTGTTTTGATTGTTACTATAAGGGGGGATTAGTCCCCTCTTGTAGTTTAACAGGTAACAGGTTTTACTATCACTTCATCCCCTAATCAACCAACCTTATGAAAAATAAAAGAAAAACTGAAGAAGAAGTAGTCCGTACACTAATAGAGACTATGTTCCTTATTGCCGGTCATCCTGAAATTACTTATGATGATGTCCTTAAAGAAGGAGACGGATGGTGGAATAAATATACCATGTCCGAGAAACAACGTGATGACTGGTTCAAGTGGGGTTCTGACTATCTAAAGAAAGAACTTAAACTTAGTACTGTAAATGCACATAGAAAGATGCAATGGATAGACCTTATGTGGGGTCTCCGTGTAGTTAAACCTCAACAAGAATTAGAAGAATAATTATGGAAAAAGAATTTGTACCCTATAAACTTGCTTTAGAGTTAAAGCAACTTGGGTTTGGTGAACCTTGTTTAGCTTCCTATTATCATGCAGGTAGAAAATTAGATATAGATGAATACATTAATCACGGAGAATATACTGTTTTAGCACCACTATTTCAACAAGCATTTAGATGGTTTAGAGAGAAGTATGGAATAAAACACATGATATTTGCTGGTAAAATCTCTACAGTGTTTTATGGTTATGATCTTCTTCATATTGAAGAACAAGAATTTGTAGTTAACAATTCTGATAATGGTGGTGGAGATTGTGATTACACAACTTACGAAGAAGCAGAGTTAGCTTGCTTACAAAGGTTAATAGAAATTGTAAAAACTAAATAATTATGGAAAACGGAAAAAACTTAATTCACAGCTTTAGCAACGGTAACTTTCAAGGTCTAAACAAACGTGAATACTTTGCAGGATTAGCAATGCAAGGACTACTTACAAGAGTACCACAAAGACAAGGTGGTGAGGTTGATTTGGGCATTCTTGAATGTGAAAGAATTGCAGCAGAATCACGCATTATGGCAGATAAATTATTAAAAGAACTTGAAAAACAACAGTAACTATGAAAAAGACAATGATGTTTATGGCAGTAATAGCAATGCTATTGTTATCCTGCAAGAAAGAAGAAGAACAATGTAACTGTGGTACTATTGCTAATGACGGTATAGATAATGGATGCTACTGGTTAGAGATCCGCAATGACTGTTCAGGTAATAAGAAGAAGTTCTGTTTTGATGAAGATGTATGGATGAATAACCATCCCGGTGATCATTTCTGTGTATCTAATGTAGAACCTTGGTAATTATGAAAAAGACAGCAGTAGAATGGTTAAAAGAACAAATAGAATGTTTTGGGAATAAACATGAGTTACAAATGTCTTGGGCTACGTTAGATGAATTACTTGAACAAGCCAAAGAAATGGAGAAGGAGCAGATAGTAAATGCTTTTAATAATGGCGAAAATAAATCAGCAGAATTATATTACAACGAAACATACGGAGGTCAAGATGAATGAACTAATTAAAGAAGCTGCTGAAAGATTATATCCAGGAATAGATAGACAAGTAGACAGAATGTTATTCATAGCAGGTGCTAAATCTGATGCAGCAAGAGATTATTGGTTTAAAATATTTAAAGAACAATTTAAAAATGAATGAGATTACCGTGTTTGTAGAACGTCTTAAGAAGATAGGTATACAAATAGAACTTGCTAGTAATGTTCCTTGGATATATCTAGATAAAGTTAACGGTGTCCGGATTAAACCTGAAGACTGGTATAATGCTAATCATGGTTATTGTATAGCATACCACGGAGTAAAACTAGGTGAAGGACCCCATCTTAACTGGCATAGTATGGATGTTACCTTTAAACTAATCAGAAAGTATAAAAACTTAAATGATCATCTATGACACCAAAAGAAAAAGCTGATGAATTGTATTGTAAATATGATTCATTATTTAAAGCACCTTTTAAAAAGCATCAAGATTTAAAACAATGTGCATTGATAGCAGTTGATGAAATCATTGAAGAAGTTGTTGAAAGTGCAGACAATGAGTTAAAATTTATGCGAGTTATTTACTGGGAAAAAGTAAAACAAGAAATTGAAAAGCTATGAAACCTGGTACTAGAGTAGTATGTGTAGATGATTCTATGAGACCTGAAGTTGCTGAATGGCAACCTAAGTATTGTCCTAACTGGGTAAAACTAGATGCTAAGTACACTATTCGTGAGTTTGATGACAATGATGGTATTGTAGACGGTGTATTACTTGAAGAAGTAAGAAACCCTATGGTTTATCTTACCAAATGGAATAGGTTTATAGAACCTAGGTTTGCTGCATGGAGATTCCGGGAGATGGAAGAGTCAGAATCCACAGAAGAAACTGTAGTATCAGAAGAAATAGAACTTGTTCTATAACACATTAGTTTATATATTTGTAACAAAACCAATAATTATGTTCAAAGAACTTCGCGGTAAACGCATTTTAGTAGAAAGACCTGAAAGACCAAAGTCTTTAATTGAATTAACTCCTGAAGCTGAAGAAGCAGCAGCAAGAGAATTTGTAAAAACATTAAACAAGTTACCCGTTGCAGCAGTAGGTACTGATGTCACAGCTATTAAAGTTGGTGATTTAGTATACACTGGTATGGGTATTACCAACTGTGAAGTACTAGAGATAGAAGGTAAACTTTATTTCGTAGTACCTGAACAGATGGTAATTATTGTTTGGTAATAATCCGCAATACAGATAGACTGTTAGGTAGCTCTTAACATCCCTAGTTGAGGAATACTCTCCGTAAGGACGTCTAACCGGAGTGACGTATAGACTGGGTTCTGTATTGCAAAATTACTATTAGTAAACTTTAGTACCCATACCGCGAACGACGGGCTAAGTAAGATACAATTTCGTACTGCGGGAAGTAGAATGCTAAAGAACTAATAGTATATAGTTAGGTCAAGTTGAGTCCTGTCCTGACGGCAAATAATTAAACATGAAGATTAAGTATTCAACAAGACTTGTAATTATATTCTCTAAGGTTGTTATTAAAATACCTGTGTGTAAAAAAGGTTTCTTGCAGGGATATAATGAACAGAAAATATGGAATAAGTACAAAGATGTTGTTCCTTTAGCTGAGTTAAAATGGATGTTTCTAGGAATAGTTTGTCAAAAGAGATACAATACTATTACTGAGATACCTCAAACAACAGTTCATAATATCAAAGGTATAATATCTGAGTTCAACTTTGAGAATTGTGATTTCCACAATCCAGAAAACTGGGGAATACATAATGGTCAGTATGTATTATTAGATTACGGAAATAATCCGTACATAGCAAGTTTATATTAGAATCAAATATGAGTACAGAAAAACTAATCAAGCATGCTTCTTTACAAAGCATGGAGATTAAACCTTCTGGACGTAGTACTGATTATATTACCCCGAGTTTTGCATTTGGGTGTGGATATAACTGTAGTTACTGTTATTGTAAGAGACACGTAACAGAAGGTGTAGTATTTTATAAAAATGTAAATGACATTCTCACAGCTATAGACCATCATGCATGGTTTGCTACTGATGAGAAACCTAATCAAACAGATAGTACGTTTATTACGTATGATATTGGTTGTAATGTAGATATAGGACTGCATGCTAGA
>Ga0078894_10002105_pt1 | contig 14966 bp, 11 predicted proteins | sample LauGreSu1BDMLBSD_2_FD_67506 | JGI IMG/M metagenome (GOLD analysis project Ga0078894, IMG submission 67506) | Freshwater lake microbial communities from Lake Michigan, USA - Su13.BD.MLB.SD (version 4) (version 4) | ecosystem: Environmental > Aquatic > Freshwater > Lake | place: Lake Michigan... | reverse complement strand
CACCAAAAACAATTGCTGCAATTGCTATTAAAAAAAAGATTTTTTTCACAAAGTTTTTAAGGATTATATATTAAATTTTATCCTTCAATACAAGTTTGTTCTAAGTTAAACCAAATTTCTGGATTATCATCTGCTAGTCTTCTCAATTCTTCAATAGGATCTGGAAGTCCATAGATTTTGACATGGTTATCATGACCTATGAAAAACTTAGAAAAACTTGCTAAACTAGCTTTCCAATTATCCCAAGTCGATCTTTCATAAATAAAAATTTCTTCTGGGATTGGATGAAGTACCTCATTTTGATATAGAGCCAAAAAATGTTTTAAATCTGTCAGTTTTTTATCTATCTCTCTTAAATTATTGCCTAGAGAAGACTTTGATCCAATTAATACTTCTAAAAGATTAATTTGTTTAAGTTCAGCTTTGAAAGAATAAGCTGTTAGATTCTCTATTTGGTCGTTAAACTCATTACTTAAGGCATTGGATAAGGATTGCAATTTACAACTTAAAATATTATCATCTTCTAACAACTTAACAATTATTCCATCAGCAATAGATAGTTGAAATGCTTCAAATGAGGTTATGAGTTTCTCAGCTTTAGATAGTTGTTCTTGAATCTCTCTTTCAATTCTTGAAAGTAAATTACTATTTTGACTAATCGCTTCTCGCAAGTCGTCAGCATTTTGAACGAAATTTCCAACTTCTTCTTCATAGACAGCAATTATAGATGCTTTGCCTTTTAGTTCCTCAATGCATTGAAGGTTCTGTTCTATAACAGCCTTATTTTTTACCTGTCTAACTATAATCTCCTCAAGCCAATCACTAACTTTCATATTCTTCTTGTAACATTTTAGCTGTTCATGAGTAATTTTGAGGTTACTTAAGATTAAAGGAGTATTATCTTGATCAAGAAATGAGTCCATTAGTAGTCTAAATGCATTATTTACAGAATCTCGTATCTTTAAAGTTAAATCTTTATCATTAATGTAATTGCTATTTATCTGCTCTATAAGAGCTGCTTCATGCAGCTTAACTGATTCAAATGGATCAAATTCTAATATAGTACTTGCTAAGAAATATAATGAGTTTTTTAATTGGTTACATTGTAGGCTTGATTCACTTCTCTCAATTTTCAGAGATTGATCAAGTGCAATTCTTTCAGCTATATCAATTATTCTATTAATAGTACTTGGATTCACATGAGATAAAACTGATTTTATATTCTCAGTATTAATTTCAATACATCTATCTTGTTTGTTATAACTACAACTTTCCAATATAAGAATTGCTATTTCCTTAAAAACCTTTGCTGACTTCATCTTAATCTTTTTATTTACTGAGGGAATAGTACAATATTTTCATTAAGAAAATATGTCATTAATGTGCAAAGGTACCTGTAACTTTCATCCTGCCACTTTTCTTCTGAGGAGGAATTGTTTCTTCTTTAAAACTTTCAGAAAGTGCGAGATTGAGAACTTCGTCAGCACTTTCAACTGATATTATCTTTAAGCCATCTTTGATATTTCTAGGTAACTCCTCAAGATCTTTGACATTCTCAGATGGTATCAAAACATGAGTTACACCACCTCTTAAAGCTGCCAGGAGCTTCTCTTTAAGACCACCTATACCCAATACTCTACCACCAAGGGTTATCTCTCCAGTCATAGCTACATCCCGCTTTACTGGGATTTTAGTTATAGCTGATGTTATAGATGTGCAAATTGCTATACCAGCCGAAGGACCATCCTTTGGCACAGCACCCTCTGGAACATGTAGGTGAATATCATTGTCTTTGAAGAATTGAGGTTCAATCCTAAAGTCACATGCACGAGATCTAATATAACTTACCGCAGCTAAAACTGACTCTTTCATTACATCCCCAAGCTTACCAGTGATCTTTACTTCACCCTTACCTGGCAATACAACAGCTTCAATCTCAAGTAGATCACCACCAACTTCACTATATGATAAGCCATTCGTTACACCAACTCTATGTGCTTCATGTATCAGACCAAAGAGGAATTTCTTTACTCCTAAAAACTCCTTTAGATTGTTACTTGAGATGGTAACGCTTTTTAATCCTTCAACCATAATCTTTTTGAGACACTTCCTCATAATCTTAGCTATCTCACGATCTAAGTTACGCACTCCAGATTCCCTTGTGTAGTAGCGGATTATGTCTAGTATCGCGTCATCTTTTATTTCACATTCACCTTGCTTCAAACCATGAGCTTTGCTCTGTTTAGGTATCAAATAATTTTTAGTTATTTCCATCTTTTCATCTTCTGTATAGCCAGAAAGACGAATTACTTCCAACCTATCAAGTAGTGGTCTTTGTAGATTTGTACTATTTGCAGTTGTAATGAACATAACCTTTGACAGATCATAGTCAATTTCCATATAGTGGTCATTGAAGTTTTTGTTTTGTTCTGGGTCAAGAACTTCAAGCATAGCAGCCGATGGGTCACTTCTATAGTCACTACCTATTTTATCAATCTCATCTAGCAGTATTAATGGATTGGATGTCTTGGCTTTCTTCATTGCCTGAATTAGTTTTCCTGGCATTGCACCTACATAGGTCCTTCTATGGCCTTTTATCTCTGCTTCATCCCTTAGGCCGCCTACTGCAACCTTTACAAACTCACGCCCAGTTGCCTTTGCTATTGATCTAGCTAAGGATGTTTTACCAACACCAGGAGGTCCTACTAAACATATAATCGGTCCTGCTGCACCTTCTGTTCTGAGACCAACTGCCAAATATTCGATTATCCTATCTTTGACCTTTTCCAATCCGTAATGGTCACTGTCCAATACTGTCTGTGCTTCCTTTAGGTCTTTTTTAACCTTGGAGTATTTCTCCCATGGCAAATCTAAGATCCAATCAAGATAATTCCTAATTACATTTGCTTCAGATGACATTGGATTCATCATACGGAGCTTTTTCAATTCATTTTCAGCTTTTTCCCTGGCCTCCTTAGATAGTTTTGTCTTTTTGATCTTCTTAGCGAGATCGTTCATTTCATCCTTACTGTCTTCTTCACCTAACTCCTTGTGAATTGCTTTAAGTTGCTCATGGAGATAGTAATCTCTCTGGCTTTTTTCAATTTGAGTCTTAACTCTATTCTTAATTCTATAATCAGCATTTAGGAATTCTATTTCAGAATTTATAAAGAGTAGGAGCTGCTCCAGCTTTTTGCTAATTTTATTTATCTCAAGCAGTTTTTGTTTCTTTTCAACACCTAATATTATATGGGAACTAATGGCATCAGCTAATGACCCATAATCTTTTATATCTAGGATATTAGATAATATGTCATTACTGATCCTCCTATGCATCTTGACATATTCCTCAAATGCTTCCTTAAGAGATCTTACAACTAGTTTCAGATCATCATCTTTGCCATCGCTATGTGGTGGTTCTATTAATTTAACTTCAGCCTGTAAGTAATCCTTATCAGCAACAAAATTAACGACTTTGACTCTTTCTAAGCCTTCAACTAAGATTTTCATATTAGATGGCTGCAGTTTAAGTACTTGCAGAACCTTTGATATAACTCCAACCTTATATATTTCATTAGGCTTTGGAGAATCATTATTTGGCTCCTTTTGCGCTATGAGTAATATCTTGGAATCAATCTTATCAACGGCTTCAAGGGCTCTAATGGAAGCATCTCTACCTATAAAGAGAGGTGCTATCATTTTAGGAAACATCACTAGGTCCCTTAGAGGAAGCACTGGGTATATTAAAGTTTTACTTTTTTCCATTGAAATCCAAAATTAATTCTATTTACAGTATATATATGATTCATTCTTTCTATAGACAAGTCTTTCTTATGTATATATCTATTTATTTATCCTATCATTGGTAAAATTGTAGGAGAACTACTTTTAACAAGTATACCAATATAAATCACATGCAAGTGGATAAACAGCACTATTGGATAAAATTGCTACTACCTATACTTATCTATCTTTCTTTTGCAACACCTGAAGGAAAAAATTTGATGTTAGTAATGGTTGTAGTGTTAAACACTCTGTTATTTCAAGGAGTGTATCATAATTCTAACTGGCTAAAATGGCCTATAGTTTTAGGTATTTTATTTGAGATACTTAGTTCAAATGTCATAGGTATGTTTGTCATCAAATACTTAGTGATTTCTTATACAATTATCTTCTGTAAAGAGAACTTCAAAAGTATGAACCCAGTGATAATTTTCATCATGGCAACTTTTGCTTTTGGCTGTGCTATTAGTTTAGAGCTAATAGTCAAGGCATTTTTAGACTTCCAGTTAAACCATAAATGGTATAAAATTGCGGGAGTATTTACAGTAATATCTATTCTTATAACAAGTTGTTTTTCTAAGATAAGTGTCTATAGACATTTAAAGTAAAATAGCGTAGACTCAAATGGTAAAATTTTAACAATATTTTTTAAATAAAGGCAATTATGGCATCAAATGTTTACATAAGAAGCAATCTCAACTCATATGAGCCAATCCAAATTACAGAGGATTTCAGCTCACTCATAGAAGAAGATGCAAGAAGAGAAAATAAGGAAGGTTCTATAGTTGAAGGAACTATAGTTTCAGTAGATAAGAAGCGTGGTTTTGCAATAATAGATGTTGGCCTCAAGAGTGAAGGTGTTATACCATTAAGTGAATTTAAATTAAACGAAGAAGAACAAGACAAGATTGAGGTAGGTGAGAAGACACAGGTTTTCGTAGAGAACTTCGAATACAGAACAGGAATTACAGTTTTAAGCAAAGAGAGAGCAATTAGAGACAAGGCTTGGTCTAAGTTCAAGAAACTACATAGTGAAAATGCAACTATAGAAGGTGTAATTATAGGAAAAGTAAGAGGTGGATTTGCTGTGAGTCTACCAGGTCTAATAGCATTTTTACCAGGAAGCCAAATAGACATTAGACCTATAAGTGATCTGTCAGTCATTATGAATATCCCTCAGCCATTCAGAATATTAAAGATGGACGATAGCCAAGGGAATATTATAGTTTCCAGAAAAGCTATTATGGAAGAGTCTCTCAAGGAAGAGAAGGAAGAAATGCTTAAGAAGATCACACAGGGAATGGTGGTCCGCTGTACAGTTAAAAATATAGCCGAATATGGCGTATTCCTAAGCATCCACGATATAGATGATCCAGATAAAAAAGGCTCATTAGACGGCTTACTACATAAAACGGATATTTCATGGGATCCAATAGATCACCCATCTACAATCTTTACAGTGGGTCAAGTATTAGATCTCAAAGTAACACAATATAATCCAGAGACTCAAAGAATTTCACTTGGTTTAAAGCAGCTGCAGCAAAACCCATGGGAAGCTATTAAGCAAGACTACATCGTAGGGGGTAGATACAAGGGTAAGATTACAGCCATAGTTGACTATGGAGTATTTGTGACACTTGCACCAAATATAGATGGATTGGTGTATCATACAGAAATTAATTGGGTTGCAAAGAATGTACATCCTCGCAAGCTCGTTCAAGAAGATCAAGAAGTAGAAGTTATAGTGCTGGAAGTTGATATTGATAAACACCGCATAAGCCTCAGTATGAAGCGTTGTACAGAAAATCCTTGGGAAGCTCTACAAAATGTCGCACCTGCTGGCACAAAGATCAATGCAGTCATTAAAAACATTTGTGATTTTGGAATATTTGTTGTTAGAGAGGAAGACAAAGACCACGAATATCCTTTAAATATCTTAATTCCAGCAGCTGAGCTCAGTTGGGAAGTTAGAGGTGACGAAGCTATGAAGAGATATTCGAAAGATCAGGTGGTAGAATGTGTAATTATAAGTATCGATGTACCTTACGAGAGAGTTATAGCTAGTATCAGAAGGCTCCATGAAGACACAACAGATGCAAAAACTCAGGAGCTAATTGCTAAGGAATCTATAACAGGTATAGTCAAGGCTATTAAGAGAGATGGTGTTGAAATAGCATTAGACAACTTACAGGTATATATTGAAAAGAATGATTTATCTAAAAATCAACCTCTGCAAAGCCTTAATGTAGACGACACAATTGAATTTAAGATTCTATCCTTTGATAAAGAAAGAAAGGAGTATAAAGGTTCTGTCACTGCAATTGAAGCTGCTAGAAAGGAAAAGATTGTTAAAGAATTTGGCGATAATAAAAGTGATTCTACAAGCTTCGGCCAAATTATATCTTCTGCATTAGAAGATAAGTAATCTATGAGAAAAATCTGTATCCTAGGACTAGGAAAAACAGGTTTATCTGCAATTGAGTTTTTTAATCAGGATCAACTTTATATATACGACGACAATCCCCAATTGCTAAGTTACTTTCTTGATCACTATAAGGTTAAGAAGTTTAATTATGAGGAAGTGGATTTGCTATTTGTTAGTCCAGGAGTTCCAAATAATAAAATCAAGAAGCATGAGGTAATCACTTGGGCTGAAAATACTGGTGTTAAGATTACTTCAGATATAGAAGTGTTCCAGAAGGAGAATCAAAATGCAAAGTTTGTCGGAATTACTGGTACAAATGGAAAGTCTACTACTACAGCTTTAGTTGGTACAATTTTAAAAAGACTAAATAGTCTTAAAGTTGAGGTTTGTGGCAATATAGGTGTGCCGATACTCACTAGACCTAAGGCTGAATTATATGTAATGGAGCTTTCATCTTACCAGCTGGACTTGCTGCCAGAGGTAAAATTGGATGTAGCTGTCTGTTTGAATGTTACACCAGATCACCTTAACTGCTATATTGACATATATGATTACGCAAGATCTAAAGGTAGAATCTTTACTGATACCTCTGTAAATATAATATCAGCAGACTATGAGATTTGTGAGAGGATTGCACCGAAAAATTCTATTAGATTTTCTCGGGAAAAGATTGTAGATGGCGGAATCTCTATTGTAGATAGTGTACTGCATGTTGGAGATTGTAAGTATAACATTCCAAAGCACCAGTCTCTACTTGGCAAGTATAACGCCGAAAACATTGCTGCTACAGTCGCTATATGTGTTAATTTAGGAGTTGCTATTGATGATATTTTACAAGGCATAGAAAGCTTCAAAGGCTTGCCCCATAGAATGGAAGTAGTCCATATTGATAGTGGAAGAAATGTCACCTATATAAATGATAGTAAGGCAACAAATTCTGCTTCTGCTAAGGCTGCCTTTGATGGAATGGTAGGAAAGAAATTTATATGGATAGCTGGTGGTTTATGTAAGGACGATGGGATTGAGTCTCTTAGAGAATTTTTTCATCTTATAGAAAAGGCTTATCTTATAGGCAGCAGTTGTAATGATTTCTATAATGTCCTCACAAAATACGGTGTAGCTGCTGAAAAGTCATACACATTGGAAGCAGCTCTTAAATCAGTGAGGGAGCATCGTGATACAACTATTCTCTTTTCGCCAGCTGCAGCTTCTATTGACCAGTGGAGGAATTTTGAGGAGAGAGGAGATTTCTTTAGAAATAATTGCTCTTAGAAACCAATACCATAGAACCTTTCCTCCACCTTTTGTTGCTTTTTAACTTCTTCTACCAAAGGTGCAGATATAGCATATGATATAGATAACATCTCTTTTACAGTTACTGAAACCTTTTTAGTGATTTCTGCGAAAAATGTTTCAAGATTACTCAGTGTTTGTCTCTGGACTTTATTAAGAGATGTTTGTCCTTGTAAGTCTCTCATAATCATCATTGCCTTTATTGTACTTTCCATCACTATATTGAAGTGTATTACATCTGTCATAGGTTCTGTAAGTTTTTGAGCTATCTTCTTCAGCTCAGCTAATAGTAGATCGCTAGTAGCATCTTTGCTCTTAGAGTTGTGAATCAAAGTAGTTAAATAAGATGAATGGAAGTGAATTAGGCTTTTAGGATCTATTGCAGCTATTGACTTTATTATATCAGATGGCACATCATCCATTTCATTGTCTCTCAATATTTCCTTCATAATGCTAAGCCTAACAAGTGGGCAGAGATTATGTAGTTCGTTAAAATCTTTTTTTATCTTTCCAAGGCGTTTTATACCAATTATCCAGTTACATGAAAAGTAGTTAGTGAAATTAGAATAAATTCTATATATCTCTTGTTGATTCTTACCAACTATTGACCTATAAGCTTTTGGAATATTATGTGGGTTAGGAATAAATGAGGAATACCTTTTAAGATTAAGTTTTTTGATAAATATTTCAGATTCTTCATTCCCATAAGATATATCTATAGCGTGGACAAATTCATCACAAGTAAGGAGTCTTGCTATCTCCTGCATTATATCATCTATTAGTAGGGTAGTTTTCTTCAATTCTTCAGAAATGTCATCTAGCTGATTGGTCATAGAAACTTTGTCTGATTCCTTAATAAGACTATGTCTAATTGATAACAATACTTCATATAACTTACCTAATGTGTTTGCTGCATTCATCCCTAGTTTATAGCCCACAGTTGCATTACCCTCAGTATGGTATTCACTTGATATTAGAATTAAATTGGTACATGACAAGCAACTTAAAAGCTCTTCAGTGCTGCTATTATCTTTATCCACAATCCTTGTTATCAAATCTCTTTCTTTTCTCTCAAGATCCTTCAATTCCTTGATAACATCTAGATCGTCAATTTTTATGTTGTTGGTCATAAGTTGTTTATTCTGTTTTACTTATTATAACCTATCCACCTCTTTCCTGTAAGATGTATTCCTAATAGATCAATTGCTCTCATTGCGCTATATTCAACTAGATCTGAAATTGAATTGGGTTTTATATAAAATGAGTTAAGTGGTGGAGCAACTATCCCTCCCATCTTTGTAACTGTTAGCATATTTTTTATATGAATATAGCTTAAAGGTGTTTCGCGGACCATTAAAATAAGCTTACGTCTTTCCTTCAGTATAACATCTGCTGAGCGGCTAATAAGATTAGCACAGTTGCCACTTGCAATCTCTGCGAGAGTTTTTACTGAACAAGGTGCAATTATCATTCCATCAGTTATAAATGATCCACTAGATATACAAGCTGCTATGTCATTATATCCATGGTATTCATCTGCCAATTCTATAATGTCTTTTAAAGGGATATCCAACTCATGTTTAATTGTAATGTGAGCCGCCTTACTTATTATTAAATGTGTTTTTATATTCTCAATTGATTTGAGAAGCTCTAGTATTTTGACTCCATATATAGCACCACTTGCTCCACTTATTGCAACTATGATGTTTTTCATTTTTTAGGTCACTATATCACCTCTTCTGTGAAACCAGAATTGTCATTGTCTTCATCCCCAAAGTAAGCGCCAGCCATGGCAGTTGCTCCAATTAGAAAGGCATTAATAATTACTACTGAATGAGTAAATGGCTTAGTTGGACTGAATATACCTTCATATTCTCTACAGATAAAATCATATGCTACACTAACAACAGTTACAGCTCCTCCAAATATTCCACCAGTTACTAAATATGGGCTAATATCTATATCAAAGGCTTCGTTGATTTTTGGTGTAAGATCTCTACCAACCTTGTCATGAAATAGAGCGCCCAGGAGGGAAATTGGTATGTAAGCGGCGTTATTTCTTAAGAAAGCTTGAGCAACAGACCAGTTACCATCATTATTAAACCAATAGTTTTTTTCATACTCTTTTAAGTATGTATTATAGTATTTATCATATTTAAAGTCTTTCCAGTCAATTCTATCGATAATACCCTCTTTATTTTTTTCAAATTTCAAATTGAAATCTTTGCATAAAGTTTTTACAAACTCTGCCTCGCTAATGTCAGCATAGTTAAAGATCGACTCAGATACGTCTTTCTTTATTCTTCCATAATAACTATGGTGGAGATAGGTTCCAAATTTTGCACCACAGAGAGCTGTGCCTACAAATGACATTCCAAAGCCTGCTATGGCTGCTTTCCAGTAATTCATAAAATAGTTTTTCTTAGGAAAGTACAATAGATTTATTAAGATTGTAATACAATAATGGTATTATATACTTCTAATTTTAAAATATTTTACTTTCCTTGCCAGAGATTATTCTATTAATATTACCTTTATGCTTGAGTATAACTAAGAGTGCAGATAGTGACACTTGCCAGAGATTATCTAGGTTTAATAGGTAGGAAGCTACTATAGATGCTATAACCATAGCAATTGATGATATAGATGAAACCTTAGTTACTTTGAAGGTTATTAACCATGTCATAGCCATAAAAACCCCAACTCTCCAATCTAAAAGGAGATTCATCCCTAGAAATGTTGCAACGCCCTTCCCGCCTTTGAAACTGTGCCATATTGGAAAGATATGCCCTATTACAGCCATGATACCTACCGTTGCAATCTCAGAATCTGTCAATGAGAAATGTCCAGCAACTATAACTGGTATTGCCCCCTTTAAAGCATCCAGTATAGCGACTACAATTCCAAGTTTTTTATTACCACTTACACGCGCTATATTAGTTGCCCCAACATTACCTGAGCCACTTGTACGCAAGTTCTCAATTCCTTTAATCTTAGCAATTACTATGCCAAAGAGGATTGAGCCAAGGAGATATGATAGAATCGATAGGTACAGCTGGGTCATTTCGCCCAAAAGTTTTTGATTTTTGAAAAGAAACCTTCTGATTCAGGATGATTCTCATTTTTACATTCCTTTTCAAACTCTTCTAGTAGTTCCTTCTGCTTCTTTGTCAATTTGGTTGGAATTTCAATTTTAATTTTAACTATTAAATCACCATGTGATGTTTTCTTTATAATTGGCATGCCTTTTCCTTTGAGACGTAGCATATCAGCATTTTGGCTCCCACCTGGAACTGATACCTTTATCATATTGCCATCTAGTCCAGGTATTTCAATTGTGCCACCAAGAGCTGCAGTGGTCATTTTGATTGGTATTTCACAAATGAGGTTATCATCATATCTCTGGTATAAGTTATGTTTCTTTATATGTACAACTATATATAGGTCACCGGTCTTGCCACCCATTACACCTGCCTCTCCTGCCCCAGGGACCCTTATTTTAGCTCCCTCTTCTATCCCCTTTGGTATAGTTACATTTATTGTACGCTGCTTTTCAAGCCTACCTTGTCCGCCACAGCTCCTACAAGGGTTTTTTATTACCTTACCTGTACCGCTACATGCACCACAGGTTTTCTCAACTACAAAGAATCCTTGCTGCATGCGAGACCGTCCGCTGCCGCCGCAATTCATACATTTCATATGGCTATCTTTGTCTTTACTTCCCTTGCCATCGCAGTCGTTACATTCAACCCCAGTATGGTACTTAATCTGCTGCTCCTTACCATGGTATGCCTCTTCCAAGGTAATGTTTAAGTTATATCTTAGGTCAGAGCCCTTAGTATTGTCATATTGTGGCCTGCGAGCTCCTCCCATAAGATCTTCAAACATACTGCCAAATACATCTGAAAAGTCACTGAAGTTACCTGGATGGAACCCACCTTCATGTGATGCACCTTGATTAAATCCTCCACCACTCTTATAGCTATCATGTCCATATCTGTCATATGCTGCACGCTTCTGATCATCTTTCAATGTTTCATATGCTTCATTTACTTCCTTAAACTTCTTCTCAGCATTTTTATCACCTTGATTTCTATCAGGGTGGTGCTCCATAGCCTTTTTCCTAAAGGCCTTCTTTATTTCTTCTTGCGAAGCATCCTTAGACACTCCTAACGTTTGGTAGTAGTCAACTGACATTTTAAAAATGAAATTTTCTTATTAATTGAATATTTATGTCAAAAAGACTAAATATCAAGTGGTGATCTAATTAGTCCTCACATTGCTCATATGGTAAGAGACCATCTTGCTGCATTTCCCACAACTTTCTATAATAGCCATTTTTCCTCAGAAGCTGCTTATGAGTACCTTCTTCTACAATCTGTCCTTTGTCAAAGACAAGAATTCTATCCAATTCCATTACAGTTGATAATTTGTGGGCTATAACTACTACTGTTTTACCCTCCATTAAATAGCTTAGACTCTCTTGAATTTTCTTTTCAGTTGCAGCATCAAGGGCAGATGTGGCCTCGTCCATTATGAGAATTGGTGCATTGCGTAAAATCGCCCTAGCTATAGCGATTCTCTGTCTCTGTCCACCAGAAAGCTTTGCTCCCATCTCACCTACGGTGCTATTGTACTTATCTGGCATATGGATGATAAAGTCATGTGCGTGGGCCTTTTGTGCTGCATCTACAACCTCTTCATCTGTGGCATCTAGCTTGCCATATCTAATATTTTCCATTACACTCCTATGGAATAGCATTGGGTCCTGCTGTATAAAAGATATGTTATTCCTCAAAGATTTAATTGAACAACTTTTGATATCTTGTCCATCTATTGATATATGTCCATCTTCAATTTCATATAGCCTCATTATAAGGTGAGCGAAAGTTGTTTTACCACTTCCTGAAAAGCCAACTAAACCAATTCTTTCGCCGCCAGCAATCTTAATTGATTTTTTGTCAAAGAGATTGTTTCCATCTCTATATTTAAATGTGACCTTGTGAAATTCAATCTCACCCTTATTTACAATTAACTCCTTTTTATTTCTTTCACTCTGCAACATAATGTTCTGATTGTCATCATCTTGAAGAAGCGTTAGACCTTGTCTACAAATACCTATTTCATTTAACGTATATGTAATTTCATCAACTGCAAACCACATAAAGGACATGATATTGAATATACTATTCGCTATAAATGTCAGCTCTCCAACAGATATCTCATTTCTTTGCCATAGAAGGACTGATGCCCAAAGTATTGCAGCTACACTGACTATTTCCCATGCACCTAAAACTAATTTAAGTTTTTCAATAAAGAAAAATGCATGTTTTGAGTCACGCATTTCTTTGACCTGAGATTTTTCTATATATTCCTTCTCACTCTTAAGACCACTAAAGATACGTATGTTGAAGTTATTCCTAATGCTATCTACTATACAACCAAAGAGTTGAGCAAATGACCTATAGTGAATATCGCAGTATTTTGTAGCCTTTAAACCCATAATTGTCATAATTACTATATAAGTAGCTAAAAACACTGTAAACATTATACTTATTATAGAGTTTACATAGAAGAATGCTGCCGATGAAACAATGACTGATATAAGCATTGGGCCAAAGATAGTTAGGACATTATCTGAGATAAGCTGGGCACTCTTAGGTAGTTCAGCTATCCTTTGAGATATGTCCCCTATATGTTTATTTATAAAATATCTATGTCTATGCTTCATAACAAGCTCATATAGAGACATTCTAATGTCTGCGCAGAATTTAGGTCTTGTAATGCCAAATAGGAAACCCTTTGCACTGTGAGCTAATGTTGAAATAACCCAATATAGAATTGAGTATGTTAAAAGTGGAATTATTGTATCGAGAGACTTTTCTGTTGCTGAGTCAAGGGCATCAAATGCATCTATTAAGAGTCCTGATATATAAGGCCAAAATGTATTACTCGAAACATTAACTACTACTGCACAGAGACTAATTAAAAAGTAATTGAGTTTATATCTCTTAATAAAGAAGAATATAAATTTACTTACACCTAAGTTTGGAACTGCATAAATACTGGTTTTGCTCATTTATCTAAATTGTTTGCTACATTTCAACTAGTGGTTCTATACCTATTATCTCTAATCCATATTTGATCACAAGTGACAAGCTATATATAAGACTAATCCTTGCTCTCGATAGAGCCACATTGTCGTTTATTATACATCTCATGTTGCTATCTACAACTCCTGAATGCCATAGCCCATGTAATTTATGTGAAAGCTCATATAAATAATATGTGATTCTATGTGGTTCTTTATGTTTAGCAGACAATTCTATAAGCCTTGGAAAATCTAGCAATGTTTTTATTATATTTAAATCAACCTCTGATTGTAATAAAGTATAATCAATTTTATCTTTTGGTGCAAAGATATATTTCAAGCCTTCTCCACTCTTAGTAATAGATATCTCGTCTTGAGAGAAAATTTCATTTTTCCATGAGTTTCTTATAATTGAGACTATCCTAGTGTGGGCATATTGAATATAGAATAGAGGATTATCACTTGACTGCTCCAAAAGCTTGTCACAATCTATATCTAATACAGTTCCATTCTTTTGAGCCAGCATTGCAAATCTCAATATATCGCAACTTATATAGTCAAGTATGTCATCGACAGTTACAAAGTTGCCCTTGCGCTTAGACATTCTAATTGGCTTCCCATCCTTATATATATTTACTAATTGGTTAACTATGACTTTGAGATCCATTTTATTGTCTGTCATAGCCCTCACTGATGACCTAATCCTTGTAACATAGCCTGCGTGGTCTGCACCCAAGACTAAATATAGCTCATTATATCCTCTATTTAACTTATCCATATGGAGGGCAACATCTGAGGCAAAGTATGAGTATGATCCATCAGACTTAATCAATGCCCTGTCACTGTCGTCGCCAAATGCACTTGATTTAAAGAGTAGCTGCTCTCTTGGCTCCCAATCTTCATCTTCTCCTGACTTTGGTCTTTCAAGAGTGCCTCTATATAGCAGGTTCTTTGATTCTAGCAGTGTAATGGCTTTTTCCACAAGACCATCTCTTATAAGTTGTGCTTCCGATGTGAAAATGTCATGTTTAACTCCTAACTTGCTTAAGTCATTTTTAATAAGTGACATCATTTCATCTATTGCAAACTTACGCAAGTGGACATCATTTTCAGCTAGGTCAGCCCCATATTCTGCCAGCAGTTTCCTTGCAGCATCTATTAGATACTCGCCAGGGTAGCATCCTTCTGGTAAATTCATTTGTTCACCCTGCAATTGCTTATATCTAATGTAAAGAGACTGAACTAGCTTGTCAATTTGAGAGCCAGCATCATTTATATAATATTCAGTAGTGACGTCAAATTTACATTTTCTCAAGAGTCTAGATGTTACATCGCCATATATTGCGCTTCTTGCATGTCCAATATGCATTGGGC
>Ga0078894_10002103_pt1 | contig 14968 bp, 15 predicted proteins | sample LauGreSu1BDMLBSD_2_FD_67506 | JGI IMG/M metagenome (GOLD analysis project Ga0078894, IMG submission 67506) | Freshwater lake microbial communities from Lake Michigan, USA - Su13.BD.MLB.SD (version 4) (version 4) | ecosystem: Environmental > Aquatic > Freshwater > Lake | place: Lake Michigan... | reverse complement strand
ATAATTAGCCAACCCTAACTGAAAGGTTCCAAATGAGTGGATATACCTCTGGCAACAATGCCCCTACTTTGATGGCCCAAGCGCCTAACCGCAAAGGCAACATGTCTAAAGACCCAGCCAAAAAAGGCGGCGGCGTTACTGCTGTTACCCGCGCTATGGGTTCTACTTCTTACGCTGCTGGTCGCCAAGGCGCTCCTGCTGCTGGTGGCAAGCCCGGCGCTGGTCGTGGTCAAAAAGTCAAAGTGTCTCGTCCTGTAGACAACTGCGGCTGCTACAACGACAGCTATCGCAACTCTTCTTACTTAGCTTGAGGTGAACATGTCTTACGGTAAAGTAATTTCTGGCGGCAAACAAATGGCTAAAGGCGTGTCCAAAGGCATCAACGATAAGCTGTCCGCATTCTCTGAAAGCCACAAGCGTAGCGCTACTATTGCTAGCGCTGTGGGACGGGCTTTTGTAGGCGCGTCATTGTCTGACCCACAGACGAATGACATTCACCAGCGTGGTAAATTTAAAACCATCAAATCACCCAAAAACGTGTAAAGGAAAAGTATGGCAACGTATGACATTGAAGCCTTAAAGGCAGACTTACCCACAGCTAAAGATCTAGCGCAGTTTGTGTACGATAAGACACAGATTGCGTTAGACCTTATTGGTAAATCCAAAGAAGACCAGTACCAAGTCGCTAAAAACGCCTTGGAAGGGAAGAAAGTCCCAGCTGAGTTCCTGACAGACGAAAACCCTTATGTTGATCGTAAGGAATTGATCCCTGTTGACGAGATCCGTAAGCTGCCACCCCGTAGCGATGATCTGCCTCCTGTAGACAGCCAAATTCATTTTTTTGGCGCTACCAACATGCCTCACCCGTTAGACCCACAGTCTGACCGTAAAGTCGGCATCAACTTCAAGAAGTATTTTGATGGCACGATTACTTATCAGGTGATGGGCCCACTCGAGCAACAAGCTGTTGGCTCACGCATCAACAAGTATGGTCAGAATGTGCCTGAGAAGTACACATGGCTAGACCCCCGTACCGAAGAGTTGGTGATGCGCTATCCCAACGGTACTTTCTCAAAGACAGGTCAAGGCTTGTACACATATCTGGTTGGTGAAAAGGGCGCAGGTATCTGGCCTTTGATTGACCGCGACATTGTGTCTGCCACCTCGAAAAACATCGCTGATCCTTGGGCGTAATGGAAGACTATTCTTCTATCTTCCAGCAGAAATTGTCTGGACAGGCAGAAGTGTGTGCACGTAAGACCTTGGAGTGGTTACAAAAAGACCTCCAAGGCACTTGCCGTCTGACGCCTGAAGAAGTCTACTACTTGGCTTCTGCTGCTGACATCATGCTCGACATTCGGGACCGATATGGCAAAAAGTGAAGCAAGTGATTACATACAACCGATCTACAAAGACCGGGCGTTAAAACACTTAGTTAAGTTGGCTGGCGGCAAACGAGCTGCCACCGCTTTATCTGACGAACAAAAGAAAAAAATGATGCTGGCGCGGGTTAAGTTAGCCCACGACATGCAGTTCAACACTTTAAAGTGGTTTCGTCCGTTCAAGTACCAAGAAAAGTTCTTTGAGACAGGTCTTAAGAGCACCCGCCGTGGAATGATCGCGGCTAACCGTGCTGGCAAGACCATTGCGTCTACTTACGAAACTGCTTACCACCTGACAGGCAGATATCCTGATAGCTGGAAAGGCAAGCGCTGGGATAAACCAATCATTGCTATGGCGGCTGGTGAATCTTGGGAACAGGTTGCTAAAACCTTACAGTCTAAGTTGCTTGGGTGTGACGATATTAAACAGGCGTATAAACTCGGGACAGGATCTATCCCAAGGGAGTGCATTGATGAAAAGTCTTACCGATCAGACGGAGCAAATGTTCTCTCAATTGAAATCTGGCACATTAGTGGTGGAAAGTCCAAGCTTTACTTCTCCAACTACACACAGCAAGTTCGCCACTTGCAAGGCTTCGAACTTGATCTTGTTGTGCTTGATGAGCAGCCACCAGATGAAACTTTTTCAGAACTTGTTGTCCGTACAGCAGCTCGAAACGGACAGGTTATCTGCTCATTTACCCCCCTCAAAGGGATGTCAGGACTTGTAAGAAAGTTCTGGGATCAGGTAGAAGGCTACTCGCATGTGCGGGTGACTTGGGACGATATTCCCTTTGAGAACGAGTGGGGTGAGCCGTTCTTTACGCAAGAAGAGCGTGACCAGCTGTCGCGAGACTTTATGCCTTGGGAGCGCAAGTGCCGTATGGAAGGCATCCCGCTGATTGGCAAAGGCGTGGTGTTTCCTTTGCTGGAATGGCCTACTTATAAATCGATTGACTTTGATCTGCGCCACAACGAGAAGATGGAGCGCCTGATCAGTTTTGACTTGGGGATTAAAAATGACCCGACAGTTATCTCGTTCTTTTTTAGAGATCCTACGGAAGAGATTATCTACCTGCACAAGCAGATCACGATCCCATCTGGGGAAACGCCGGATGAGTATGTCCACTATTTACTGGACCGCGAAACTAAAGGAGTCCCTATCGCCCTCCCGCACGATGCGTCTGCGGCGGGTAGGTACACGCTTACAGAGCAGTCAGTTCGTGAGGTCTTTGAAGATTCATACGGGCTTAATTGCATACCGGGCGCGATTCTTAACCCTCCCAACGATCAAGGTAAGGTGACAAACCACAAAGCTTACGGAATCAATATAATGCGGATGGGTATGGAACGCGGCACATTCATGGTTAATGAGTCGTGTACCAAATTCTTGGAAGAGGCTCGGAACTATGCTATTGACGATTTGGGAAGATTTTCTGATCCTGATGACCACATTGACTCTGCGAGGATTGGCGTTTTGGCGCTAATTCAGGGTCATGGGGAATCTGTTGTCAGCCGTGCCAATTCTTTTGCTGCTAAACGCTTTGCCCCAATTGAAGGCAAGGTTCAAAGGATCTAAAAATGCTTGATAAACAGAACATTATTGTTGAGAGTTTGGAAAGCCCTCCCGGCAATAAAGGGATCGAGTATCAAGTTGCACACGAAGCGTATCTCAAGATGGTGGACTACCTCCGTCTTACACAAGCCAAGAACACGCTCAACCGCCTGAGCGACTATCACTACCTGAACATTGCTGTATCTAACTCTACTGAACCTGTTCGCGGTATTGACTACATTTCTCCTGTTGTCAGCCCCGGTATCGACTATTCCACCGCTGTTATAACCAAATGCCTGATGCCTCAAGGCAAAGTCAACTTTGAGTTTGAACGCATTAGTGAAAGTGACGAGTTAGGCTCCCGTCAGGCCATGAAAATGGCTCTGCACTTCATTAACAGCAAGAATGACTCGTATTCGATCATCCGTGATTGGGCACAAGACGCTTTGTTGCACAAAACTGGCGTTGTCATGGTTTCGCCTGTGCGTAACCCGATCACACAGTACAAAGAAGTTGAAGGAACCCGCGATCAACTGCGTTCTTTTGAAATTATGGCTGCTGAAAAGGGTCTTGTTGCAAAAAGACAACAGATGCGCCGTATTGATGTGAATCTTGAAGGTGTTGCTCAAGAAACCATGATGGATGAGACAGGCTCACCTGTTGAGCCTAGCGGTGAAGAGGTAGCAGAGGCTATCAAGGCCAACACCATCTACCGTGCCAAGTACAAGCTTACTGGTTACTCGACCAACATCCAGATCAAGCATGTTGCACAGCACTATTTCGTGTGTAACCCCACAATCCCCGGCATCCGTAATCAAGATTTCTGCGGTTTCTACGATCCAATGACGATCCATGAGGCCAAAGCCCAGTTCCCGTACATCGACATCGAGAAATTTGCCGATCACGCTGCCTACGGACCTGCTGGCGCTTACCAAGCTGGCGCTTTGGAGAACGATCTGGCATTGCATGCCCGTGATTCGACCCCTGTGCCGGGTCAAGGCGTGATTGCCTCTGCTGGCGCTGACCGTTTCAGCCGTGTCGTGATGATCACCACAGCGTGGTTAAAAAGAGACATCGACAATGATGGCGAAGAGGAAACCATCGAGGTTTGCTACTCTGGTTCGTACATCCTGTACATCAAAGAAGTCGACTTCATCCCTCTGGCGGTGATGGTTCCCAAGCCTATTGTTGGCAACTTCTTTGGCTACAGCCAAGCCGAGCGTCTGGTTCCCCTGCAGGAATACAAGACCGCTATCAACCGTGCCGAGATCGCTTTTGCGATGCAAGCCTCTACCCCAAGGATTGGTGTCAATCCTGAGTTTGTAGATGCTGAAGAAATCCAGCGTGGCGTGTCTGCCTTGTTCATTCTTGACCGCAAGTTCGATCCTGCCAAGCATGTGTACGAGTTTGCCCCGATGCAAGGCAACTTGGCGTATGTGCAAGACGCTATGGAGCGCTTTGACCAAGATACAAGCCGTATGTTGGGCATGACCAATCCTAGCGACACCCTGAACCCAGAAGTGATGAAAGATGGCAACTCTGGCTACAAGCTGCAGTTGGCTATGGGTCCAAACCAGTTGATTCAAGACGAGATGGTCAAGAACTGTGCTGTTGGCCTGAAAGACCTGATCTACATCGTCTGGAAGACAATGATTCAGTACTCTGATGACTACAACATCCAGCAACTGGCTGAGGCAATGTTGCCCGGCTCGGGTGGCTTCCTAGATGCCAAGTCAATGGAAAACTTTGAATTCATTGACCGCAACATGATCAATGTGGACTTGGCTTTAGGCTTCTTGTCTGACGAGAACCGTCTGACTCGCCAACAGTTGATCACCCAAGCCCAGCAGCAGTTTGCTGGCATCCTGATGCAGTTGGATCCTAGCGTTCCAGAGATGTTTGAGAAAGCTCGCCGTCCGTTTGAAGACACTTTGTATGCTTTGGGCGTGAAGAACTGTGATTCTTACCTGCCGACCTTTGAAGAAGCCGCCAAGATGTTGCAAGCCAAACAGGCTGCAGGTCCGGGCATGGCTGAACAGGAAGTTCAGTCTAAGGTTGAGCTGAACAAGGCTAAGACTCAGGAATCCGCTACCGTGGCAGCGTTGAACATGAAGAAAGCTGAAGACATCGACATGGACAACTACTTTGAATCTCAGGCCATGAAAGCTGGTAAATTATCGGCAGTACAAGTTGATTAAAGGAAGTCAATGAAAAGCTTGGTAAAGAATGTTCGGGATTATTTCAATCGCCGTACGAAAGCAACGGACTCATATAAGGAGGCTCATGTAGAAAGACGAACTCTGGTAATCCAAAACGGAGAGGCTGCTAGTCGGCTGATGCGGAATGAGGATTTTGCATTGATGTTTAACCTGTACAGGTTCAACATGCTGGAAAGGCTGGAAGAGGCCGACAGCGATGAGAAAAGAATTGGCAACGCATATTATGTTGCTGGAGTGCGTGATTTCATTGACTTCATTGAGAAGAGTGAATATCTCGCTAAGGTGGCTTTGAAAAAAGCTGATCAGGCTGAAAACGCCTAACTTAACGAAATAGGATAAGATATGTCAGACGTAAGTGCACAAGCACCCGCCACTGAGCAAACTGGTGCGGCTAACCCCGCCGATGCCATCGCTGCGATGATCGCCGCTAACAAGCGTAACGTGTCGCAACCCGAAGGTAGTACGGCCCCACCAGCCGGACAAGCAGAAGCGCAAGCCGAAGCCCCGGAGGCGGCTCCAAATGAGGAAGCCGAACCTGAAGGTAGTGTTGACGAGACTACAGAAACTGTAGATTCGGAAGATGCAGAGGCCATCGATGATGTAACCGATGCAGTGAACTTCCTAGAGTTTGCAGAGCAGAATCCTGACATGCTGTGGAGGATTCCTAACAAGGACGCTGATGGCGGCTTTGTGGAGATCCCAGTATCCAAGGCGGCTGCTATTTTGGGTCAAGGAAGTGCTATCCATGAAAATGCGCGTAAGCTAAAAGCCGAACGTGCTGAATTTGAAGAGTTTGAAGCCAAACGTAGGGCTGAACTCGATGGTTTGCAGATAGGTCTGGAGTTGACGATCCAGCCACAGCTTCAACAGGCTGCGGATGAATTGATCCAAATTCAGGGCTACAACCAGCAATGGAAGCAAATCCTCGACAACGCTACAGACGAGGTTCAACGAAGTGAAGCTGAAGCGGCTATCCGTCAGAACAACGAGTTGATCCAAGAAAAGAGCAAGTTCATCCAGACGAACCGTCCAAAAGTTGAGCAGTTCTATCAACACCGTACTGCCTTTGTGCAGGAACAGTTGGAACGCGCTAGACAGTCGTTTAGCGATAAGGAACTGAGCAACAAGGCTAACTTTACCGAGCTTCGGGAAAAGTTATCCAAGGATTGGAAAGGCGCTAGTGGGTCATTCGTACCCGGCGTACCAAACATCGATTTGGTATCCAGTGACGAATACTTGTTGGGGTTGATCCGTGACGGTATGAAGTTTAGAGAAGGTCCAAAGGTGAAGAATGCTGGAGGTTCATTAGCTGCTGCTAGTAGACCAACTGCCCGAGCCAAGACCGCTACTGACACAAAGGCTGAGGAGCTTCAAAAGAAAGCGCAAGCTGGCGATAAAAGCGCAACGCGAGATCTTTTGGCAATGACTTTGGCGGCACACAAAACACGCCGCCGTTAACTTTGGAGTAACAAAATGGCTACTATCACCTCTGCTGCCTTGGGCAATGGTAACGGTTCGTACACAACCGACATCGTGGTTAAAGACCTCGACATGACTGTTTCTAACTATGTGAAGGATCGCACCCCGATCACTAACATGGCTATGAGCAAAAAGCGCAAAGTCAACTCGACTCTGCACATTTGGCCTAACGACTATTTCCGTACCCCCGCTTTGAACGCTAAGTTGGAAGGTGCTTCTGTTACCGCTGGTGCAGCTGCTTCTAACACCCGTTCTAACTTGGGTAACTACACTCAGATTTTCACCACTGTGATCGGCGCTACTGGCACTGCTCGCGCTGTTGAACAAGCTGGTGGCGATCCTCAAGCCTACCAAGAAGTCAAGCAATTGACTGAAATCATGTTTGACGTTGAGTTGCAGATGGTTCGTGCTGACGGCGCTTCTATCAAGTACTCTGGTCAAGCTGCTACCCAAGGTGCATCACCCAACGACGGTCGTCGTTTCGGTTCTTTGTACTCTTTTGCTGGCACTCGTTCAGGTAACGACACTGACGGCACTTCTGTGTTGAACTTGGCTGCCTCTGACAGCAATGACACCACTTCGGCTACTGCCACCAACACACCTTTCAACGGTGACTTAGCAAACGCTGGTTTGGGTTATTTCACTTTCAGCTCTGGCGTGACCTTGCAGCAATTCAGCCCCTTCCTGTACAAGCAGTTGGTGACTGTTGCTGAACAACGCTTCAATGCCAAGATCACTAACATGGTGGTCCCAACATCGATGCGTACCCACATCAGTGACCAGATGCCTACCAGCCGTAGCATCAACCGTTTCAACCCTGCTGACAAGGGTGACACTATCAGCACCTACGAAGGTGACTTCAACTACACCTACCAGATCGACGATTCTTGGGTGATGGATCAGACAGGCGCAGACAACACTTCTGCCTTGTTCTTGAACCCTGATGTCGTTCAGTGGGGTAGCTTGCGTGAACTCGGTCCTAACAACGAAGTGTTCTCTAACGCTGACGCTTCGCTTGACCAGTACATTCTCGAAGGAACGCTGATTGTTCGCAATCCCGCTGGCGTTGCTGTTCTTGCAGCAGTTGCGCCAACTGGTGCTGCGGTTACAGGAAATCGTCCAACAGCTCAGGTTAAGCGATATCTCGCCTAATCAGTATTTGACTGAAGTTGCAATATGGTCTATTATGGCTATATTGCAACGGAGGTTAAATGCACGATTTACCAAAGACACGGGAACAGGCTCGTCAAGAAGGCGTAAAAGCTTACTTTACGGGCTTGTTCTGCAAGCAAGGTCACATTGCCAAAAGATGGACTGCAACAGGAAACTGTTCAGCCTGTCAGCAGCAAAGAACCAAAAGTTGGTCAAATAGGAATCACGATAAAGTTCTTGCTTATCTAAAGTCCGAAAGGATGATAGAAAAGCGAAAGCAATATGGTCGTGAACACTATTTAAAAAATAAACATGCTTACATTGCAAAGGACGCCAAACGAAGAGCTTACAAGTTGCAAGCTACTACAAAATGGGGTCAAGAAGGTGTAAAAGCTTTTTATTTAAAAGCCAAGGAACTTGAAGCAATGAATCCGGGTGTGAAGTACCATGTAGACCATATCGTGCCATTGGCAGGAGAAAATGTCTGCGGGTTGCATAACCAGTTTAATCTTCAAATTTTGACCGCTTTAGAAAACCAACGCAAAAGGAATGTATGGAATTGAATCTGAACAACGAAGAAGCCAAAGTCAATGAAGACTACTTCCTCAAAGGCAACTTAGAGGCGGGTATTGAAGGTGTTGTCCGCAAGAATGACAAGTTATATAACGAAGTCAAGTCTGGCACATGGTCACAGACCTTTAAGACAAACAACATTGATTACAAGATTGGCGCTTTGGATGGAGCCAGATACGTTCAATACACTCAGCACAACACCGACCATATAAAACAGTACTGCAAAGAACGCAGGGAGTTTTATCAAATGATCGGCACAACGGATAACCCAATTTTTGCTGGCACTTTTGAGGCAATGAGTCTTCCGAAGGCTATTGCACATTCAATCAGTTCTAAGTACTTCAACAACCGTCCGTGGGAGTTGATCAAGATGGATAAAAAGGACAAGATTTTGTTCTACGCCATTGTGAACGAGTACTATTCTGAGTACGTTTGTCATCCTTCAGGAAAAATCCCTCTACCATATAATCCAGCTATACCGACCAAGTAAGGAAGAGTTATGTCCCTTTTCATTCAATCTGCTAACGCATTGGTAAGTCGTGTAGCACAGTGGGTGGGGGCAATCCCGCAAAGTACTGCGATTACAGCGAGTGCTTTTAACTCTACAACTGGTGTCATTACGGTTTCTCCTACGCCTGTTGCCACGATCCTTGCTGGTGACTTTATTGGCGTATCCAAGATGGATTCGTTTACCGCTGTGTTGTCTACAACCAGCACCACTATCACTGTGTCTGACCCTGATGGTGTGTGGGAAAACGCTACATATCCTTTGACAATCCTGATGCTGCCATCGCAGTCTGCTTTGGAGATTCAGACATCTATTCAACTGGCAGAACTCAAGATGCGTACGCTTGAGCTACCCGGCTTGCGTACCAATCCTTATGGCAACACACCTACGCTGTTGACCACAAATTCTCAGGGCATGGCTCCTATCCCTGCAGATATGAACATCCCTATTTTGTTTTTCCAAGAGACACCTAACTCTGAGGTTGCTCCGGGCACACCTGCAGCCAGCATGGGTCCTTGGATTATTTATGACCGTGTGGGTGACCGCGAGATTATTCGTCGCCGAATGATTGACCAACTGTATGTTCGTCCTTTTGGCGTACCTCGAGTAATTCGCGCCAGCTTCTCTGAGGTTGGACCTAACTACATCTTTACCCCCAACCCCGGCGGTAATGTATCGATCAAAGCTTACTACATCAGGACTTTCTCTTTCTTGTTTAGTCCTACTGATGACTTAGTAGACCCTATTGTGCAAAGCAATGCTGTGTTGACTTCCTTCCCTGAAGGATATTTGTATGGAACTCTGTGGGCTTATTACGACAAAAACAAGAACACTGCCGAATCACAAAAGTGGTTAAGCAGATTCGATGAGTCGTATGGTCTGATTGAAGATCAGTACAACAAGGGTCGCTGGAAGGGCGGCGACCAACACTTGACTAGCGAGTTCCAACCAAGGGACTACCGCTACAGCTTCAAATAAGGAAGAAACATGGCAACAAGCAGCATTTACACCGCCAGCGAAACTGTTGGTTTATACGGCACAGGATCATCTGGTGGCACTTACTTTGAGTGGTTCATCTTCTATGATTCTGCTACTGCGCCAGCAACTCCTACAGGCGGTTCTTGGAGCTTTACGACTAACACAGGTACTGCGCCTAGTGGTTGGTTAAGCTCACCCCCTCCAAGCCCTACAAACCTTGTTTGGGTGTCTATTGCTGTTGTTGATTCCCGCAGTACTTCGTCATTGACTTGGTCAACCCCCGGCCTGATGACAGGTTCTGGTTTGCCAGTTTTGACGGGCGCTGGTGTGCCTTCTGCTGGTACTGGTTTGAATACTCAGTTGTATTTGAACACTAGCACCACACCTCAATCTTTGTACAACAAGCAATCTGGTACTTGGGTTCAGATCACTGGTAACAGCTTGTACGCTCGTTCTGGCGCTAACACTGATATCACAAGCCTGACAGGCATCACAGGCGCTGTATCGACTGTTGACTATGTTGGTTTTGATACCAACTACTCTACCGCAATTGCTGCTGGTCAACTGGGCTGGAACGGCAACAACAACCTTGCCTTGGGCATGTTTGGCGGTAATGTCGTACAGCACATTGGCGAAGATGTGTTCTTCTATGTGAAAGCTTCTGCCACCATCACCAAGGGTCAGCTGTGTATGTTCACAGGGGCTGTTGGTGGTTCTGGTGTTGTGACTGCTGCGCCAACTAATGGTGCGATCAACGGTCAGTATGTGATGGGTATCGCTGCTGAAAACATTGCCAACAATGGCTTTGGTTTGATTCAGTGGTTTGGTATGTTGCGAAATGTCAACACCAACACCTTTGCTGAAGGCGACATCCTGTACTACAACTCTGCCGTTAGCGGTGGTTTGACCAATGTGTTCCCTGCTAGCGGTCCTATTGTTACTGTGGCTGCTGTTGCCAAGTCTGGTACTGGTTCAGGCATTTTGCAGATCCGTGTTGCTGTTACTCAGCGCATTACTGCAGGTTCAGGTCTTACTATCAGCCAGACAGTATCTTCAACTGCTTTGGGAATAGACAGCACTGTTGCTACTTTGACAGGCACTCAAACCCTGACAAACAAAACAATCAATGCTGCTAACAACACAATCACCAACATCCCAAATGCATCGTTGGTATATGACAGCGTAAACATCAACGGTGTTGACTTTACTTTAGGCAATGTACAGCTGGTTGGTCCTGATTGGATCTTGCCAAGCTATGCAGGCAATGCAGGTAAGGTTTTGACTGTCAACCCATCTGCCAGCGATGTGCAGTGGAACGTGGTCAGCGGTACAGGTACTGTAACCAGTGTTGATGTGTCTGGTGGAACTACTGGTTTAACAACAACTGGTGGTCCTATTACTGCTGCTGGCACTATCACCTTGGGTGGCACATTGGCCTTAACCAACGGTGGTACTGGCGCTACAACTGCCGCTGGCGCTCGAGGTACTTTGGGTCTAGGTTCTGCTGCTGTGCTGAATGCTGGTGTGGCAGGTGGTGTGGCTACCTTAGATGGTGGTGGCACTGTGCCTGTTTCTCAGTTACCTGCTGCTGTCTTGGGTGCTTTGAAGTATCAAGGTACTTGGGATGCAAACGCTAACAGCCCTACATTGGCTTCTAGTGTTGGTACGCAAGGCTACTACTATGTTGTGTCGGTGGCTGGTTCTACCAACCTTAACGGCATTACAGATTGGAAGATTGGTGATTGGGCTATCTACAACGGTACTGCTTGGCAGAAGATTGACAACACTGATGCTGTTACCTCGGTTAACGGCTACACAGGTACTGTTGTTCTTTCTTACACCGATGTTGGCGCACCTTCTACCTCTGGCACAAACGCTACGGGCACATGGGGCATTAGCATCAGCGGTAATGCTGCAACTGTTACCAACGGCGTTTACACCACTGGCACACAGAGTATTGCTGGCGCAAAGACATTCACAGACGCTTTGACGGCTACTGCAGACTCAGCATTCACTTCTACAGGTGCTGTACAACTGTCTAGCGGCACAACTGCCCAGCGTCCTACTGGTGCTGCTGGTAAGTTGCGTTTTAACACTACGACTGCTGAGTTTGAGGGTTACAACGGTACTTCTTGGTCTTCTGTTGGTGGCTCTGCTATCAGCAACGACACAAGTACTGCAACTGATCTGTACCCAGCTTTCCTAAGCGCAACAACAGGTACTGCTGCAAACATTTACACAAGCAATGCCAAACTCTTGTACAGACCAAGCACTGGTGAGTTAAAGGTTACTGCTCCTATTGCTGCAAACGGTATTGTTCTGAATGCTGATTCAGTAACAAGTAATTACACTATAGCGACAGGAACAAATGGTTTTTCTGTTGGTCCTTTAACAGTTGCCAGTGGAGTGACTTTGACGGTTGCTTCTGGACAAAGACACATCGTCATTTAAGGAAAACGCATGTCAACGATCAGCGCATCAACCACCACTACAACTGGATTTGTAGTTACATCAAATACAGCAGGCACATTGGTGCTTCAGACAGGTTCAACACCGACTACTGCGGTGACGATTGGAACTGACCAAGTTGTGACTTTTGCTGCATCAACATCAACGCAAGGCATTACCGTAGGCCGAGGTGGCGGTGCAGTATCTACAAACACCGCTGTTGGTGCTAGTGCTTTGGCGGCTAATACGACAGGTGGTGGCAATCAGGCATTCGGCGTTTCTGCTGGTGCGGCTTTGACCACAGGCAACAACAACACTGCTTTAGGCCGCTTGGCTCTGGCAACCGCCACAACCCCTGACCAAAATACAGCGGTTGGTTATGCTTCTTTGTATCTAACCACCACAGGTCAATTTAACACTGCCGTTGGTGGTGGTGCTCTGCAAAACAACACCACAGCAAGTTACAGCACGGCGGTAGGCTATCAGGCGCTTTACACAAATACTGGTGAGAGAAACACGGCGCTTGGCTCTTTTGCGCTTTACGCAAACACTACCGGAACGAGAAACGCCGCTACCTCTTATGCTGCATTAAACGGCAACACCACAGGAAGTTACAACACAGCTTCGGGTTACGAGGCATTGGCTTCCAACACCACAGCAAGCTACAACACAGCCTTGGGTTATCAGGCGGGATATAGCCAAACCACAACTGGTTACGGAACATTTTTAGGTCAAACTGCTGGTTACGCCACAACAGGAATTTCAAACACCTTTGTAGGACAGCAAGCTGGTGCGTTGGTTACTTCTGGAGCAAAGAACACCATCGTTGGTCGCTATGACGGCAACCAAGGCGGCTTAGACATTCGCACATCAAGCAATAAAGTAGTGCTGTCTGATGGGGATGGTGTTCCTGTAATTGTTTACGGTGCTTATCCAGTAAGTCCTACGGCTTACCTAACAAATAGTGCCTATACCACTATTGGGGTTGGTGGCACGGGTTCAACAGGAACTGGCGCTCTGTTTTTAAACGGAGAAGCAACATCTGGGTGGGGTCCAGTAATGATCGGCGTTGCCAATGGAACATATGTATGGCAAACGGGTTCAAATTCTTGGATTAAGGGCGGCACTACTTACAACACCTATACGGTAATGGCTGGCGCTTCTGGCGGTGTAAACCTTACCAGCGGCGCAACCTCTTGGGCTTCTGCTTCTGATGAGCGTTTGAAGAATGTCACAGGCGCATACACCAACGCTTTGGCAGACATTGCTCAGATTCAGGCTGTTAAGTTCACTTGGAAGTCAGACGAAGAAGCCAAGCCTTGTGTTGGTGTAATAGCTCAATCGGTTCAGCCTGTTGTGCCAGAGGCTATCGAAACCATCCGAGTTTCAAAAGATGATGAGACAGATTACTTGTCGGTCAAGTACACGGAACTCATCCCGTTGCTGATTGCATCCATCCAAGAACTCAAAGCAGAATTTGACGCATACAAGGAAGCACACCCATGATTGACTTAACACCCGAAGAACAAATCGCCAAGCACTACGCCGCTTGCATGGACAGCGTGAACCTCATCAACTCTGAAAAACCAGAACTCACCACAGACGCAGAATGGGCTGCAACTGTTGAGCGCAACAAAGAGCACCTGCGTATCATGCTGGTTAAAGACTTTTGGACAACCGAAGACCTGACACCGCTACAACAAGCGGTTGGAGAATAAGACATGCCATCAACCATCCTCTCTGACAACGGCGTAAGCAGCGGGTCTGCTGGCCTGAAAACTACTGCCTCGAACGATGGCATTCTTGCTTTACAGACGACCACGGCTGGTGGGGCTGCAACGACTGCGGTGACTATTGGTACAAACCAAGCAGTTACTTTTGCACAAGCAGCCAACCTGCCAAACACATTTGGTTTCAAGAACCGCATCATCAATGGTGCGATGGTGATTGACCAGCGTAATGCTGGGGCTAGTGTTACTCCTACGGCTAGTCAATATAGTTTAGATAGGTGGAATTTATCTCTTACTGCCGCATCAAAGTTTTCTTTTCAACAATCATCAACTGCGCCGACAGGTTTTTCTAACTCCTTGTTATTTACATCTTTATCAGCATATTCTGTTGGTTCTAGTGACTTCTTTTTGGCTAATCAATGGATTGAAGGATTTAATACAGCAGACTTAATGTGGGGAACAGCAAACGCCCAAACTGTAACAATATCTTTTTGGGTTCGTAGTTCTTTAACTGGAACATTTGGTGGGTCAATAACAAACTCTGGACAAACTAGAAGCTATCCTTTTACATACACAATTAGTTCCGCTAATACTTGGGAACAAAAATCAGTCACTATTGCTGGCGATACAACAGGAACTTGGCTTACAACTAATGGTCGTGGCATAGGGGTTTGGTTTGGGCTAGGTGCTGGTTCTACATATAGTAGTACTGCTGGCGCATGGGCTGCTGGCGCATATTACTCTGCCACAGGCGCAACCAGCGTAGTCGGCACAAACGGAGCAACCTTCTACATCACAGGCGTACAGCTTGAAAAAGGCAGCACAGCCACATCGTTTGACTTCCGTTCGTATGGTACTGAGTTGGCTTTGTGTCAGCGGTATTATTACCGCAACTCACAAAGCGGTAGCGCAACTGGAACACTGGGCTTTGGCGTTTCTGTGTC
>Ga0078894_10002102_pt1 | contig 14968 bp, 13 predicted proteins | sample LauGreSu1BDMLBSD_2_FD_67506 | JGI IMG/M metagenome (GOLD analysis project Ga0078894, IMG submission 67506) | Freshwater lake microbial communities from Lake Michigan, USA - Su13.BD.MLB.SD (version 4) (version 4) | ecosystem: Environmental > Aquatic > Freshwater > Lake | place: Lake Michigan... | reverse complement strand
TGTCGTCGGTGATCTCGAACTCCGGCACAAACAGCCCGGCGGCCGCGAGCGGTCCGGGCAGCACGTAATCCGAATGGTAGAAGTTGAAGACCGTCGGCGAGCGTAGCGCGGCCTGCGCGAGGTTGCCTTGGACCGCGTCCAGCCGGGTCCCGGAGTACGCATTGGGCGCACGGTTGATTTGCTCGGCCGTCGCCGGACGCGGCGTCGCGCTCGTGATGGGCTCGCCATCGACCGTCACGCGAAAGCCCACGTACCGGCCACTGCTGGACGACGCCTTGAGCCCGCGGAGGATGCCCGTGAGGCGCAGGACGGGTTCCTTGAGTTTGCCGAAGCTCGGCGTGGCCGCGACCTCGTTGGAACGGGCCTCGTGGTCGGTGAGGATCGCCCGCACGACGGCGCCGAGGTTGCCGCGCACCCCCGCACCGTCGTCCGCGAAGCGCTGCGCTACACGATAGACGTAGGCCGGGCTGGGGTTGCTCGTGACCAGGCGCTGGATCAGCAGCTTCGAGATGAACGGCGCCGTGTTCGGGTGCTGAAACAGCGCGTCGAGGGCAAGCTGCAGATCTTTCGCCCCACCTTGGCTTGCCGGGATCGGCGTGGCGATGACCGGCGCGAGGTTCTTCGGACCGTCTTCGTGGAACGCCGGGAAGAGCTGCAGCGGGTTGAAGTAATTGGCGCCGGCGGTGCGAAACGCGCTGGCGTTGGTCGAGGGGTAGGCCCAGCCGGTGAACACCTTGGCCAGTTCCGTGATCGTAGTCTGGCTGTAGGTGGGGATGGGCAGCCCGTCATCGCCCAGCTGCAGGGTCCCGTCCGGCTGGAGGCGCACGAGGCCGATCGAGAAAAGCTGCATCACCTCGCGCGCGTAATTCTCGTCGGGGGTGGTCAGCGCCGCACCGGAGGCATCGAAGGTCGCCTTCGCGTTGCGCAGCGAGCTGAGGTACTCCGCCATCATCGGGTTGAGCGTCACTTTCTCGAGTAACGTCCGGAAATTCCCGAAGGCCTCCTGGCCCAGGAGGTCGTAGTAGGCCGCCAGCGGCTCAGCGCGGCTGTCATCGCCGAGAGAAACGTCCGAGACGACGAGGATCTGGCTCAGGGCGAAGGCGACCCGCTGACGCAATTGGTCGGGCGCGGTGAGCACGAGTTTCCACCAGGCGGACTGGCGGTTGGGCGGGTGGATCGCGTTCCAGTTGGTGAAGCTGCCCGAACCTCCGAAGGTCCGGCGGTCATCCACAATGGCGGTGCGGTGGGAGCTGAAGGGGAGGGCCATCTGCGCGTCGAGCCAGGTGTTGATGCTTCCGCCGGTCAGCGCGTCGATTTCCGCCCGGGTGGGCCCGAAGGTCGTCTGGGTGAGGAAGCGCGCTGCCTCCGCTCCCGTGAGCGCGGTGAGCTTAGCAGCAGGGGCCGCCGCGGGGGCGACGAAGGCCCGCGAACCTGCCCCAGCGATGAAGCTGCCCTTCAACTCGCCGCCGGGATACTTGGCGGAGTCGATGCGGACGGCGATTTGACCGTTGCGCAGCGCCGCCTGAAGGTCCGCGGTGGAGTAGGGGGCCACGGGGGCGAAGGTCCAGAGTGCACCGCTCACTTGCCCGACCGGCAGGGCGATCACGTAGTCCTCGTTCGCGCCAAGGGTGAGGTGCGCCGTGGTCTGGGTTGCGCTCAAGTTGGCGAAGGAGAGGTTGACCGCCGCGACGTTCCCGGAGGAACTGAGCAGAATGGTCGCGGTACCGTAGCCGGTGGATCCGCCCGTGGCCGCGGTGGTCGGCCGCACGGTGGCGATAAAGAGCGTCGCGGGGCTGTCCCCGATGGTGACGGTGGCCGAACGGTTCGTTCCGATGAGGTAGTTGGGCCCGGGGGCAACGGTGACGACCACGGAGTCGGTGCCCTCGCTCTGGACATCGGGATTCGGGGTCACGGGCAGGGTCACCGTGGCGCTGCCCGGCGGGAACGAGACCGTGCCGGCGAGGCGGCCGTAGTCGGTGCCGTTCACAGCCGAGCCGCCGACCGAGTAGCGGATGGTGAGTGGGCTAAGGTTCCCGCCCGTGCGGGTGAAGGTGAACTCCCCGGGCCGCAGGCCGGACTCGTCGGCCGTCGCGCGGCTGGCGGCGATGGTGATCGTGGGCGGGTCAACGGGGGTCAGGTCGTAAACCTCTACGATGGCGAGGCCCGAGCCGGCGTTGCCCCCCACCTGGATGCCGTAGTTTCCGGGGCCGAGATCAACCATCACCGCGGCGTCGTTGGAACCCGAGGGAAACGCGAATGCGCCGGCGACCCCGAAAGCCGCCGAGAGCAGCCCGGCGTCCGCGGCCTGCGGGTTGGCGGGCACGCTCCAGTTATCATTGCTGGCGAGCACACGGCCGGAGGCGTCCGTCAGGCGCAGGGTGGGGTCGGGCAGGGTCCCAGTGAGACCGAAAGCCCCGAGGGCGGGTCCGGCATTGCGGACGAGCAACCGGCGGGTGCCCGCGCCGGGGGCGACGACGAAGCCGATGATCGGGCTGGTGGTCGCGGTGACCTGCAGGCGGGTGGAGAGGTTGACCAGCTTCGCGCCCGTTTCGCCGATCTGGTAGACCTCGACCAAAGTCTCGCCGGTGGCTCCGGTGGCATTGGCGACCTGCGCGGTGTAGCTGCCGGGCCGTAGCGTCGTGACCAACGCGGAGTCTCGGCCGCCAACCGCTAGGGGAAAGGCGCCCACTTGGGCGAAGGTGGCGGCGAGAGCGGCCTGGCCCGCGGCGGGCGTGCCCCAGTCATCGTTGGAAGCGACGCTCTTGCCGTCCGCGTCGAAGACCGTGAGGACCGGGTTGGCGATGGTCCCCGTGACCCCGAAACCCGCGAGGGTGGGGCCCACGGCCCGGATCAGGACCTGCCGCGGCTCACCGGGTCCGACGACGAAGCCGGCGGTGAGGATGTTCGCGCCGGCGCCGGTCTGGGCACGGGTGGAGAGGTTGATCAGCCGGGCCTCTTGGGCGGACGCGAAAGGGGCGGAGGCGAGCAGAAGCGCGGCGAGCGGGAGCAGAAGGCGGCGGAAGCAGTTTCCGTTCATGGGGAGGGAGCGGATGGATGGCAGGGCTAGGGCCAGAGACGACCGCGGCGGCGGTTGAGTTGCAGCAGGATGGCGTCCCATCCTGCTGGGTCAACCGCGGGCTCTACGACGTCCGCTACCAGGTTTCCACAAGGTCGCTGGTGATCCGGGCGGCGAGGGCCTCGGTCAGCAGGGCGAGGGTCTGGTATTCGGCTTGGAGTTGGCCGCTGTCGGTGAAGACCTCGCGGCGAACGCTGATTCGGCGATCGCTCCAAAGGCTGCGCCCGGTGCGGGGATCCCGGAGGGTGCAGGCGGCGGTCAGGGTGACGTTGAACTTGCGGGCGAGTCCGGTGTCGTCGGCGCGGGCGGCGGCGATCTCGCGACGGTAATCGACGAGCGTGAGGGTCAGGGCGGCCTCGGCCGAGCCGGGGTCGGGCCGCAGTTCGACGCGGGCGTCGCGGAGCAGCGCCTCGCGGAGGCGGGTCGAGAGTAGGGCGGCACCCTGTGGCAGGGCGATCTGGGAGTCCGCGGGGGCGACGTGGAGGGAGCGGAAGGCGGGGGCGGAGCCGGTGCCCAGCCGGTAATGGGCGCAGCCGGAGGCGAGCAGCGCTAGCAGCAGCCAGGCCAGAAACGCGGGGGGGCGTGGCATCGCGGGCCCGGGCGGCCGGGCGGGATCGGTCAGAAGAAGAAGAACCGCTTCTTCTTCGGTTGCTCCTGGCCGGGAACGGGAGCCGGGGCGGGTTGGCCGGAAGCCTTGGCCTCGACCTCAGCGAGTCGGCCCTTGGCGCGGGTGGCGATCGCGGACTCCGGGTAGGCCGTGATGGCCTCATTGTAGAACACCCTGGCCGCCTTGAAGTTGGAGCGCTTGTAGAAGTAGAAGTCACCCATCCGCATCTTGCTCTCGGCGAGCATCGTCTTCATTCCGTCGAGGCCCTTTTCCGCGGTGGCGATGTTGGTGTCGCCCGGGAAGAGGAGCATAAAGTCCGTGAAATAGGTGATGGATTCCTTGGTCGCGCCCTGATCGTAGTGCGGGCCGTCGACGAGCGAGGCGTGCGTCTGAGCCAGCTTCAAGTAGGCGTCGGGGGCGAGGAGGCTCTGCCCATAGTTGTTGATCATCCGGTCGAGCGCATCGATCGCGTTCTCGATGTTGCCGAGCTTCTGGTGGCCGCGGGCAATGTTCATCAGGGCGAGCGGCGCGTAGTCGCTGTACGGCGCGTTCGCGAGGATGGTCTCGAAGAACTCGAGAGCCTTGTCGCGCTGGGTGAAGCCGGGCAGCGTGCCCCAGAGCATCCGGCCGCGCACGCCGTCGAGGAGGGCGCTGGCGATCCGATATTGCTCCCCGACGATCTCGTTGAACCGGCGGGTGTTGGGGTAGCGGGACAGTACCTGTTGGTAGTCCTCGAAGCCCTTGGCGTAGTCGCCGAGCGAGAGGCGCAGGCGCGCGGAACGGTAGAGGGCTTCCGGGGCGTAGATCGAGTTCGGGTACTTCTTGGCGACCGCCTGATAGGTGCGGACCGCACTGCGCCGGCTGCCCCCTTCCTCGGATTCGCGCGCCCGGTTCATCTGGTCGAGGGCATTGCGGCCATCGGCCCCGGCCAAGCCAGAGAGGGCGCCGCCCTCTACCCGCCAGCCGGACTCCTTGGTCCAGACGAGTTCCGCCCGGGCGACCGGCACCGCCACGCCCAGCAGGCAGGCGATGATGCTGAGGGCGGGGAACAGCCGGACGGGAAAGAGATACTTCACGGGAGAATCACCAGCGAAGCAGGGCACTTCCGTAGGTCAAGCCCGCCCCAAAGGCCACGAGCAGCACAAGGTCACCGCGGCGAATGCGGCCGGCGCGGTGGGCCTCGTCTAGGGCGAGCGGGATTGAGGCGGCGGAGGTGTTGCCGTAGCGGTCGAGGTTCACGAAGAAGCGATCCGGCGGTAGCTCGAGGTACTCCGCGATGGCATCAATGATGCGCTGGTTGGCCTGATGGGGGATCACGAGCGACACCTGATCCGCGCGCAGGCCCTGTTGTTCCAGAATTTCGCGGGCGGCGTCGTCCATCGCGCGGACCGCCAGCTTGAAGATCTCCTTGCCGCGCATCTTCAAGAAGGGACCGCGTTCGCCCGGTGCGGCGGGTGGCACACAAAGGAGGTCCGCGTTGCTCCCGTCGCCCCCGAGCCGGGTGCCGAGCAGGCCCCGCCCCGGCTCGTCGCTAGTACCCAAGACGACGGCCCCGGCGCCATCGCCAAAGAGCACGCAGGTGGTGCGGTCTTGCCAATCCACGAGGCCCGAGAGCTTCTCCGCGCCGATCACGAGCGCGTGCCGGTAGCGACCGGAGGTGAGCAGGGCGGCGGCGGTGTCGAGCGCGTAGAGGAAGCCAGAGCAGGCCGCATTCAGGTCAAAGCAGGCCGCGTGGGTGGGCACGCCGAGTTTCCGCTGGACGTGGCAGGCGCAGGCCGGCACCGGGGTGTCCGGCGTGATCGTGGCGACAATCAGCAGGTCGATGTCGGCCGGGGTCAGCCCCGCCTGAGCGAGGGCTGGAAGCGCGGCGGCGACGGCGAGATCGGAGGTTTCCGTGGCGGGCCCCGCAAGCCGACGTTCCCGGATGCCGGTGCGGGTGCGGATCCACTCGTCGGAGGTTTCCACCTGGAGCGCGAGGTCGTTGTTGGTTACGATCCGCTCCGGGGCGTGGGAACCGGTGCCGAGGATCACGGTGGAGCGCATCGTCATCGACGAGGAGGGGTCGGGCGGCGGCGGGAAATCCCGCTCAGGCCGCTGCCGGGGTCGCCAGGACCTGGTTCGCGCGGGCTATGTCCGCCTCGATGTGGCGGTTCATATCCGCTTGGAGGATCTCGCCCGCCGCCTTAAGCGCGCTGACGATGGCGTGGCGGTTGGAGGAACCGTGGGCCTTGAGAATGTTACCGTTCAGGCCGAGCAGCGGGGCGCCGCCGTAACGTTCGGGGTTCATCCGGTCCTTGAGCGAACGGAAGGCCCCGCTCGCGAGGAGTGCTCCCGTGGCACGGAGGGGGTTGGCCCGCAGCTCCTCCTTCATCAGATGCGAGAAGAACTTCACCAGCGACTCCCAACTCTTGATCATAATGTTGCCGGTGAAGCCATCGCACACGACTACGTCGACTTGGTCGGTGAAGACTTGGAAGCCCTCGATCGGACCGACGTAATGGATCAGGTCGCCAAGGCGCTTCAGCTGCTCGTGAGTCTCCGTAATCAAAGCGGTGCCCTTGCCCTCCTCGGTCCCAATGCTCATCAGGCCGATCCGCGGACGCTCGATGCCCAGCATCACCCGGCAATAGTGGCTGCCGAGGATCGCGTTGTGGACGAGGTATTCGGTCTTGGCCTCCGGATTGGCGCCGGCGTCGAGCAGGACAAAGTGCCCTCCGCGCCGGGGGCCGATCGCGGCTAGGGCAGGGCGGGCGACGCCCGCCATCGTGCGGAGCTTTAGGGTGCCACCGGCCATCAGCGCGCCGGTGTTGCCGCACGAGACGACGACCGAGGCGGCGCCGGTTTTCACGAGCTCAATAGCCCGCACCATCGAGGCGTCTTTCTTGCGCTTCAATGCCTGCATCGGCTTGTCGGTCATCGTGATGACCTCGCTCGCGTGCAGGAGTTGGAGGCGATCGTCCGATACCAGTTGCTCCTGGCTCAGGTGGCGCTCCAGTACGGAAGCGTCGCCGACCAAGGTGATCGGCGGCAGCTGAGGCAGGGAGGCGCGGGCGAGCTTGACGGCCGCCACCACCTCGACGGGCCCGAGGTCTCCGCTCATCGCGTCCACCGCGATGCGGGCCTCGGCGGTCGGGGGGGAGCCCATCACCTGAAGGGGGAGGACCGGGGTCGAGCCGGGAGGCTCAGACCTCGACGTTCAGCACCTGACGGCCGCGATACATCCCGTTCTTCGGGTTCACGCGGTGGGGGCGGAAGGCCGTGCCGTCGGTCGGGTCCTTGGCGAATTCCGGGGCCTTGAAGGCGTTGGCCGCGCGGCGGTTGGCGCTGCGGCGTTTGGACTGCTTGCGTTTCGGATTGGCCATGGGAGGAAGGTGTTGAGGCGGGGCGGAGCAAGGGCGCCGCGGTTCGCACGAAGAAAAGGGTTCCGTTTTAGGCGGCGGCTCGGCCGGGCGTCAAGCGCCATTCCCCGCTGTGGGGCCTAGGCTCAGAGGTCCTGGAGGGCGATGAAGGCGCCGCCGTGGAGGTAAGTCACGGTGCGCATCAGGTTGGCGAAACGGAGGCCGGTGTTCCCCATCGAGAACTGGTAGCGGATGGTGGTGGGGAAACCCACCGCGTTGATCGTCACCGCGCGGGCGCCCTGCTCGTTCGCCGGATTGAGCTCGTCCAGCCGCCGGATCACCTCGTCGGCGGACTGGGGCGAGTTGAACTCGTCGCCGAACACGAAGATGCCCATCCGCATCCCGGCGTTCTCCTTGTCGTAAAGGAAGCGCATCGCGTTGTAGATGCCGGGGACGGGGTTGCTGACGGTATCCTGATCGTAGCGGCGGAGGGTGCGCTTGATGGCCTCGCGGGTCTGGGGCGAGTCCGGAAGCCAGCCGGCGGTGCCGCTGCCGCGGCGGCCGAGGATGAACCGGCCGTCGCCGTCGATCAGCTGGATGCCTTGCACGTTGGGGTAGGCGTCGAGGACGGTCTCGATGGTGCGGATGACCACCGGCCAGAGGCCGCCGAAGTTCGGGTCGCGCATCGAGCCGGAGGTGTCGACCACGAAGGCGAGGAAGTTACTCCCCACGGGGAGGCCGACCGGGGCCGGCGGGACCTCCTTCAGCACCAGCTCGTGGTCGGGCTTGCGCTGCCGGGCCGCGATCTCCTGGCGCAGTTCGTCTAGATCCACGAGGAGCGCCTGCTGGCCCCGTTTCTCTTGCTGGAGGCTGCGTTCCAGCTGGTCGATCATTGCCTGAAGCGAATCTTGGCGCTGGCGCGCTTCCTCCAGCCGCGGGGCGATGCGCTGCTGCTCGCGCCGCGCCTCGAGTTGGGCCGCCTCGATCCGGGTCAGCGCCGCGGCCTGTTCCGCTAGCGCGCGCTGCAGGGCGAGCAGCACGTCGAGCTGCTCGCGCTGCCGGGAGCCGATGCTGATCACGAAGATCAGGATGATCGCCCCGAAGCCGCAGCAGATGCAGTCGAGGAACGACAGGCTGAAGATCTCGCTCTGGCGGCGGCGGATCATGTGTCGGGCCAGGATTTGGACGGACTCACGAGGGCGCCCTTGGTGGCGTTGGCCAGTTCCCAGAACAGCCCCGGGGCCCCGGGATCGCCGGTCAGAAGCGGGAATAGGATCGTGCTGACCGGCACCCGGGGGGGGAGCTGGCGCGCCGCGATCTCGAAGAAGCGGACGCGGCTCGCCTCGTCGATGTCGCCTTCCAGCGCGAGGGAGTCGCTGCGCGTCGGCAGGCCGTCCGTGAGCAGGACGACGCTGTCGGGCAACCGGGGGAGCGACCGGAGGGTGGAGAAGGCGCGCTCGAGGTTCGCGGGTCCCTTGGGCACGATGGCGTTGAGCCGGGTGAGGATCTGGGTCATGGTTTCGCGGTCCTGCGGGTTGAACCACTCCTCTCCGCGGCCCGGGAGCAGGGGCACGGTCTCCTCATTGAAGACGAGGATTTGGAAGCGGGTGCCGGGTTCAAGGGCGGCCAGCATCCACGTCAGGGCCTCGATCACCTTGCGCCATTTCGGGGCCTCCCGCTTCTTGTCGTCCGGATCGAGCAGCCGTGCCGCGGCCCCGTCAATGGTGTCATCGAGCATCGAACCGGAGGCGCGCAGCACGAAGACCACGAATTCCCCGTGGAGCTTCACGCCGGTGAGGTACTGGCGGCGGTCGACGTTGGGCACGGGCACCGGCGGGGGCTCGGCCTCGGTCGGGAGGGCCTGCTTCTCTCCGAGGAGGGTTTGCAGGGCGTCGCGGAGCGCGCCGGTCTGCTGCAGCATCAGCAGCAGTTCGCGCCGGCGGTCGGAAATCCTGGTCTTTTCCTCCTCGACCCGCCGCTCGGCCTCCGTGAGGTCCTGGCGGGCCTGCGCCAAAGCGGCCGCCAGCCGGTCGAGGTCCTCTTGGTTGCGCTTCACCTCGGTCTGAATCTGTCGCAACCGCTCTCGGGCGAGGTCCACATCCGCCTGATCGACGTCGCCCTTCTTTGAGATGGTGAGCAAGAAGATGAGGAGCACCGCCCCGAACCCGCAGCAGATGCAGTCGAGGAACGAAATGCTGAACACCTCCGTCTGCCGTCGTTTCCGGGCCAGCTGGGACATCGCTAGGTGGCGGTCGGGCGCCGGTTCAGGCCGGTCCGACTGCCGGCGGCAGGCAGCGCACCAGCAGCAACTCCGTTTTTTCTTCCCCGATCGCCAATTCGAGGCGGTCGCCCGCCGTCAACGGGGCGTCCGGTTCCTCCGCGCCCGCGAGTACCCAGCGGCCACCCTCCTGCATAAGGGTCCACGCGGGGGAGCCGGCGGGTAGCGGCAGGGGCAGGTCCGGGTCTGCGGATGGCGGTCCGAAGGTGAGTCGACGTTGCCGGGGTAGGGGATGTGCGATTCCCCCCAATACCAGGTGGGTGGGGGCGCTTTCCGGGTGGCCCGTGCTGCGGCGCGCGACCCGCAAACGCCACGAGCCGGCTGGGATCGGCGTGACGAAGTCAAGGTCGAGCTCGGTCCAAACCGGGACCTCGGCGAGGTCGGCGGGTGCGTCCGCCGCCGCGAGGCCGAGCAGAGCGGCGCCTACGGCCGCGGCCTGGGGCGGGAGCCGGAGGATGCGTGCGGGCGTCACGGCGCGCAGCCGTGCCTCCAGCCCGGGAATCCGCGCGGCACGGTGGGTCAGTGCCACCGTCCCGGGAGCGGGACCGCCAGTCCGGCGGGCGAGCAAATCCTGCAGGCCCTGCGCGATGGCGGCGGCGGGGCCGGGCGCGTCAGCGGCGAGTTGCTCCCGCTTGGCGTTCATCTCGTAGGTGCGCGTGCCCGTGCCGATGACGAACCGGTGCTCGGGGGCGTCCCCGTGCAGGAAGTCGTGGACTTGGCGGAAGAAGGCCTGCTCCACGCGGCCGTCGGTCAGAATATCAAAGGCGGTCTGCCGCAGGAAGCGGTTGCCCAGCGCGGCTGTCAGCTGGCGGCGCAGCGTGGCGAGACCGGCCTGAGGCAAGTGCACGTGGGCTCCGCGCGCGAGCCGGCCCGCGCGTGGTTGCAGCAGGGTAAGGTCGGCCCCGGTCAGCCCGGCGTCGACCAGAACCGCGGGCAGGCTCGGGTCGCAGCCGGGACCGCGCGGGTCGCGCAGCGCGGCGAGGCCGGCATCGATGACCCCGATAAGGGGCAGCTTCAGTTCGTGGGCCAGGCCGAGGAGCAGCCCGATCCTTTCCTCCTCGATCGCGGGATCCCGGAGGTAGGCGCCCGGCACGGCTAGAAACACCCGGCCGGGCTTTCCCGCGACGGGTTCGAGGCGGGCGAGGAACTCGCGCAGGAACAGGAGCGCCAGCTCCGACGAAGAGAGCGTCTTCCCGTTGACCTGCAGCGCGGACGGGTCGTGGCCAAGGCGGGCCCAGAATTGGAGGTCAATGCGCCGCGGGTGCACGAACCACAGGTCCTCGGCGGCGCGGCCGAGCGTCACCGTTTTCCCGTCGCTGCAGGCGTAGCCGGGCCAGTCCCGGGCTCCGTGCCGATCTGGCACGAGGAGCGGTTGCGGGTCGCTCCCGGCGGCGGCGCCGAGGGCGGCGATCAGGCCCGCATCCGAGAGTTCCAGTCCGAGCGTGGGCATCGGTTGGGGCGCGCTCACGCGACGGATCCCTCCTCGCGGGTCGGCACCTTCATCACGTCGATCACGGCGTCGCGGCAGTAGGTCTGGGTCTCGATGACCTGCGCCTCCTGCCGCGATTGTACGACATGCATCAGGTACATCAGCCCCATCGAGAGCACGAGGGCCACGAGGGTGGAGTTGAAGGCGAGGCCGAGGGCCTCGATCACCGGGCTGATGTCGCCCTTGATCGCCTGCTCGGCGAAGGCCAGCGCGAGGCCGATGCCGCGCACCGTGCCGATGAAGCCGATGGCCGGGATGGCCCACGCGATATAGCGCACGAGTGAGAGGGAGGAGTCGAGCCGGTCGGCCGCTAATTCGGCGCGTTCCTTCACGGCGTTGGCGGCATCCTGCACCGAGTGGGTCGCGTGGAACCGGTGCAGTGCGGCGAGGATGCACTCGGGCAGAAGGCGCCCCCGCCACCGCGACTCGCGTTCCACGCTGGCGTGAAGTTCTCGGTGGCGGTCGAGCGCGTCCTCGGGCAAAATGCGTTCCCCGGGCTGGAGGTGCACGAAGTCGTGCCGGAAGAGGCTGCGTTCGCGCCGCAGTTCCAGCAGCTTGTAGCCGAGGAGGAAGGCGCCCCAGAGGGCGAAGATGATCTCAATCTGCTGCTCGGGATCCTTGATGATGATGTGGAACGAGCGCTGTTCCGAATTCACGGCGGTCGCCCCCCCGCGGGCCGCCATCACCCGCTGCTTCAGCTCGATCTCTGCGACGCGCGGGCGGACGACGGCGGCGTAGTATGGTTCCACGAGGGCGACGGCGAGCAGCAGGCCGAGGACAGGGACGAGGAAGTCCGCAGAAAGAATCCCCTTGTTGCGGGAGGGCATAGGAGTAAGAGGGTGGCCGGAAAGTCGGCGGTCCGAGGTCGCAGCTTATGACGGTTTCCCCGGAAAGTTCAAACTCTCGGCCCGGCCTGCTTGCCAGACGATCTTTTTCCTCGCCGGGGTTGAATTCGCCACGAACCCAATTTTAGTCCGCTTTAGAGCAACCTTTGTGGTTCGCTTCCGTCCCCCTATGGAGTCCCCCGGCCCCTCCTGCATCTGCCCGATGAAATCCCGCTTGTTCCCTTTCGGCAGCGCTCTGGTTTCCGTCGCCCTACTCGCCGGCTGCCAGTCGGGGGTGGCACCCTCGAAGACCGCCACCGGTGCCGGTACCGGGGCGATGATCGGCGCGGCGGGCGGCGCCGTGGTCGGGAGCAATAGCAGTATGGGTGCGGGGACGGGCCTCGTCGGAGGCGCCGCGGCCGGCGCGCTCATCGGCGGCATCGTCGGCATGGTGCAGGATGCGAAGGACCGCCGGGAACAGGACCGACTCTCGCAGGAGCGGGCGTACCAGCAGGAAAGAGCTAAAAAATTGCAGGAGGAGGCGAAGGCTAAGGCTTCCCTGGAAGAGGAGCTCGCCATTGCCGAGGGCTTCCGAATTTCCGACCTCGAGCTCAACGAGGCCAAGCGCAAGCTGGATTCGGCGGCGGAACGGTTGAAGAAGCTGCAGGCCGAACGCACGGCCGCGTTAGCCAAGAAGAAGGATCTCGACGACGCACAGGCCAAGACGCTCTCCACCGAGGCGGAGATCGCCCGCCTGGAGGAAGAGTTGGCGCGCCTGAAGGGCGAGACGGTCCCCGGGGCCCCTCTGCCCCCGGGCGAACCGGCCGCAGTCTCCCCGCCGCCCGCACCCGGTCGGACCGGACCCTGAACCTTTCGTCCCGTGCGCTCGCCCGTTGAATCCCGGTTTTTAGGCCTCTTGGCGCTGACCGGGGCGGCGTTGGTCGTCGGCGGGTGTGGCACGCCGGCCCATTCCGTGAAGGTCGATGCGATCGCGCGGCCGGCGCGGGCGGACGCCCAGTCTTACGTGCTGAAGTCCAAGGATCCGACCAAAGGGGAGGAGAGCCTGCGCCACCGGGAGGCGTCCGACTTTATCCGCACCGCGCTCGCCGGCAAGGGGCTCTATGAGGCTCCCTCCGCGGAACGGGCGGACATGGTGGTCGAACTGGATTACGGGATGGAGGCTCCGCGCTCGAAGATCGAGCGGGTGAGCGTGCCGGTTTACGCGCAGGTCGGGGGCGGGGTGCGTTATGACACCGTGCCGTCGACCGATTCCCGCGGTAATTCGACGCTCCGGACGGTGGCGGTGTACCAACCGCCCCGGAACGAGATCGTCGGCTATGAGGAGGTGCCGCGAATGGTGACGGTCTACGAGAAGTACGTGCGCATCTCCGCCCGGGAGAACCGCCCCGCCAGTGAGGGCCGGCCGCCGGCCGAGCTCTGGAGCATCCACGCCAGCACGGAGGACGAGAGCAAGGACCTGCGGAAGTACTTGCCGATTCTGGCCTCGGCCACCGTCGACTACATCGGCTCCGACACCTCGAGCCAGCAAACGGTGAAGGTCCGGGCCGACGGTGCCGACGTCGACTTCATCCGCCGCCGGGGCGCCGAACCCGCGCCGGCCCCGGCGGTCCCGGGGCGCGGCTCCTGAGCGCGGCGGTGGCGGCCGCGGGCCAACTCGCGGTTGACATCCGGTCACCGGGGCGGCACCTCTCCCCCCTCCATGAGCATCGTCCTCGGTATCCTGACGTTCATCCTGATCCTCGTTTCCGTCTTTCTGGTCCTCATCGTGCTGATGCAGAAGTCGAAGGACGGCGGGATCGGTTCCGCCCTAGGCGGCGGAGCTGCGGAGGCCGCGTTCGGCGCCGACACCAACAACGTGCTCGTGCAGGCGACCAAGTATTCCGCGATTCTCTTCTTTGTCCTAGCCTTCCTCCTCTACTTGGGCCGCATCTACGAGCGTAAGGCCGATCAGGGCGCCGCCGGCGGAGCCCTCCCGAGCATCACCGCTCCCGCTGCCCCCGCGGCCCCGTCGGCTGCCGCCCCCGCTCCGGCGGTGGCTGTGCCCGCCTCTCCGGCTCCGGCCGCTGCGTCCGAGGCGCCCAAGAAGTAAGCGGCGCTTCCGGATGGGCCCGACTGTCCTTGTCCGGCCCGGTTGGTGGCGGCTGGGACTGGTTCTGGCTGCGTTGGGCCAGGCGTTAATACCCGCCGCTGCCCCGAACCGTCCGCCCGAGCTTTCCCAGGTGGGCAAACCTGGCGAGCCTGAGGCCGCCCGCATCCTAGAACAGTTTCGGCAAGCGGGGATCGCGGGGAGTTTCTATCTCGCGATCGAGCTGCGTTCGCTGCCCCGCCGGGGCGAGGAGCGCGTCTTCCCGGGTCGCCTCTGGGGTGGCCGAGAGGCGAGCGGTCCGGTTTTCCGCCTCGAGATCGAGGACGGCCAAGGCGGATCGCGCCGACTGATCCTGCGAAACGGGGTGGAGGGCGGGGTCTGGCGCTGGGCCGGCGGACAGGTCGAGCCGGTGGCGCCGGCGGCCACCGTCGCGCCGCTGTTTCCTGGGGTGGAGGTATCGCCCTTTGATCTGCAGATGCCCTTCCTGTATTGGCCCGAAGCGCAGTTGGAGAAGCTTGCGCGGGCCTTTGGGCGACCCGCCTATTCCTACCTTTTCAAGGCCCCGCCCGGCTTTCTGGAGCAAGGGGGAAACTTTGCCGCGGCCCGCGCCTATCTCGACACCCAGTTTAACGCCTTGATGCAGACCGAACTGGTGGCGGCCAACGGCGGGGTCCTGAAGACTTTCTACCTCGTGAGCCTCAAGAAGGTCGGGGAGCAGTACCTGCCCCGGCAGGCCGATTACCGCAACGAACTCACCCGCGACAAGACGCGCTTCCAGGTCACTGGCGCCGCCCTCAATCTGCCGGTACCGGCCGGGGCCTTTGCGCCCGCGTCACTGGCGGAACCGTGGGCGCCGCCCTCCCCGGCTCTCGTACTGCCCGTCGAATGAGCGCCTCGCCCCAGCCCAAGCGAGCCGTCGTCTTTGATCTCGATGGTACGCTACTCGACAGCCTACCGCTCGTCTTGGAGGCCATTCGCCACGCGTTGGAGCCCTTCGGGGGATCGCCGACGATGGACATCTTTGCCCGCCTCGGCGGCCCGCCGGAACGCTTTCTTGCGGACCTGCTCCCGGATCCAGTCCACGTACCCGAGGCGCTGCAGCGGCTGGTGGCCTTTCATCGCCGGAACCACCACCTGATCCAGCCTTATGCTGGGGCCACGGATACCCTTCGCGACCTCCGCGCCCGGCGCGTTCCGGCGGGAATCTGGACCGGACGGGACCGGGCCTCCACGCGGACCCTGCTCGCCG
>Ga0078894_10002101_pt1 | contig 14970 bp, 17 predicted proteins | sample LauGreSu1BDMLBSD_2_FD_67506 | JGI IMG/M metagenome (GOLD analysis project Ga0078894, IMG submission 67506) | Freshwater lake microbial communities from Lake Michigan, USA - Su13.BD.MLB.SD (version 4) (version 4) | ecosystem: Environmental > Aquatic > Freshwater > Lake | place: Lake Michigan... | reverse complement strand
AATTTCGGGTCACAAAATTTACCATTTAAAAGTGAAATTTTGCAACAAAAAATGCGAAAATTCCCACTTAAAAGTGGAAAATTTCATATTTAAAAGATTTGTTATAAAAATAGGATTTAAAGATTTGTCATAAAAATAGGATTTAAAGACTTGTCATAAAATAGTATTTAAAGAAGGGCAACACCGCAATGTGGATGCACACTTGAATGTAATCCTTTAAACCATATTTTGCGGCAGCTCCAACTCAATGACAAGCTCTTCAGAATCGTGTTCTTTCGACTCGAGTTTTCTCTTCTCCTTGAGGATGTGATATCTTTCACGGTAGATTTTGTTATAAGCTTCTCTGTGAGTGCTCAGGTAGCGATTAAAGCTTTCTCTGTTCTTATTCTTTCGTCGGTCCTTCACAATCTTGAGCGCTTCCGGCGAGAGTTCTACTTGGTAAGAAACACCTTCAAAGTCCAGAAATTTTCGTCGCAGGTTTCGAAGTGTGGTCCAGTAGCTCCAAAGAGATTGGTTCTCCATATCAGGCTTTAGCGTAATTTGTGTGCACATCTGTTTATATTCATCAAGATATTTTTTTAAACTTTTTTAAAAAATCTGCTCGATATAAAAACAGATTTAAAAAAATATTTATTATCTAGAATACATATTAAATGAGCACTTCGTTCGTTATCAACCGTTCGACCGGTCAGGTCGCCAAGTTGTCTTCAGTCAAGCAAGTATTCAAGAGAAAGGGTCTTGAGGTGAACCTTGAGAATCTCAACCGCTTCTACTCAGTTCCAGCCGGCAAGACAGCGGTGGTGGAGAACGGAGTTATCCGTATCTTCAACACCAAGACAGCTCATCGCCGGTTGGAGGAGCAGAAACCAGAAGTTATTGAGTTTATCCAAGCACCCAAGCGCAACTCTAGAATTCAGGATCGAAAGGTGGCAAAGAAGTTTTTCGATTCTTATGAGCGCAGGTATTTGGAAGACACACCAGAGAACCGTCAGCTAGTCGCAAATCGAGACCTTGTGGAATACCAACAGCTTGAGGACTATGTTGAAGGCTCCAAGATAAACAAGAACAAACCTTTCGTGATTACCTTGAAAGCCCCTCACGCTGACAAAGCCTATGATTTCAGATTCAACAATGTTGAGCACCTAGCAAGCGCTTTGAAGCTGGACAGTAGCGATAACTACCTTGGAAGTAAGTATGCTGTGGATATGAAGCAATACTTCGAGACCGCTCGAGTGGCCAGCTTGAAGAACATTCAAGGCGGCTGCAACCGCAACAAGAAGGATGGGGATGTATCCAAAGTCAAAGGAGTAAGATACGAGTTTACTATCTATTGCCCTTTTTCAAAGGACAACTCTTGTGCTTATCAAGCGATATACTACCACACTGGAACAGAGCTCTCCAACAAAAATATTTGCGAAGCCTTGAACTTGGAACTGAAAGCAAAGAAAACGATTGAGGAATTCAAGCAAATGTGGGATTTGGTCAGCAAGGAGTCGTTCCACATCATTGATAAGGACTATTCCGGAGAGATGAACCAAGGTCATAAGTATATTCTTCTCAAGGATGACCACTATTCAGCCATCACGGGCTTCCAACAGAAGGAGGACAAGAAAACCTCTGGAGTGGTCAGACATCAAATCCTAACCTGGGATTGCGAAACTCGTCCTACCTCTGAGTATATCACAATTCGAGCTGGACGCAAGGACTCTAACGGAAACGACATCTCTTACCGGTCTTACAAGTTGAAGGATACCATCACATCTATCGCTTATATGGGAAACAAAGGTCAGATGGTAAAGAAGACATTCACAACGACTCCGGAAAAATCGTCTTCCCGCCAGTTCATCGACTGGTTAAAGCAGAGTAAGCAGAAATTCCGTTGCTATGCGCATAACGCAGCAAGCTTCGACAACTATTTTTTCCTTCAGAATCTTACCGAAGAAGAGTTTAAGTCAGTTGAGCTCACCAAGCTTGGGCTCCGTTTTGCGAAGATTAAGTTTGAGGGACACGAACTCACAGACTCCCGCCTTCACCTGGTGCAAAGCTTGGAATCTTTGTGTGATGCTTACCGAGTGGAGACACCCAAGCTAACCGAGTTTGCCTACAACGGTAAGGTGTTATCGAACAAGGAGATGTGTTTCTACAAGCCGGAACTATCCTTTGAAGAGTTTATGAAACTTCAAGAAACAGAAGCACAGTTCTGGGCTCTTTACCAAGAATATTGCGAAATCGATTGTGTCTCCCTGTATCAGGTTTGGAGCCAATACTCTCGTTCGATGCGAGAAATCTCCGAAGCGATGTTAGGAGGCAGTGTGAGCGGCCACACCAAAGATGGTGGGTCTTTTAATGTGGCGAGTTCGATGACCATCGGCTCAGGTGCTATGAAGCTTTTGGAAGCTAGTTGTGTGAAACATAACAAGAACCTATTCCTACAGTCAAAGACGTTTAATGACAGCCACGAGAAGGAGGAATTCCTGCGAAAGTTTATTCGTGGTGGTATCTCCCACACAGGGCAAGCAGGTCAACATAGCTACAAGATCACCGATGTAGATATTGCTTCCCAATACCCGGCAGCAATGTATTTTGGAAAAATTCCCGTTGGTCAATCATGTTGGGTTGAAGAAGGAGAGAAGTTCAACAAAAAGTGGTGTGGTTATGTCCAGATCAAAAATGTGGTTTTTGACGAGTCAGCACGAAAGAATAAGTTCATTGCAACCTACCTTGAGAGAGATGATGGCACTCGTGTGTTGCAGTGGAACACCCCGAATAGACTCGATGAGCTCTATCTCGACACTATCGCTATTAACTACTATCTGGATATCGGTCTCTTGAAATCGTTCGAAGTCGCCAAGGCTCTTATAAGCAACCAATCGATTCAAGGTAACCAGCTCTACGGGCTCTACATCGACACCTTGTTTGGATTGAAAGCCCAACAAGATGTATACAAGAAAGCGAATGACCCCGCGTATAACCCAAGTATGCGTTCTTCAATCAAACTGCTACTTAACTCAGTTTCAGGCAAATGTATTGAAAACAAGCTTAAATATGAGAAGCTATGTTCAAAGGAAAAATCAACCAAGACCATCCGAGTGAAGGGCCATGACCTTTATCTTCAGGAAGACCCATCGATAAACAGCTTTCTACCGACAGGCTTATCTATTTACAGCAACTCTAAGATTCTACTCCGAGAGTATGTCGAGTGCTTACCCAACGGAGCTGATGATATGATTCACGCCGAGACTGACGGTTTTATGTTTAGAGCGAGTTTGTCGGAGCACTTCAAGCAACAAGTTGACACATACAGAGAAAGAATTCCAAAGGGTGACGTGCGTGAGACCCTTCCTATTGCCTTTGGCGAGGCGTTGGGTAATATCGGCGTAGCTTGTGAAACGGATGATAGACCCAGCTATTTTCTGGGAAAGAAGAACTACTTGATGTCTGGAGCGGAGAAGGGAGAAGACCTCATCAGGTTAAAGGGTATTCCTCAGAAGACAATCAACGCTGATGGTTCGACTCGTAAGCTTGTCTCTAGAGATGATTACGAGAAGATGTATTCAGGTCAGAAGGTCTCTTTCACGTTCCCGACTTTGCTAAAAACCACAAAAGAGCAAATCTGTATCTCAACTCATATGGTGACCCGCTCAATCAAACTCGACTCCAAAACATTTTCTCAACATGCTTAAAAGATGCCAAAGCAAATCAAGACGATTAAGCCAATAAAAGGTTTTAACGAAAACGGAGTATGGGTGGAGCTTGATAATACTGACCTATATAAAGGAATTTACGCCATAGGATTGGATGATCCAGTGAAAGAAGAATCTACTATAGTCAAGAGCAAAATTGGACTTGGCGGATTGACAAGCAACGAAGGAGGACTTCTGAAGCGATTACGTTCTTACTACATAGCTTTTCCTGACGGAATGTGGATATATTGTCTGCTGTTTACAGTGGATAAAGACCCCGATTTTTTGAGAAAGGTCGAGAGGGAGATTCACGAATTGTTGTCCAAAAAGCGCTACAAGAGTCAGTATCTGACTAATCTCAAAGAGTCCGAGTGGTTCAAAGCAAGCATCCGGCAAATTCGCAACGCGTTTGTCAAGGTCAACAAAAGATATCCCAACAGAACGTTTATTGTCTTTCCTTCCGAGTATGAAGAGGAGCCGAAAGATTCGGAACGCCAGCGTTGAGAGTTGTGCTTTCAGAGAGGATGTCATTCACTGGTTGAAGTTCATATTTAAACACATCTCGATTATCTTTGAAAGGCGATTCTTCCTCTCCTGAGTATTCAATGATAGTAAGCATACAGCTCCAGTCGATACCTCTCAGGTCCAAACTGTAGCTTCTATTGTCCGATAGGTAGAGGTTCAAATCGTTGATGACAGAGTTTACAACCTGGTTTTCGATATTTAGCTCATTCTGGTATTGAATCCAAGAGGTAGGCTGATTTACTATTGGTATTTGCACAAGAATATCGGAAGTATCGTCTTGGTTGATAAGATTTTCTGTTGATAGATTGCTTTGCTTCAGGGTCTGACTTCTTATGAAGAGGCTAGTGATTGGGGAAACGTTTACTGGCTGACTAGAAAGGCAATTGAATAGGGTAGTGCCTACATTTCCAAACGAGCATTCATTCACTATCCCTAGCATAGTTGATATCTGGTTGGCGTTCGGCAAGATAGTAAAAGTGTTGCTAGAAATACCACCATCATTCACTAACGAGAAGGTGCAAAACATCGAGTTTCTGTCGTAAGAAAAATTAAACTGAGGTGTATAGCCTGCAACATAAGATGAAACGTCTTGAGCTAACTTGGACGAGAGTTCTTTCAGCAATGTTAAAATCGTGTAGTTGCCGAATGTAAGTGAAATGGTCTTTTCGGGATACTGAAAACCGTTTCGGAGAAGATTGTATCGAAACGAAGAATAGTTAGAATTAACCTGTTGGAAGGTGTAAGGGATAGTAGCTTCTTTGATAATCACCTTAAAGTAATGATGCGGATTTTTGAGAATGATTGGTCGCTTGAGAGCAATGTTGTAGTCCTCTATTGAGCCAACTTGACGCTTTGATGACGAGAGATAAAGATGATAGCGGTTGATTTCCATCTCTTATTTATTATAGTAACATGTTATAATAAAATGTCGAATCTCTCTAACATCCAGAACGGGAACAATTTCAACAACCTGGATGGGTTAGCGGTTATCAATGTTGATGAGCTATTTATAGGAGGAAACGCTGTGGATCTTGCGACCCTTGTGCCTTACAAGGGAGCCAACCAGATGCTCGATATGGGCTCGCAAAACATCCAAACCACCTACTATGCCTCAGCCGACCAGGATGTTGTGAACAACAAGGTTCTCTCGGACGCGGTAGCTTTTATTACAGGAGGTGTAAGCAACTCTTACCTGAACAAAATCATAGCGAGTAGTCAGACGGTTGCCGGAAAGGTAGAGTATCAGGATGTTCAAACGTTCGACCTCCAGACCATCTTACAGAACGGTATGAAGCTCAATGCTCCGACATCAGGCAACTGGGTCATAAGCGTTGAGTATATCGATGCGTATACCCAAAATCTAGTCTTTACGTCTTCGGGAGGGGCTGTCTTTAAGATAACGGGAGATTACGGGTGGCTCAAGTCGACGGGTTGGTCTCCTCAGAGAGTAATGATTACTGACTCGGGAGGAAATCTAGTCTCTTCGTCTACAACAATAACGGCACTTTCCTACTTGGACGCGACGTCTTCCATCCAAAACCAGCTCAGCTCGAAGCTAGCAAACACTAGTGGCCAAGCGTTTGGAACGTTTGATTTTACCTCTCCCATACCAATCCTCTTCAGCTCATTCGGTGGTTCCAAAGTGCTAATTACCAACGCGTCAAAACAACTCGCCGAGTCAACCGTCTCTACGACGACTCTATCCTACTTGGACGCCACGTCTTCAATCCAAACTCAACTCAACGGGAAAGCGAATTCAGCCGACTTGGCAAACTACTTGCCTCTTGCGGGCGGGACCATGACAGGCGCGATTAACATGGGTAGTAGCTCAGTAACAGACGGCTTGTATGTGTTTGCTCAACCAACGAACGCTGATTATGTCCAGCGGTGGAGAAGCGCCATCAACCACTACTCAGGCACCTTGTCTAACACTTATCTCTTTAATGGACCAGCTGGCACCATCCTTATTAGTCAAAACACGACGAGAAGTGCGACAAACGCCAATCTTTACCTCGGTCAAGACTTGCTAGGCTCTTGCTCGGTAGCCTCGGTCAAGAGCGATGGAAGCGCTGGGTTTTTACCGCTGTATCTTACTGGCACTCCTATAATTCTAACCGGAAACGTGGGAGTGGGGACATCAACCACAAACGCTCCACTTCAGTTTAGCAATGACTTGGTCAATCGCAAGCTAGTGTTATACGACGCAGTAAACAACAATCACCAATATTATGGGTTTGGGATAAATGCTAATACGCTACGTTATCAAGTCAGCGACACGGGAGATAATCACGTATTCTTTACGGGAACTTCCGCTACTACCTCAACCGAGTTAATGCGAATCCAGGGTAATGGAAATGTGGGTATTGGAACAGCCCCCTCTCGCAAATTGGATGTCGCAGGTGATATTCGTAGTTCTGGAACAGTAGTCGCGACAGCTGTTAATACGAGTCAATACCAAAGAACAGAAGATTACCGCGGGGGTATGTCTCCAAGCCAACAAGCAGGAGCGTCGATGGGTTTTTATTTCGGGCCAGGCTCAACAGGTAGTTATTCCGATATGTTATGTCTTAATAGTTGGACAGATGCGTCTGGAGGATCAGTCAATGCCATCGCCTTTCAGAAAAACCTCAAAGGTATTCGCCAGTATCAAGGCACCTACGGAAGCGCTTCTATCTTTTCAACCTATTATGATTGTGTTATGACTAACGCTAACTCAAAAGATGTGACGATTAATGATGGAACCCTAAACGTTTACTCTGCCACAGCAAATAGCAATGGAGGCTCTAACTTTTTTGTTAGCAACCAAGGTTCTGGTGGAAGTTATGCGGTGATGTATCTGTCTTCCTTAGGGGCTAACTGTTATTGGTTTTTGAACTCTCAGGATCGTTCGGCTGATGGAGGAGCGAGAACAGCTACCATTCGTAATGATAATGGAGCCCTTCGCTTACAATCTTCAGGCGGAAATAGAGGTGTTTACATTTCAGACGATGGACTAGTATCTGTGGGAAATGCTACTGGTAATAGCTCTGGTATTCTCAATATCTGGAATCGAAACGGATCCATCACCCATTTTAACTGGACGGACGGGTGGAATTACGTTAGGGGCGAGAGGACTTGGTTTGACACGTTCGTCACCATCCAACAAGCTACTAGAATAAATGCCGAGTTGACCGTAACTGGAAAGGTCGGGGCGGGTGCTACTACGGTTCGTATGAAAGCTGCCGTTGCGGGAACAATTAGTGGTAACGTTCAAGCGACGCCAGCTTGGCCGGATGGTCATAACGCGCTCCTTATTTCACCAGATACAGTGAATGGTCCTAACGTGCCTGGTCTTTCCTTAGCTTACGGAAGTAATAATATTCAAGTTGGTGTCATTACGTGTTTACAGCCGAGTGTGGCGTGGCGAGAATTACAACTATTCGCGCAACGAACTGCTGTTTATTATCAAGGAGGATTAGCTTCCTATTGCGACGCGGCTGGATGGATCAACGTATCCGACGAACGAGAAAAAGAGGACATCCAGGACATTAAGACTTCCTCTTCCCTTAGACGAGTCCTAGCCCTCAAGCCAAAGCATTACAGACGAAAGTTCAATGAGATCGCGGCACCGGTAGATGATGAAATCAAGCACAGGAGACATATCGGCTTCTGTGCTCAAGAGGTCAAGGAAAACAACCCACATTGTATTAGCGAATGGGAAAAGCACGACGCCGAGGAGGATGATAAAATCCGTCTTGGTATCTGCTACAACGATTACATTGTCCATCTAGTAGGAGCTGTCCAGGAACAACAAAAGCAGATAGAAATCCTCCAAGAACGCAACCTTCTCCTCGAGCAGCACGCCCGGCAGCTGGAGCAAACCTTTGCTGAACACAAGCAAATTACAGAAACCAGGTTCGAAAAACTCACGGCTTTGCTTCTTTCGATAAAATAAAAATTTTCTCAACAAGCACATAAAGAAATGTCGATTAATCTAGATAATCTACCGCCTCTAAAAAAAAGTGTTGACATCAGCGATGTAAAGTCGGTGCACGTCGAAGAAAAGAAAGCTTTCATTCTAGCTTGCTCTCGTGATATCGAGCCTGAAGAATTGGAGCTGCTCAAGTCGTATGGAACGGTTCTTCTCTGGCACCAGTCTTTTTGTAATATTCCCCTCTCGAGCCACAAATTCGATTACGCCCTCTTCGACCTGAGAGAGAAGACACACAGAGATGCTTTGATGAAGGAGGAGTTGGGAAAATACAGCGTGGTTTGCATTGTTTCCATTCTCGACAGCTTTGACGATTTCGCAGACGATGTTGGTGCTGTGAACTGTATTCGCACCTTTCCGGCTCGTCAAGCCTTTCGCGCAGATTTCGACCGCCTGCTCGTCTCGGCAAAGATTAGAAAGCCGAATTGTGTGAAAGCCTTGCTGCGCTCGCTGTGTTTTTTACACGAAGGTTGGCCGCGCAAGTAGAGCAATGGCTTTGCAATCTCTTGCTGAGCTCACTTGGAATTCCGAACTTGTGCTGACCATACCCTTTATCTTTTTTTATTTGACACTCGATCGTCGTAGAAGCGTCTTTGGTTTCGTGGTTAGTGCTGGCCCCTCTTGCTATTGTGACCCAGGTTCGATTCTCGCAAGGGACAGGTTTTTCGTCAGAGGAATTTTTCCCGTTTGGTTCGGTAATTGGCTTTTTCTTCGGTGAAAGCCTGGCTCAGAGGGTAGAAAGCTGATGGTGCAAATCTTCAGCTATAGACGGGTGTTGAGAGTTCGTCAGTCGTTTCGTTCGGGTGTGATGCTCCGCCTACTTCGTAGGTCGATTCCAAGCAATTGGAGGATAAATAAACCCTTCGGGGAAATTGGGCTGCACTACTAAAATAGTTCGTTGACTCTCACCACTGAGTAAGCTATAGTTGAATACCTAGCACACAAGCGAAAATTAGGTTATCCTATGACCCTCAGAGTTCCTTCAACCATTTTGTAAACTTTTTGCTTACAAAATTATGTTATAAATCTATCTCTTCCAATCACCCCCAAATCTTCGAGTGCCATTTTACCCTTTATTCCCCACTTGCTCAAAAGAGCACCTAAATCTTGCTGTCCAGATTTTTCGATTCCGTCCACCAGTTTTTGGTCAGACTCTCTTATCATCCTGTTGAAATCCTCTTGACTTATTTTCTTCTTATTTTTGGCCAAGGCGTCATACTCGTAGTCGTGAGTCTGACATAAACCATCGACCTGGTTTATTGGATTGCCTGCACTATCAACCTTCGTCCCCGGCCCACACCAGTTATAACCACCCGGAGCGTGATACTGACCGCTCGCCCATTGTGAAATAGTCTTGGGCAAAGTCGGTAGTATTTCACCCACTTTCTGTTTTACTGAATGATACACATCGCCCACTCTGTCGGAGATCCAATCGAATATCCCCATTTAAAACCCAATTTATCTATTTGTTTAGATAATATTTTAACGCAACACTGAACACTCGCCCGACATCGGTGACGCCGAGAGAATGGCATCATAGAAGATGAGAATATAGGTTGAATCACCATCGGTTGGAGTCGACTCTAGATGAAATTGGAGCTGTTGGCAAGCCGTTCCAGTCATGGCGAGACTCGAATCGGTGAACTTGTTGAACGCAACACCACCATAGAAATAGCGGTCGTGGTAATGAGAATTCATATCATTCGGACCGGATGTAGATGAGCGCGATGCAAGATTACCTAGCGAACGATTGAGTTCGGCGTAATATGTGGTCAAATCTCCCACATTAAAGTTGTTCTGGAGCTTACCATCAGCATAGACTCTCAACACACGCGCCGCATTGTATTTGCTTGGCTTGGAACCGGCGGCCGAGGGTTTCTGTGTAAATAGAACGGATTTCATTGAGTTCAACCCTAGACCGTAGACAACATCCAAGACAGCTGAAGAGGCTACGTTCATACACAAGCTAGAAACAAAGGGCATCTGGAACAGCTGACCTTGTTGGGCAAGACTGGCGCGAAGGGCTGACATATACTCGCTTGACACCTTAATTGCCTCGTATGAAAGAGAGGCTTGAGAAACGACATAGTCACCTACTGCGTTGGCTGGCGTTGTTGCTACGGCTGCGCTGTTCCCGAAGCTATTCAGGTCAATCAAAACCTGAACTCCGCCCGAGAGCAAACCAAGAGGAAAATTCTTGTTCTCCTGCGGATTGTTGAGCGAACCGAGGAACAGGGGAATAGTCAGGATGACGGATTTAGTTGTTCCAATTGGGTCAGCAGCAGCCCAAGCGAGTTGGGTGGTTCCAACAGCAGCGTCGATTGTGTTCAAACCACATTCGAGCAACTTCATATCCTGCTGAAAATAATTTCCAGAGGACGCGTGAAGAAGAATGGCCTCGTGATGGACCAACCCGTAGTTATTTATTTGCTCAATAACATTCGAGCCACAACTCACAGTTACGCGATTTATTAGAGACGCCCAAGAGCCGGTCGTGCTCGCAGAAACCACGGTAGAAGCGGCTGTAATGGCTGCTGTGTTGCTCATCGAGAGCTTGACGCGAAGATACACAGAACCATTCTTGATGAAAGTGTTAGGAGTATTCGCTAGGTTAATAAGAATCTGACCGCCAGCACCTTGGTCACCTGACTGTGAGACAATGTTTACCAGCGAGCATTCTGAAGGTTGAGCTCGCTTCGCGAACGATGAGGCAACACTATCGGCGGTGTCATAACCTTGAACGGGGAGCGATGGTGAAGCGTATTGCTGAGGGTCGACGTAAGACATTTTTACTTCTAAACGAGATAAAAAATAATTTTTTTCTATTTACATTACCTTCATCCTCGAAAATTGCGGTTTTGCTGCTCCCAGCAAACCGATACCTTTACCAATACTGCCTACAGTATCTACACCACCCTTGACTTGGTCAATCACACTATCGGCAGCGCTAGCAGCACCTCGGATTGCACCACCTACGAGTGGAATATAACCTCCGTATTTTCCTACCGCTTTGACGACCGGCTGGACTTTGTCTGCTACCCAATCGACGGCAGATTTCCCCGCGTTATACACTGAGCCAACAATGTCCTTAGTCTTGTTCCACACGCTTCCAACTGCATCGCTTATCCAATCGAAAAATCCCATTCTTTTACAATAGACCTAAGATAAAATTTATTTTTACTCGGAATGAACGGGTGACAAATCAATGTTGACAATGCAGTAATCGCTGTCATACATAACTCCTGTAAGATTTTCAACCTGAAGTTCAACAACTCCTTGAAAATTATATTCCCAGCTGATAGCTCCTTGAAGACCTCCGACTTGCGCGCTGGGTGTAGATAAAAACACAGGGTAAGGCTGGCTTGACAACTCTGAATTTAGTGACCCGTTTGGCAGGTAAGACACTGCTGAGCTATACTTCAGTCGAAATTGTGGGCTATTCAAACGAATGATGTCAACCCCTCCAGCAATGTTGGACGGTGAGTAAAACCAAACTGATGTAAGGCTGCATTTGTAATGACCAAATACAGGCACTTGAATTTGTTGACGAGAACCGCCTACTGCGACAATCTGAATTGAGAAGGTCTTGTCTTTACACATTTCTTTTAATACTATCTCGAGATATTATAAAAATGTTTCATTTAGAAAGCAACCCATTGACAGCTGACCTAAACGCTTTTGATAGTCAGGTGAAAGACTCTGATGAACCGCTTCCAAGCTCTGGCTCACAGTCTTGGCTAATCTGCGGTAAACCTGGAACCGGAAAATCTACCCTGTTACTCCGAGCTATCACATCTTCAAAGAGCCCTTGGCAAGCTTGTAACAGCTTTGACCTCGTTTTTCTTTGCTCTCCTTCGGCGAAACACGACCCTAAATTCCATACCTTGGTATCTGAGTTGACTGAAGAGGCTCGCTATTTCGACTCGTTTGATGAGGAGATTTTAGAGCAGATTCTAGAAAGAGTAGATGCTTACAACCTCCAAAATAAAAACGACACTCAGGAATACAGCTTGAACAAAAAGGCCGGTAAAGGTTTCTACACTAGAGTGGTCGGTAAAGACAAGAAAGGTAAACCTATCATCAAGAAGATTTACGAGAAACCACTTCTACCAAGACACTTACTTATCTTAGATGATGTGGTGAACGATTTGCCGAAGAGCACCCAGAAGTCTAAGATAAATTCTCTTTACTGCAACCACAGACACAAAAAGCTTTGTATCATCACAGTGAGCCAAATTTATAACAAGCTGAACCCCATCATTAGACGTGGCGCTAATATGATATCTGTTTTTCGAACCGACAATAAGACCGAATACAATGCCTTAGAAAGAGACCTTGCTGTTGAACCAGAGAAGTTTAAGCAAGTGTATGACTTTGCTACCGACAAGCTGAACTCTTTCCTTCACATTCAGCTTTGTGGAGCTCGACCTCTTTACTTTAAGAAATTCGACAGAATTCTGACAGACACCCTAACGCTCGTGTGAACCACTACTTCTTGAACTTCATCCTTACAATATCTTTTACCGAATAGGTGATTAGCTTGCGGATTTGGTGTTTGTCGTTGTTGAGAAAAGCCGCCTCGGGACATCTCTCAATTTCTTTCTCGTCCATTAGGTTCTTTTCAAACTCTCGCAATTCTTTCAAATCCATACTTCCGATTTGGATCGCCGCTGGTGGTTTACTCGTGAACAGACTGGACATTTTACTTTTTCCCGAGAATAAAAGAAATTTATTTTATTCTCTCGACGTTAATTAAATGCCGATTATTGTTGAAGAAACGGATGCCAAACTCGAACACCCTTCGGAACTTCCCGATGGTTCGAAGGTCATACTTGCACGCGAAAAAGTCAAGAAAGAGCGCACCGAAGCGCAAAAGCTTGCTTTCGAAAAGATGAGAGCCAAGCGCTTGGAGAATGATAAAAAACGTCGCCTCTCTCGCGAGGAAAGCAAAGAAGTTGAAACTGAGGTCAAGGTTCAGCAGGAAGACGATGAAGAAGCACAACGTCAAAAATTGGCTGAGGAGCTCGTTAAGAAATATGGTGTTGATGTTGTGATTCAGAAGAAGAGAGGACGAAAGCCAGGACAGCGCATACCATATTCCAAGAAAACACCCGTCGAGACACCTCATTCACAAGCGGTGCCAGCGGCCACTCAACTTCCACCTCCTCCGCATCCTCCACAACCTCAACAACCATCCTACTCCAATCCATATATGAATATGTTAATGAACAAGATGAGGCGTTAACGAGGTTCGAGTGGGATTTCAAGAACATCTTCTTCTTCTTCGTCTCCACCCATTAGCTCTTCAGGTGGGTAGACATCCATAATTTTACCGGCTTTGACGAGTTCTTTGTAAGCCTTGCCACGATAGGCGATATATCTATTAGTATTTGGATTTCGAATTTTAATCGAACCTTGAGCCGTTCTAATGAATGATGGGGTCGGCGTTCCTGGGATAATAGAGCTAGATGCTGCGGAAGCTGTCAAACTTGATGATGGTTCTACGATGGGAGATGATGATGATGATGATGCTTTCGCTGCCTCTTTTTCTTCTTGCTGCTCCTTGGGTGATAATGAAAGGTGGAGGCTTCCTTCAGGTTTATCTAAAGGTTTCAATGGCGGAAACAAGTTGATAGCTTTTAACTTAGGTTCTTCCATTGGGGACAAGGATTGTTGTAGTTCATGAGGTGTCATAGCACTTCTCAAGGTATTAAGCAACAAGTCTTGGTTCACCCTCAGCTGACTTTGTTGTTGAAGCTGCTGCCGAACCGCAAAAGGGTCTAGAGACGGATTAACAGAGTAAATAACCTGAGGAGGTGGTAGCCGTGGTGGTGGAGGAATTGGTTGATGTGGTGGGCTTGGCTGTCCTAGGCTTCGACGGTTTTTCTTGCTTGCTACTTTCCGCCTCCTAGTCGCTCCAATGTTGATGACAACCTTGTTCTTCAACGTGTTTCGATTTGCCATCTCTTTACTCTTTCGTAAAGAAATTATTTTCTTATATGTTAATAAACAATGATTCGCGCGCAAGATCCAAACACTCTGCTCAAGACCACTCCATTTTCGCCAACTCCTTTTATCAATGTTCCGGATGAGCCGCGCCCTCTCAACAGGCTTAAGCTCATTCCAAGAACAACTCTTTTGCATCCTCTCCGTGATGTGTGGAACGGTGTTATTCGAGATACGGTGAATCTCACACCTTAAAGCGCTTTGTAAACGGCTAAAACTTTTGCATATTCCGAGGTGCCTTTGCGAACAAAGTCAAAACCACACTGTCGACACGCCTTTATCCATTTCGAGTTTCTCTCTTGGGTCTGCGCGTCCTCAAACTTGTTGATTTCGGAAAAAAGCTCTGCTCGGACATTGTTATGAATTAACCACGACCGAGAGGTTGGTTCGTAACGCGCCTTATGGCGTTTTAGAATGTCCTTTATCGGAAGTGTGTAGCCAGAAATTCGGAGAGTGTTATCGTCGACAGACTCAAAAGTGTATTGCGCCATTTGAATTATACAAAGATTTTATTTTAAATAGTTTTATTTTTGCATCGAACAGAAAAAAATAATTTTTCTTGGTAAGACAGTAAAATGCCAACCTTTGACTCAGCTCAGGTGAAAAAAGAAATTATTTCCATCTACAAAGATGCGAAGAAAAAACAAAAGTTCGTTCCTCCTTCCGTTGCGCGAGCAATGGCATTAGCTAATATCTCTGGTGGTGGAAGAGTTCTCACGTTGAAGAAAAATAAAGCTGGAATGTATTCTTAACTCCGCAAAATATGGTTTAAAGGATTACATTCAA
>Ga0078894_10002098_pt1 | contig 14995 bp, 16 predicted proteins | sample LauGreSu1BDMLBSD_2_FD_67506 | JGI IMG/M metagenome (GOLD analysis project Ga0078894, IMG submission 67506) | Freshwater lake microbial communities from Lake Michigan, USA - Su13.BD.MLB.SD (version 4) (version 4) | ecosystem: Environmental > Aquatic > Freshwater > Lake | place: Lake Michigan... | reverse complement strand
GAGACAAGGAACAAAAGGAGGCAAAGGGTCCATGGTTCGCCGGACTCGGAAAAATGACCATGAAAAATGACGTCCGGATGATTATTCCTATTGACGAGGAGAAAGGCGTGGTCATGATTTCTTATACGGACGGCGCGATTGCGAACAGATGGGCCAGAATGGAATCGGAGAAAGGAATTCGAGAGGTCAATCAGCGATTAAAAGAATTGATTGATGAGAGGTTGGATATTTCGATTCCCATGCCGAAACACACCCGTGTATTCTATTGGTCGAATGGTGTCGGTTATTGGAAAGTCGGCGCGGATAGTGCCACGGTAGAAAAACGGGCGACGAACGGATTTCACGGATTGTATTTCTGTGGAGAAAACTACTCTGCAAAAAACCAGCAATGGGTCGAAGGCGCACTGGATACAGCTGAATTGGTTTGTAGGAAAATCTAGACGGGTATATTAGAATTAGAATTATGAGCCACTCATGTAAATCGATGATAACGAATACGATGATTGGCTATGAAAAACGGAGTATGATTAATCCTGTCAATGGGTCTTACGGTGGTTCCAGTGGCAGTGGCGGTTCCAGTGGCAGTGGGGTCAACATAACTCTCGAAGAACTCCAATCTCTTTATGCCATCGAACAATTATACACCTTAAATCTAGCGAATGCGACTTATGAGAACATACCGACGAACTTGACACAATATTTGGAGTTGCGGCAAGCGGCAAATGCGGCGCTTTTGAAGTATGGAAGTAATCCTGGTTTGGCGGTCTTGTTCAAGATAACTGTGGATGCCATAACAGGTTCTATTAATGCATATGGTTTAAATGCGCTGAACATTGAGACGCAAGTGCAAAATACCTATTTGGAGACCACGATTCAAGAGATTATTAGTGGAGTGAATGTGACAAGGGCTTTCAGTGAAACGCAGGGAACCTTTGCAATGTCGCGGTCGTTTAATTTGGCTCCGATTTTTCGATACTATATTAGTCTTTATGGGGTTCCTTTGGGGGGTGTTGGATTTGACCCGGTTCGATTGGCACTCGTTTTAACCGCTCTCCAAAATAGCGGAATCGACCCGTACAATGGATAAAAAAATGGGATTTTTAAGGGGTTTTATATTTTTTCTGGGGTTTTTCTAGTGGTTTAGTTTTTTTCTGAGATTTTTAGATGTCTGCCCACGACATACCTTTGAATTGGTCGACAAATGCCTGCAGAGATTTCAAGCCGTCGATGACCGACTGCTCGTCGTAGCAGTCAAAGCACTCGATTGCCTCGGATTCCTGTTGTGCGATTTGGATGCCCCGGAATCCGCCTCTCGACCAAGAAGGCTCTTCTGGCTCTTCTGGCTCTTCTGGCTCAAAGACGACGGTGGAAGGAATCGGCCGGCGCTCCTCGACAATTTCCCCCTCCTCTTCCTCTTCGTCCGAGGAGTAAAGGGCGGAGAAGGCGTTTCTGGGCTTGGGCTCGTTCCTTAGAGTCTTAGACAGCGTCGTTGCTGGGGGAACCAACTGTTGCGGTTGAGTCGGAACAGGACGACGCTTGTTGTTCTTGGCAGCTAACTCTGCACATTCGCGAATATGATGACCTACAATATGGCAATAAGCACACTCCATGTTTGAATAGCGATTGGAAGACGAAAACATCTTTTTTTAAAGAGTATCGAAAGAAGAGTATCGAAAGAGTATCGAAAGAGAATCGAAAGAGAGTTGATTGGATTGTTTGAGAACAATGTTTGAGGTGTTAAGAATGTCGATGGATTTCCACAAATAAAAAGTATTTCAATTTTTGAACGGTTTATTATATGCCACCAGAATACACATAAATATAGTGTGTTGACAAATACTATATTCATTGGTTAATAAAAATGCGTTTCTTCTTCGCGCCGTTCTGTTTGGCGTTGTGTCTGGGAGCGAGAGGGTTCAAGTCTATTTCGTCGTCTTTTGTTAGAAAGGGGTTGAAACAGAACGTAATGTTTCCTCTACAGACTGGTTTGACAAAGGCGGTCATGGAGGCCGCCGCCGCGCGAAGAACCAAAGGACTCTTGGACCCATTGGCAACAGAAATTCTGGATAAATGCAAACCGTCCTCCAAGAGGAAAATCCAGTCATTCAGTCCGAAAACGGAGAACCAGGGTCGCTACATCGATTTGATGCGCGATGATTCCGTCGATATTATTGTTGCGACTGGTCCGGCCGGAACTGGAAAGACCATGCTCGCCTGTTATGCCGCGGTGGAGTCATTGCGTCTCGGGAAAATCAACAAAATTGTCATCACTCGTCCTGTGGTTTCGGTCGACGAAGAAATCGGATTTTTGCCCGGTGGAGTGGAATCGAAGATGGACCCCTGGACGCGTCCTGTGTTCGATGTATTGCGCGAAACCTATTCGGCAAAAGAAATCGACGTCATGATGGAAGAAGGTATATTGGAAATCGTTCCTCTCGGATATATGCGCGGTCGGACATTCAAGAATGCATGGATTGTGGCGGATGAAATGCAGAACTCGAGTCCTACACAAATGCTCATGTTGGCCACTCGCATTGGGGAAGGTAGTAAAATGGTCATAACCGGCGATTTGAATCAGAGCGACCGACCCGGTCTCAATGGTTTGTACGAAATTTCCAGTAAAATCGAACGGTCCGCTTCACTCGGACCTGCTTCGCTTGAACATATCAAGGCCATTTTTTTAGACATGGAAGATGTGCAGAGAAGTCGTGCCGCCAAAGCCGTTCTTCGATTGTATGAAGACCCTTTGGACCCTCCTTCTACACCTCCTTCCTCTCCGGTATCTCCCTCTCCGGTTCCTTCCTCTCCCGTTCCTTCCTCTCCGGTTCCTTCCTCTCCCGTTCCTTCCAATAAACCTTCCGCAACAGACAATCTTTCATGTGAGATAGAATGGGTGGATTTGAATTCCGATTCAGACGCCGCATTGATTCCCCGCAGACATTATTATCCTTCTCCGAAATCTAGAACAAGGTCTTTTTAGAACTTAGGAAGATGTCCCAATTGAACCACCGTTTGGACATATTCTTTTACCACATATTCCTCTACATGACATCTTCCCATGAAAATCTCACCCGCATCAATAAATCCGTTATTCGTCCACAGAATACATATGCGACAATTCGGAACATCCGGGTCGTCCGGTTGTTCCTCCAGAACATATTTTGCGCATTGTGTAGTAGGGTCTTCATATTCCGTGCGGACAGGAATAATATAAATGCCATCATTTGGGGTTAACAGCTTCTGATGGAATCGCCGTATTTCCGCCTCTAATGTGCGGCGACTTTCTTTAAAATCTTCGTGCGAAATGGCCGGATGGATATAAAGCGTCAGGATTCGTTGGTTTTCTTCCGTTAATGCTGTCGTCCACCTCTCCACACACCTCTCATAATAAGCTCGGTCTCGTTCATTTGTTATATCGTGATGATTCATCATCAACTGGTGCGCATAAGCATCCGTTTCTGGGTTGAGAGGTGCGGGAATATGGGTCGGGACACAGTTCTTCTCGAACAGATGATTGTAAAGAATGGTCTCATCGCATATCCAATGTTTTATTTGTGGAGTATGATTCGGATAATGATACGTCGCGCTCCGTTTTTTCGTGTAATTTAGCGGGTTCAAGAATTCTTTAAATTGGTCCGCAACACAATATTCTATGATGGGCAAATGAGAAACGAGCCAATCGAATGGATAACTCGCGTTTTTTAATCCGAGACTTTTCAGTATTCCCGCACTAGAACATCTGTACCCCAGAGATATGACCTGTTTGTACATTTGCTGGTTAGAATCATAAATAGTATAAATGTTTTTCCCGTTAGAAATATCAAATGAACATTGTAAGTGGGTTTCTAAGTGGGGTCAATGGGCGGTCGGACCGCGATTTGTCTAAATACATTGGACTTGGAAAGGAGCTCATGGCTTGTTATGTTCCGATGACTGTGTTTCTGGAGAGGGCGATTTTTGACGCGTATTTCGCCGGGGTTATTGGCGCCGAATCTGGGAGAGGAGAGTTTGTGCATAAATGCGAAGGGGGCGTCTTAGATGGAACTCGGAAAACATATTCGTATTCTGTTTTTGGGCATATCACCGTCATCTTTTTCGAGAAGGCGGACATGTTTTTGTGGCCTTTCAAGGCGATGGCTTGGCGATTTTCTTTGAATACCGGGAATCCGGCAAAAGATACTTTGGGGTACATGATGGTGCAGTGCCAGAAGACGGAATGGGTGTCGATTGCGTGTTCTTTGGTTCAATCGTTGAGAGGAGGAAGAGAATCCGAATTTGTGTGGATGGATTTCGGCATTTTTCACATGTTTCATGGGAAAATCGACGTGTTCCAGACCGAAATTTATAAAATGCGGTCAAGAATTAAAAGGCGGGCGGGAACGAATACCATAACGGCGGCGCGTTGTTGGGACCCGAGTCGAAAGGTGGGAGATATTTACAGAGATGTGTCGTGGTTATTCGCGGGGTCTGTTTTCGGCGGAAGGGAAGACGTGGTACTGAGATTCGCCCGATTGATGCGCGAGAAGTGTTTTCAAGTGTTGAGGGAGAAAAACACATTGATGTGGGAAATCAATATATGGGCGCTCATTTATGACGAAATACCTTCGCTGTTTTCTTTATATCCGAGCGACCATTCAGAAATCATTGTTACAGGCTACTAGAGAAAGGCTACTAGCTAGAAAATTGAAATACTTTTTATTTGCAAAGAAAGGGAGGCACAATCTCAACACCAAATCTATTCTTTGATTCTCTCTTTCGATACTCTTCTTTCGATTCTCCTCTTTCGATTCTCTTAAAAAATGAGCGTCCTTATTTCCCGCAAATTGATTCCGTATGAAGTTATCAACAAGATTCTTGATTACGTTTCCCAGTTGAACGACACCCAATTCCGTTTGGATGTCGATTATAAAGGTAAGTTAGCATTCCGTGTCAACATCTGGTTCAGTGGATGGACGGCGATTCGCCAAGTGAACATGTTCAAGCAAGCTGTTCGTGCTAGACAAGTGCGCCTCCGTATTAGTATCTGGCCCAATATAGCCAATGCCGCGTTCGAAGAAGTGGATGCTATCGAAGAACCCCGCCGCATTTGCGACCAGGAAAACACCGACGCGGATTACGCAAAAGGGTTTGTCAGCGATGGGCGCTGCTACACCTACTCGAAGGGTGGCCAAGTTTGCCACGCCTACGTCGAGAGCCGCCATTATTATGCTCAAGGTGTCACGAGCTTCCGCTATGGCTCGGTCTACGAGGCAAATGGCAACTCCTATTCCGTGTCGGCGTTCGGAGCTAGCAACGGCAACTTGGTCGAAATGACCGTCAATCCCATGAACATCTGGTGGGAGGTGGACGAGGCGGCAGACATGGACGCCGCCGAAGCTCTTCTCGGCCTTCATGGAGGTGATGAAGAAATCGACTTTTACAACTTGCCTGCACTACAGATGTACATGTAAATGACATCCACTCAACAGATGTACATGTAAATGACATCCACTCAAAACATAAAAAAACATAAAAACATAAAAACCCCTATAAAAAAACAGAAACACTATAAAACACCAATAAAAACAAAACCCTTTTTTTTGTTTTTATTTGTTGTTTGTTTTTATTGGATTATGGTCTAATAATCAGGTTCGAGATGTTTGTAAAGGAAAGGAATGTTGGCGCCGGTCGCAACAGAAATAAATTCGAGACTGCATTGTTCCGAGAAGTGTCTTAGTACTGCGGCTTTCCTATCCCGGAAATCTTCCACCCTTGATTTCGGTTCGACTTCACATTTATTCACACAAACAATTGTCTTGTGTTTCGGTGGACGAATCAGTTCCGCCCAGAACTGCGCGCTTCTCAGCGTGGTTATATCGTGATAATCCGCAACAATAACCACTTTGTCGAAGCCGGCGACAAATTTGGGTGGGAGTTCGCGCGTCGTGTGTGGCAATTCATGCAACACAATTTCGCGGAAACAGGAAGCTTCGGGTATATTCGAATACCAAGATTCGCATTCCTTCAACAGTTTAAATCGGTCATCCTCGTGTCCATGTTGTTTCATAATGAAATTGGAGACGACCTCTCCATAAGCTCGGGATTTTACATTGTCGATGACCGAGTTCCGTTCGAGGGTAGCCGAATTGATTGCCGGAATGCGCGTTATTTCTGTTTTCGTGGTTATTTTGTATACTGATTCGGAAAATGTACTGGATTGTTGAGAAGTCGCTTCGTAAAGCGCGCGAATGAAGGCGGATTTGCCCACGCCCGCTTCTCCCGCAACAAGAACATTGTAAGGTTTGAATAGACTGGTCCGGGGCTTTACACAAACATCCTCAACGGAAGAGGAGGAGGATGACTCGCACGAAAAGTTGATAAGCGGGAATGGAAACATTTTTTTTGCGTAAAGAATGGTTTGTTCGGTTTATATTTGTCGAGGAAACAAACCATTCAAAAAGTATTCAATTTTTAGTTGTTTTGTTTAGAACGGCGTGTTTTACTTTTTCCAGTGCATATTGGCCACAGGGGCCGCAATGGTCTTCGTTTGATAAATCGATTTTACTATTCATTTTCGTATTACAATGTTCTATTCTCCATCTGCCGACCGGTTTTGGTAATTCTTTTGGCGCCCACTTTTTTATGATGGTTGCTATGAATTTCATAATGGATAATGTATCTATCTATAAACTAGACCTTAAGTATTTTTTATCTATTACACAGTAGGGATTTTATCTATTACACAGTAGGAAAAAACACCCAATCAAGGTCATCGCACACCTTTTTCCAAATCATGTCCTGCTCATATTGTTTGTCGCGGTCTTTCATCATCGGAATATACGGCAAATATTGTGTCTGGTCGAGAAGAACGCACAACTGATACAAGGTATAAGTGTAGTTGAAGAAATTGTTTCGGTCAGGAGGACAATGAACGGCCCATGGTCGTTGGATTTCGATGAACAACACACACAATGTTTCGTGTAGTTCCTCGCTCATGAGAGGAGGATTGATTCCCAAGATGGAATTGATGTATTGAATGTGTTCGAAATAACGATTGAGGTCGATGGTTTTCAGAATCTCGCGCATCTTCTCATACGTTATGGTTTTGATGTTGGTTATGCGCTCCTTTTTAATGCGCGCCTTGATTTGTTCAATGACCTCGTCGGGAATTTGTGTAGTCTCCTTCGCCTGGAACTGCGACAGTATCTCCTTGAAATGATTCAGCTTTACATAGGCTGTGTAAGAGACTTCATTTGGCGGCTCTTTGTTCGACGGTTTCGAATTGTCGACCACATGCATAAAGAAATTACCGCATTTCATATTATTACAGATTAAAATGCCCTCTTCATCCTGTGGAATCAGTTCGCCTTTTTCGCAAATCGCGCATTTGTCCGAAGCGTGCAACAGGTCCTTGATGGGAATCGTGTCCTCTCCCACGTTTTTCCAGTATTTCTGATAGTAGATTTTCGCCTGGTTGTATTTGGAATTGGCGGGGTTGGCCGATTCTTCCTTGGTCGCTTTGATGCGGAAAAAAGAATTGACGGCGTTGGCATTCTGATTGTTGTCGCCGGAAGAGATTTTCTTTTTATCCTCGAAATAATGGAAGATGAATTTGGAGTTGTTGAGAAGATACTCGTTCTTCTGGGTTTTGAGTTGTTGGATTTTGGTTTTGATGGATTTCAGACGGTCCTTGGTTTCCATACGGGCGTCGATTTTTGATTCGGGGAGGGTGTGGAGTCGGTGTTTTAGTTTTGTATATTCTTCCTGTAAAGCGGGTATGGTTTGTGTCTCAATTTCGTGAAATTGGTTCAACATCTCTGTGTGCTTCTCATCGATGGTCTTTATGATTGGTTGTGGCTTTGTTGTCTTTTTGGTAGTCGAAGACATGTTAGAGAGAGGAGGGGGGGTGGTTTAAAAAAAACTATAGATAAATGGCTTCTCGAATATTTATGCTGTTTCGTTGTCGGTTTGTTTTTTATTGTTTTCTATAGGTCTTATTTGCCTTTTACGCTTGCCGAAGGTTGCGTAGTTTCTACGCTTGTACAGCGAGTCCCTTGGGTAAGATTGTCTCGGTTCCGTCCTCTTGTTTCACCACTCTCACACTATAAAGTCCCGTATGGTAGTTTAATTCCGCATTGCGAATGAATATTCCAACACGTACTACTTTGTACTCTACACAAATCTTGGCCAGGCATTCATTTGCGTAATCCATTAGAGCGTCGGACTCAGAAAGTATCTCGGTTATTTTTTCCGCGCTGGACAAGTTGTATTCGTCAATCAGGTTATTGTTTTCCCTCAAATACGCGACGAGGCGGTTTAGGATGTCGGTGATGGCATAGACGACTGTTTGCATGACCTGACCAATCTCGCGGTCTTTGTTGAATTTCTTTGTGTCTCTCGTCAGCTGTGAACGGAATTGGGCGTCATCGATTTCCTCCGTCAAATACTTTACACGCAATTCTTGATTGTTTTGTGCCACATCCATTCTGTATCGGGTCATCAATCGGACGAAATGCTCGATGCATGTGGAGACGCTCGATGTTCTTTGACGGATTCTGCTGATAGTTTCGCGACTGAGAGGCTCAATGTTCATTGCCTTGCGTTTCTCGTTGGACTTGTGGCTTATCACATTGGTTATTAGTGCGTAAATAATGCCGTGATACGCACCCGGGTTTAATGCGTCGCAGGGCATATCCATGACATTGCGCGCATTGCGTCCGATGCGCCTTTGGTATTCGAAATAATGCGGATTGTGTAAATTTCCATTCTCGATTTGACCTGTGCGCCAACTAAACGCGCAGTGGCATTCCGTACACCACATCTGGTCGCATCCGTCGATTTTGAAAATGCCGGTTCCACATTGAGGACAAGGCCGGGTGTCCTGGTCCAATAATTCCGCCGTTGCGACGTCGTCCGGATTACATTGATGTGTGTCTTCTTGACTCGAGGCGTCCTCTTGGTTCAAGGCTTGTTTGGGTACATGGCATTTTGGACAAGTGTGTATTCCACAGATACCACATTTCCATTGGGTGCTGAGGAAACCGCGACAGGATTCAATTGGACAAGCGCGGACGAATTTGCGTTTTTCTGCTGTGTGTGAGGCGGGATTGGCTCTCATGATTTCCACGGGATTGACTCCCTCCACATGATTCTCGATTGCAATTTGGCGGCGGTCATAGGGCATCCTTGACCATTCAGTCAAGGTGGCGATTTTGTGTCCTACCTGGTTCATCCGAAGCCGGATGTATTTCAGCTCTTCCTCGATTTCTTTTTCCTCTCGTTCCAGTTGCTCCAGTGTTTTGTCGGGGTAAAATTTGGGCGAAATGTTTTTGCGGGACGTCATGATTTGATTCTGGCGCGCCTTCTCGGTTACATATCGGTAATTGGACGACAGGGTTTCCATTTCTCTTCTCAACAGATTGGTCTCGAGTGCGAATGTTTCAAGTTGACGGCGGTCTTCGATAACACTAATGGTTGCGGGGAATTGCGCTCTCTCTCGGTCAAACATGACCTGTTCCAGATGTTTCTTTAATTCTTTGTTGACAAAAGCGGGTTTTAATACGGCATTCTGGTGTTCTCTCGTCCACGGTTTCTTGCAGTTCATGCATTTCGGCTCTGTCTCATTGAGAACATATTGCCGGACGCAGGTTCTACAGGTCGTGTAGCTACAGTAAACACACGTTGCCTCGGATTTGGAAGTGTAAAGCTCGGCACAAATAATGCACTCGGTTTTCTTGGTTGCCATTTTCAGAGATTTAAGATTTCGCGTTGTTGATGAAGAGGTTGATGTTTTTGTGTTGGAATCATCAACACAAAAAATGTTTTCAATTTTATGATATGGAACCGTCGTCTGGCCCTTCGTCGTAATCGAATTGTTCTTGGGTTTCGTCTTGGGGTTCGTCTGGGAATTCTTCTTCGTCTTCATCATCCGATGTATCTACGATGACCTCTTCTTCCTCTTCTTCCTCTTCCGATTCAGTTTCATATAATTCTTGCATTTGAGGTTGCGTTTGGATGCGATGGGTTGGTAGAATCGGAATTGGAATAGGAATCGATTCCTCATCCGAATCATTGCGATAATACGTTTCGAATGAATCGCCGGTTTCCACATACCTCTCGAATATCTCCTCTGAATCGAACAAATTCGTGTTCATATAGCAAGCGGGGGAATATCCAAAAGTATGGTTTACTTTTTGGTGGAAAATTGTAGGGTTGGCAACCGCAAAGGATAATGGTGTGGCTTGTACAACAGTAGTGTTTGCATTCGCGTTAGCAATGTAATCCGCTCTTCTTGCCCGTTTTCTCAGATTCCGTTGTGAAGGCGAAGTAACAAACAATCTAGGAATGACCTCCAGTTTTTTCCCATAATACGGATTCGTCGCCGCGAATTTTTGCAGATGCGACTTGAGCCGTTTGTTTGCGTGCAATCGGGTCACAGAAGAAAATGAATACCTACCCAAAAAATACATTTCCAAATACGGCATCATGGCATTCACAAAATCCTTCTTGGGGAATTCGGCGTCAGGGTTGATGCGTTTTTGCATTTTGTTGACCGACAACATATCACACAAATCTATGTATAACTCTGTTGTATTCGCGCTTTGGACGTATTGTTTGACGGCATGGTCTCGGAGCTCCGTCTCGTGTCTCAATCGGAATTCGTAAATATTGAATTCACAGTCATAGAATTTCTGCAAAAACGCGTTGATTTTCGCCCCCTTTAAGCGCAATGTGAGATAGATATTGAATAATTCGGTTTTGGAGAGAGGATTGTTTGTATACGGGTTTTTCGCATTCAGAGGCTCGATGAACATGCCTTGTTGGTGTGTTATGGCGTCGACAATAATACGCGACAGATTATTCAGTGCGAAATAATAGACGCCATTTGGCTGCACCAATTGAAACGTGTTCGAATGTTGCGGGTCGAGTTCGTTCATGTAAAGGTCGGTTTTCTGGCGAATGGGGATTTTACGTATTTGCCAGATGCGTGCGAGGAGAGTAAATGCTCTACATACGCGCCTGAGTTTGCAATAAATGCGGACGAATGCTTGTTCCGTTTTAATATGCTTTAGAGGACTCGACAGATATTGATTGACTTGGTTGGTGAAATGTCGAGTTTCCGACGAGAAGAGCGACAATGGTTTTTGGAGAATGGCGTGGAGAATCATTCTGGCCGCATATTCGTCCTCTGGAAGGACGGTAAAAATGGACATCCAGCGATTCGATTCCTCGATGGATTGTCTTAATGTTGGACTCAGTTCTGTGTACCACAATTCCCTTGCTACAGATGGTATTGTGGTTGTATTAGTGGGGTGTGAAAATATGAGTTTTGTGCCAATATACTGATACAACGGATTGATTCTTAAAGTCTTCATGTTTTCGTTAGATAAATAACATATTCGTACGTTTATGTTATTCTGGTATTCGTATAGATTATATTTTGGATTTGTCGGACACATGGAATCTGATTCCATTGCTTACGTGATTCCTTACGTGAATATGCAATGTGTTGTATTTTGGTTGGGCGTCTCGGCATTTATTACGTTGATAAGAGGCGTTTGGGTTTCATTGGAAATGTTGCGCTATTTGTTTTTCTACAAAGTGGGCGTGGGCGTGGACGTGGACGTGGGCAACAGAGATATTGTTGAAAATCGAGAGCGAGAGCGAGAGGTGGTTATTGCGTACATTATTTCGCCGGGGGTTAGAAGACAAGAGGGGGGTCGACAAGAAGACTTTCTTCGGGCAATAGAGAGTTGGTATCTTGTCGTCATGCCTTCTTCCGCCCAGACTTGTATTGGGCTTGTATTAGAAGTCTTTGATAGAGACGACAACTTGATTATGTCGGTCGATTTGATTGTTCGTGCCGACTTGTTTTTCCGATTTCCGATGGAACGAGCCAAGAGGTTATTGGTTGTGTATGCAGAAGACGACGACGAAACCGTATTGCTGGCAAATGATGTTTGTGTTCTATTGGGATTGGAGTCGGAGGCGTTGTCCGACGTGTATGAAATGCCTTTTTTACACAAAACTTATTGGATTCGCATTCTTCAACGGAGATGGAAACGCATTTACGCTCGACGGATGGAACAACTGAGAAAACGCGGGTCCCTGTCGGCACAACGCAGGTTCGAATTAACAGGAAAATATCACGGGACAGGATTATTTGAGAGAAAGAAGATATAAGAATTGATTGATATCGGCCAAGATTTCGTCGCGGATATTCAAGAGGTCGCTACCTGGAGCACAAGATTCCATCTTGATTAAATATTCGCGGAATTCGTAGATGTGGGTTTTGAAATTTTTAGAAGCCGAGGTCTTTATTGGGCCAAGACTGCCGATTCTCGCCTCTCGCTTTCCAAGAAGAACCTCTACAAATTTATCGATGTGGTCATTGAGCCGCTGGTACAATTCGTCCGTTGCCTTGTGTTGCGAAAACGAACGGGTATTCCAATGATAAACCTTGATTTCATTCAGCATTTCCAAAAAGGTTTCCACGATTTTTTCTTTGGAACACTGGGTGTTTTTACGCATTTTTTGCGTTTTGTTCTTCAGGTCGCGACGTTGTTTCCTGGATTTGTGCCGAGGATGAGTGCGTTTCATGTATATATAATATCCCGGATTTTCTAGTACCACGTGTTCATAACCTGGTCGAATAATTCGCGTTCTTTTTCCGACAGGCTATAATAAAAAATGAACGAATCGTAGTACTTGCTCAACAGATAATTGTACGTTTTATGTAAGATTCGTCTTTTATCAAAGACGTAGAACCGGAGATATTGATTCCTCGCTCTAGCGACCGTATTGTCGATTGATTCTGTCGGTTTGAACCCATTTTGTATTAAAAGTGCGAGAAGACAGAAGAATAAAGCGCGGTTCATTTTTTAATTTTATAAATTTGTATTTATTGTGTTGAAATGTTTATATTATTTACGAACCTTTGTGCGTCCATTGCGAATGGTTCCGATTCCCCCGTAAGACGCGCATGTGGCTTTGCAGCAGACTTGCGAATTGTCGGAAAAAATGCTTTTCATGGAGAAGCTGTGAGGAATGCGAGGTTGAGAGGATGGAACATTGGCATTGGCATTGGCATTTGCAGGATTTGGATATTCGATATATGGCATGGGTGGGTGGTGTATATTCTACAGAAATATTGTTTTTTGTTGTTGGGGTTAGAATCGGATGCCGGGTTTGAGAGGTGCTTGGGCATGGGTCGCTACAAAATCGTTTGAATTGCGCATGATGCCTGTCTTGTGGTAGTAGCTTATTGCGGCTTGGGACGCTGTCGAGGTAAAAGCGCCTTCGACTTGGGCGACATGGGAGTCGAATCCTTCGTCGAGTTCTTCTTCCCATTGTTGGAACTCGGATTCAGACATGGTTTTCAGATTGTGGTCGTAAAGCGCGGTGAATTTTTTGTAGTCTTCTTTTTCGCGTTCTTCGCGTTCGTATGCGCGTTGGTCTTCTTGGTCGCGGAGTAATGCGGCTTCTCGGCAGTCATTCTCGGTTCCGTCGACATAATTGTACCAATTCGAACCGTATTTTTCAAACATTTTTTGTGCGTGGAGTTGTTCGCGTTCTAAGGACCTCTGTTCGCGTTCTAAGGACCTCTGTTCGCGTTCTAAGGCTCGCTGTTCTTTGAGGCGTTGGTGTTGTTCGCGTTCTAAGGCTCGTTGTTCTTTGAGGCGTTGGTGTTGTTCGCGTTCTAAGGCTCGTTGTTTTTTTACTTTTTCTTCGTGGACGGTTATTTGCGCGATGATTTCAGGTGCTCTCCGTTTGGCTGCGATGGATGCCCATGTGTTTTCTTTCACGGGTTGCGGCGGCGGTTGTTCCAAGGGTTGTTTGCAGAATTTGGGAGTATGACCTAACTGTTTACATTTATAACACTGATTGTTTGAGAGGACCGGGCATACCATGACGCCCTTCCGTTTGAATACGTGGTCGCCAGATTTGCAGAAAGAACAAGAGGATGACATGTTTGAGAGAAAATGGTTTGGTCAAATAGAGTGTGGTGTAGATTATAGTTCATGCCATGAGTCTGTTAAAAGCCTTTCAATTTTTGTTGTGCAATGGTATTCTCTACAGTGGATGTTGAGAGGTTGGGGGTTGGGTCTTATCTACAATAATATTTGACGAGGGTTGGATTTGGTCTTCTCTACAGTAGATGTTGAGAGGTTGATATTCGATGAGGGTTGGAGAGGGCTTCTCTACAGTAGATGTTGAGAGGTTGATATTCGATGAGGGGTTGGGTCTTCTCTACAATAATATTTGAGAGGTGAAAGAAGAGAGGCCGATACTTGACGAGGGTGTGGGGATTTGGGAGTGTTGGAGAGGGATACTGGGCAAGCACTGGGCTCCCGTTGGTCGCCCTACCATAGACCTGTGTACATAAATCCGCCCTCCCGTATTTGTGTGTAATACCCCGAAATATAGGCTTATCGGGAAATGAGTGGGATATTGGGAATTGAGTAGGATATCGGTTTATTGCGAATATACGGAATGTTGAGAGGATGAAGATGAAAATTGAAAGACTTTTTATTTGTGTAAATCCATCGACATTCTTAACACCCCATCATTGTTTCAAACAAACGCTCTCTTAAAACTCTCTTTAAGTCCAAGTCAAACTCTAGTAAAATGTCTTTCCAAATGCAAACCGCACTTCAATTCGCGCGTTGGTTTATTACCAAGCACCAAGGTACAGTATATGATGTCTCTAATGTAGATGATGCCGCATGGGCTGAATTTATGGCGACAGATGAGGCGATAGAGGCATCCAAAGCCGCAGTCGCACAAATCATCCCTCAAGTCGTCGAGAAGATGCCCGCCAAGAAGAAGGCCGCCGCCCCCCGCCCTCGCAAGACCAAGGTTGATGCTCAGGCACAGACCGTTGGCGAAGAAGACGCTCCCGCAGCGGAGGTCGCAGCGGAAGAGAAGAAGCCCAAGAAGAAAGTCTCGAAGAAACCTGTAGCACAAGTCGCAACGGAAGAAGAGCCTGCAGCTGAAGCACAAGTCGCAACGGAAG
>Ga0078894_10002097_pt1 | contig 14996 bp, 15 predicted proteins | sample LauGreSu1BDMLBSD_2_FD_67506 | JGI IMG/M metagenome (GOLD analysis project Ga0078894, IMG submission 67506) | Freshwater lake microbial communities from Lake Michigan, USA - Su13.BD.MLB.SD (version 4) (version 4) | ecosystem: Environmental > Aquatic > Freshwater > Lake | place: Lake Michigan... | reverse complement strand
CACATGATCTGCGGAGGTGTGGAAGCAAATGTGGAAGCATCGTTTATCAACTTCGACCAAGCTGCGAATAGACCCAAGCTGTCTACTGCACCCTGGGAAGTCAAAGACAATTAAGTGAGTATCTACAGAATTCGGAAAACAACATTCTGCACATTAAGTATCCGTTTTTGTTGACCTATCGCATAGCTTAAACGGCACTGTGAGGCGCACAGTCATGGGCTGAATCCTTCAACCCTATGACCTTTGACAAAGACTGTGAATATGCTGATCAATGAATTGCCCGCGTTCGAGACACTCCAGCAAAGTTGTCTTGAATCTGGCTTGCGGATGCTCCAACTCCAAGGCAAAACTTTGCTTCCCGTGGTGCAAGGCGGCATGGGGGTCGGTGTATCAGCCGGTGGTCTGGCCGGCACTGTGGCCAATCTAGGCGCCGTGGGCACCATTTCATCGGTAGACTTGCGCCGCTTGCACCCTCAAGTGTGGGGGTGTTGATGCTGGTGATGCGGTCGGTGCTACTGACGCCGTTGTCGCTGATGGCGGCCAAGCGGGCGGTGGGGGTTGCAGGAATAGGAGGTGCGTCACTGGCGTTCAGCAAAGCTGCGCCACCCAGGGCTGCAACGCCCCACCAAAGGATTCACAGTAAGCAATTTTTCAAATGCTATTTTTTTGGGTTACACGCCATGAAACTTTCTTGACAATTAAGGATTTGCAATCCAGATGAGTGAACAAATTAAATTGCGTCTTTAGTGCGCTTTAAGAATCGCCATCGTTAAACGAGAAATACAAATCAACTCTCCTGCTTCATTGTGAAGTTCGATATGCCAGACATGCGTACTTCGACCAATATGGACTGGACTTGCCTTTGCAGTTACCCAACCTGTTCTCGCACTGCGAAGATGATTCGCATTGACGTCTAGACCCACGGAAATATAGCCCTCAGGGCAACTGAAATGAGCACCACAAGAACCAATCGCTTCGGCCAGCAAAATCGATATGCCCCCATGAAGTAATCCATATGGCTGTCGGGTACGCTGGTCTACCAATACACGAGCACGAATAAAGTTTCCCCCCACCTCGAGGAACTCAATTCCTGCATGTTGAACTGCCGTGTCAATGTGCATTTCCGTCAGCGTTTTGACATCAATATGCTTTTTCCAGATATCCATCTATTTGCACCTTTTGATTAGTGGCAACCAGATCATCTTGAATCAATTCGAGGCTTGTTCAGTTTTTCGAAACCGGAAGAACCAATCGAACAATTCAAAAATCATGTATCCCCTGTCTTCTGGCGATCCTTTGTTGTTAGAAAAATGTCAGCAAAGAAATTTTGAAATGGCAAGCCACATCCTTCAATGAAGTCGTGCCGAGCCGCTTCAACCATTGCAGGTACACCGCATGCATACACATCATGGCCAGACAAGTCAGGAAAATCGGCCATGACGGCTTGATGAACCAAGCCTTGGCGACCTGGCCAGTTATCTTCTGAGTTTGGATCTGACAGCACAGGTATATAGTGGAATCCAGGGTATCGTTGCTCCCATGCAAGTGGGAGTTCATGCATGTAAAGATCTGCCTTTTTTCTACCGCCCCAATACAATATGGCTGGTCCCTTGAGTTTGCGACGAACTGCATCAAGCACCATCGACTTGATTGGCGCAAAACCTGTTCCACTTGCTACGATGATGACCGGTCGATCTTCTGCACGTAAGTAAAATCCCCCCTTAGGGCCTACCAATGAAATTTGATCTGCAACTTTCAAACCTTCAAAAACTGTTGGTGTGAAAAGACCACCCTCCACCAATCTCACATGGAGTTCGATGACACCATGATCTTGTGGTGCATTTGCAATGGAAAAGCTACGTCTCTGATTTTTGTTAACAATTAGCTCGACATATTGGCCAGCCCTAAATCGAAAAGTGGTTCCAACTGGGAGACCTATACGCAAGACAGCGACATCGCTGGTTAAACGCTCAATGCTCAAAACATGACCCTCAAATGCAAGCGGGCTGGGCGCAAAGCCCAGTTCCTCTACCGGCGCATCCACCAAAAGGTCGGACTGCGCAGTGCCACAGCACATTAGGAAATATCCCTGCTCGCGCTCTTCCTCAGAAAGTGCAGAACTGGCGTAAAAACCATAGTCAACTTCACCACTACAAAGCCGAGCCTTGCAAGTACCACAGATGCCATCACGGCAAGAGTAGGGCAAGTTGATGCCGCTGCGCTCAGCCGCATCCAGAACAGTTTCTCCATCTGATGTTTCAAAGAAACGTCCAGAATTTTCAAGACGAACGAGCATAGTTTTCTTTTAATTGGCGAGTACTCAGGTGTTCCGAGTCACAGTTGAATTTAGAATGGTTGTCTCTGAATACATGCCGTCAATCAGGTCGAAAAACTGCTTTTCCATTTCTGTGCGTTTAACCTTTCGAGTCGGCGTCATCTCGCCATCGTCATGACTCAGATCGCGAGGAATGATGGCAAATTTCTTGATGGTCTCAGCGCGAGCTAACTCCTTGTTAACCCCTTCGATTTCGGTCTCGATCAGCTTGACTACCATGCTATTTGCCGCCATGTCACGCAATGTTGTGTAACTAATACCTTGACGCTGTAGCAAGTCGCCAACCGCATCTGCATCAAGCTCTATCAATATAGTTAGGTAATGTCTTCCGTCACCTATTACTATTGCCTCACTGATGTATGGGCTGGACTTGATTTTATTTTCAATCAACTCTGGCGAGATATTTTTTCCACCACTGGTAATTAGCACATCCTTCTTTCTTCCTACGATGGCCACATAACCGTTTTGATACAGTTCACACAAGTCCCCTGTATGTAGCCAACCATCGGCGTCCATAACTTCAGCCAATTCTTCTTCTTTGCCCCTGTATCCAGAAAATCCAATAGGGCCTCTTAAAAGTAACTCACCCTCTTGGGTCTTCATGGCCTCCCAACCGGGCAGTAAATGGCCAACCGTGCCACGAACATCATTTCCAGGAAATGAAGCGCAGGGAATGTTGTGCAACTCGGTCATACCAAATGCATTTACGATGGGTATACCCAGCGCCATATAGTATTCAAAAAGCTCCGCCGACATAGGCGCCGCACCACAAAGCACATAACGTGCATGCAGAAGTCCCATGTGCTTGCGCAAATGCCGCAGCAAGATAAAGTGAACTAGAACAAAAATGAGCTTCTGGGGTAAGGTCCATTGAGTCGGTACAACTTGAACCTCAGCCCAACTGACAGGCACATTGACGCGTGCTACTTGAAAAGAATTCATATCCTTCCGTTGTTTCGCAACGCGTGCAATGCCAATTTCTAGTGCCCACTCGTAAAGTATTTTCTTCATCCTAGTGGATTTACCCATACGTATATCCACACCCGTTTTAACCTTTTCTAGGATTCTAGGAACAGCGCCAAAAATTGTAGGTTGTATTTCAACGACATCCATTTGAACAGTGTCTATGCTATCGGCAAAATTCACGACATACCCACATGACAAGTGCATCGCTATACTCATGATGCGCTCAAATGCATGAGACAGCGGCAAGTAAGAAAGCCAAGAATCTTGACGAGTTGCTTTAACTACTGCTTGCAAGGAACGTGCGCCAACCACAGGTCCTCGTTGGGAACACATTGCACCCTTAGGTAAGCCAGACGTCCCGGACGTAAACATAATGTCGTAAATATCATCTGGCTTGACTGCAAAGACTAGTGACTCAAATAAAGTTTTTTCTTTTTGATGGCGCATCTCGCCCAAAGCTTCGACCTCTTTGTACGACATCACAAGTCCGCCCAGGTGCGGTCCAGCGCCACGAGGATCATAGACAATGATCCGATCAATCTGCATGCCAGCCTGGTGCAACTCAAGAACCTTATCTAAGTGCTCTTGGTCACCTGCGATCACAATTCGTGCTCGACTTGCAACCAGGATATGACGCACCTCCTCGGTTGCACTTGTTGGATATACCGTCGTGACAATACCGCCAGCACATTGAACACCTAGATCGCTGTAAAGCCACTCTTGACAGTTCTCTGCCTGAATAGCAACGGTCTCCCCACGCTTCAGCCCCAGCTCTACCAAGCCCAACGTGAAGCACCTTACATGGCCTAGATAGCCCGACCAATTGACCTCTTGCCAAATTCCCAAGTGTTTTTCTCGGATGGCGGGCTCTTGTCCATGGAGGAGCGCGTTATTCCATAACTGCTGCGGCAAGGTATCACCCCGGCCACTGAGACTATCAATAACTGGAATGTGCATGTCTTTGTTATCGGTACTCATTCATGCACCCAAGTAACTCTGAATAACCAATGGATTTTGTCTCACTTCGTCTGGTAGTCCAGAGGCGATTCGGCAGCCAAAACTCATGACCGTTACACGGTCTGAAATGTCCATGACCACATCCATCTCATGCTCGACCAAAATGATTGTCATACCCACTTCATCGCGTATATCTAATAGATAGCGAGTAACGTCCTCTTTTTCATCCAGATTCATGCCAGCCACGGGTTCATCCAAAAGCAGCAACTGCGGTTCGGCGGCTAACGCACGGCCAATCTCGACACGTTTTTGCAATCCGTAGGGCAAGCTGCCAACAGGTGACTTTCGCACACTTTGCAAATTTAGAAATTCAATGATTTCTTCAACCTTCTGCTGGTGCGCTGACTCATGTTGATAACCAGTGCCCCAGTACAACCCACTTGCAAAAAAACTTGATTTCATGAAGCGATGACGCCCCACTAAAATGTTTTCAAGCACTGTCATGCGGCGAAATAACTCAATGCGCTGAAAGACGCGTGCAACACCTAGATGTGCGATTTGGTCCGGGCGAAGCCCAACCAAAGATGAGCCCCCCAACTCAATAGACCCGATAGATGGCTGGTAGTAACCACAAATGCAATTGAGTATTGTGCTCTTACCTGCACCATTGGGGCCTACAAGAGCATGGATCTCGCCGCGTTTGACATCCAATGCCATTTTGTCGACTGCCTTTACGCCTCCAAATTGAACTGTGGTGTCGCGGATGTTGAGCAGTGGCTTACCTAATTCACCAACATCGATGCGCGGCAAAAAAGATAGCACTTCCCCGCGAGATTTCCAATAAGAGGGCAAATGCCGATCGATGACTTGAGTCATTTTTTTTATCTTCCTTCAAGATAGCCAGCGCTTGCGGCGTTTGTAATGTTTAACTTCTCGAAAGCTCTTTCGATTGCCACCTTCCAAACCCAAATAGAACTCTTGAATTTCGCGATTACCGCGAAGTTGATCAGCTGGGCCGTCATAAACTACTCGGCCGCTTTCCATCACATAGCCATAAGATGCGAGATCTAGTGCTACACGCGCGTTTTGCTCAATGACCAAAATGGCTAGACCCAAGCTCCTGTTGATTTCATTTAAGGCAGAGAAATTTTCATGCACGAGGATCGGCGAGAGCCCTAAAGTGGGCTCATCTAAGATCAACATTCGTGGCTTGGCAAGCAACGCCTTTGCCATGGACAACATCTGTTGCTCTCCGCCGCTGAGATAGCCGCCTAGTTGATATTCACGTTTTTTCAAGATCGAGAAGCGGTCAATGACACGCGCATATTCTTCATCGGGTACTCGCCTGTCATCTCGGCAGAATTGACTAAGAAGCAAGTTCTCGCGCACCGTGAGTTCCTTAATGACATTGCCGCCCTCGGGGATCTGATATAGACCGCGACGAGCAATGTCATGTGGCGCTAAACCGTTAAGATCTTTGCCATCAAAATGTACTGATCCGTTCTGTATTTCAGCATCTGTAGACTGCAGTAGCCGCGATATGCCACGAACAAGCGATGTTTTTCCTGCGCCGTTGGGACCAAATAGCGCGACCACTTGGTTCGGCTCCACTTTTAGGGAAACACCTTTCACGGCAAAGACAACATCGTGATAGACCACTTCAAGATTACGAACATCCAACAAAGGTTGAATTACTTCGGCGGTTTTCGATTCCACAAGCTTGATGTTCATAAGGAGGGATGGAAGAAATAATGCTCAGTGCCCAAATGGCCAGGACCGAAAATAAGCCATGAGATCACGCCAGTAACGCACCATTCCCTCAGGTTTAAACATGAGAAAGAGAATAATCACTAGACCATAGACTGCACCTTCTACAAAAGCCCCCTTGGTTTGAACATCTAGTGTGGGATAAACACGAGAGATAGCATGCACTCCAACACGAACCAACTCGGGCAAAATTGTCATGAAAATAGCACCCATAATGGCGCCAAACACAGTCCCCAAACCACCAACGATGATCATTGCAATATAGGCTACAGAGACAGCCAAACTAAAGTTATCTGGATTGATAAACTGTAAGTAATAGCCGAGTAGGCTACCAGCTATGCCACCCAGAAAAGATGACAAAGCAAAGGCCATAAGTTTGGTTTGAAACACAGAAATACCGGCCATTTCAGCCGCAATATCGCTGTCGCGTACAGCCATCATGGCGCGGCCTACCCATGTTCGCTGCAGATTAGCTACAAAGATGGCACATATAACTGCAACCGTTAAGATCAAAAAATAAAAGCCTCGATCGGTACTAATTGTCCAACTGAAAATCTCAGGTTGAGGCACATGCGTTCCTGCAGAACCGCCAGTAAGGCTACTGGCTTTACGAAGAATGAAGTCCACGATGACATAGAAAGAGAGAGTTGCAAGCGCTAGGTATAGGCCCTTAAGGCGCAACGATGGCAGTGCGATGAGACATCCAGCCACTGCCGCCACAGCACCAGAGATTGGGATGACCAGAATGAAGGGAATCCCCAACTTTGCCATATAGGCAGTGGTGTAAGCGCCAAGTGCTAAGAACGATGCGTGTGCCAAAGATATCTGACCGGTATTGCCCGTCAATAGATTAAGGCCCAAGGCACCAATGACAGAAATTGCCGCTAGATTCAAGGTGTAGACCAAGTAGGACTCGAAGACGAATGGTACGGAAACCAGTAATGCAAGCAAAAATAATATCCAGACACGGATCCAGAAATTATGGCTGCCAGAAATCAACTGCCGATCTTCAAGATAGTTCAGTCGGTAGTTTCGGTAAAAATTGAGACCGTTCATACCTTGCGAACCTCAGGCGTACCAAACAGCCCATATGGACGAATCATTAGAATCAGAAGAAGAACAATGTAGCCCACCACCTCCTTACTGCCCCCATCAACCAGTGGGTCTAAGTAGCCGCCCGCCATTGACTCAACAGCGCCAATGATCAAGCCGCCCAAGATCACGCCACCTATGCTGTCTATGCCTCCTAAGATGGCCGCAGGAAAGGCTGATAGACCGCGAGCATCTAAAGAAAGGTCTAGTCCAACAAGTTGAACCATCAGAATGCCAGAGATGGTCGCCATAGCCCCAGCTAGGCCCCACGATAAGGCAAAGACGCGGTTGATTGAAATTCCCGACAGCGAAGCATAGTCCTGATGAAACGCTACGGCACGCATGGCTACTCCTTGCGATGAGCGTCGAAAATAAATAACAAATGCCGAAATTAAAATTGTTGCAACGATCAGCGTCCAGACATAAACACGAGGCACTTGAGCGCCCAGCACCATGATTGAACCTGGCTCAAACAAAGGGACTGGCGCTTGCGGTTGAGTGCCCCAAATCAAACCAACCAGATTGCGAATTAAAGTACCCAGACCAATTGTGAGCATGATGATGGAGATCACCGACTGACCGATCATCCGTCGCAGACAATATCTCTCAATCAGCACCCCAACAAGAAACATGCTCAACACAGCTGCGGGGACAGACCACCATGGCGGAAGTCCAAGCTGAACTTGAAACATGTAGAAGAAATAAGCTCCTGCCATGGTGAGATGGCCGTGCGAGAAATTGAATACACCGGTAGCCTTATAGATCAGAACAAAGCCCAAGCCGCTGAGCGCGTAACCGCTGCCCAGCGCTATTCCCGTCAACATCAGTTGTAAGAAAAACTCCATTTAGATCACCCTGAGTTCAAAATAACCTTGGTGATTACACCCAGCGGCAAAGGCAAAATTTGTCTTAGTTCGGTGCAACCCAATTGCCAATTGGTTCATAGACCTTGCGATCGACATTAATGCGATACAGTTTCACTGCATTTGAGCCTTTGTGCCGATCAGGTGAGAATGTCAGTGGCTGAGTTATGCCCTTGGTATCGAAATCACGAATCTGGTTCAGAGCATCTCTAACCTTCTCGCTTGTTGGATTTGGGCCTGCTCGGCGAAGAGCTTCAACCAAGACCATCGCGTTGACATAGCCCTGAACAAAGTTCGAGTACATGATATTACCAAGTTCAGCATCTGATACTTTCTCGTACTTCATGACGGCATTCCTCATTGCAACAACGCCTGGTATAGAAGATTCATTCCACTTAGACCAAGGCCCAACACCAATGAACTTCTTCGCTAAGTTGGCGCCATTAGACTGGCCCAGAATTAGATCTGGCTCTCGGTCCATTCCTTGGGTAGTGGCGAAAATGGTAGCGTCCAGACCTACCTTATCGGCGTCGCGTAGAACGGCAGCAATGTGCGCACCTGCCAGTTGAACAATGACGTATTTCACGCCCGCCTGCCTGAGGGCAAGAGCCTGCGTGGTGGCATCCGTCTCTCTTAAAGACATTACCGCTTTTCCGGCCAGTGGCTTGTTGTACTTTTGCATTCGAATCTCTGCGGCTCGCAACGCTTCAAGCCCATACTGGTTATCTGGATAGATAACGCCGATCTTGGGATCCTTGTCGGTCTGGAAGATGTGGTCGATAGCGGCAAAGACTGTGTCCTGATAACTGGCAAAAATATTAAAAAGCCAAGGACTGGTGGGCGCAGTGGCAAGCTCTGGCACGCCAATTCCCATGAGGGCAATTTTGAGTGTGTCGCCCATTGGTTTTGCAGCAAACAAACCATCAGTTGTTACAACTATGGCAGCAAGTGCCTTATCTTGCTGAGCAAATTTGCGCAGAAATCCGACTTCCTTTTGAACATTGCGTTCTGCATTTTCCTGTATCAGCTCGACTTTCTTGCCTCCTACGCCACCTGCGTCATTGACTTCGCGCAAATATATGTTGAAACCCGAGGAAAAAGTTTTACCGTGATAGGATGATGGACCACTCAGGTCATTGGCAATTGCGAATTTGTGAGTGTCTTGCGCAGACGCTAATCCACTGAACCCCATCGCAATTGTGGCCAGCCAAGCTGCACCAATACCTAACACTGAAAGTCGACTCGTTATTATTCCATTAGTCATATTTGTCTCCTAGTTAAGTTACCCAATATAAATGGTCAGTCAAAAAATGCTTGTTTTAAAAATAATTCTTTTCGGCTTAGAGATATTTACGATTCGCTTTGTCGTCAGGTATTTCAATACCTAACTTTTCCAAAAGCGGTCGTGTTTCTGCAATGTATTGCTGACGCAGCTCTTCGTTACCCGCCAAACGAATACCCCAGCGAACGTATTTTTCGCTGAAAGTAGACTCGCTAGTGCCAAACATGTCTAAAGCCGCAGGCCACCACTTTTTAATCAATTCATTTGCCTGGATCAGACCCTCAGGCTTACTGCAAAGTTCTGTCAGATTTTGGTAACCAAGCGTTGCATGGAATATTTCGTCACGATGTAAACGTGGTGCCACCGATCTCAATGGCTCATAAGGCACATCACCCCAGTTTTCGCCGATGTACATGCCAACACGGTCACCCAATGCATGGAAAAAGCAAAGGTCGCACCAAGTATCAAGCGACAGATGAAAAAGATACTGCTCAATTGGGAACTCTACCTTTTCTACACCTAAACCTTTAAGGATGTTGGCTGTGATTACACCGTGCTCTACTTCCTGCATCATCAGTTTGGCCAATAAGCGTTTCCTTTCTGGGTCGGGTGCCAGAGTCATGCATCGTTCCCACAACTTATTGAGCAGTTGGTCATAGTGTGTGTTCGTTGCATTTTCAAGGTGCTTGGACATTACACGTACAAGTAAATTGCGCAACTCTTCTGGCAATTCAGGATCGTTTTCTTTATAAACCCTGTCTGATTGACGCTCTATGACGCTTTCTGTCATTTTTCTCTCCTTTAAATGATAAATTGACAATGTGATATTTGAATGAACTTACTGTCCAGTCCATTGAGGTTTTCTCTTTTCAACAAATGCCAAGGCACCTTCAGCATGGTCACTGGTCTTCTTAAGAACACTCTGCCCTATTCGCTCTAAGCGACGTCCAGTCTCAAGATCAACATCGGCACAAGTGTTGATCACTACCTTTGCCATGCCCAATGCAAGTGGTGCTTTAGCACATAGTTGGCGCGCCATTTCTAAGGCAGCGTTCATTGCTTCTCCCGCATCTACCAATCTCGTCACCAAACCCAACTCATTGGCGCGGTCAGCGCCCATAATGCCTTCAAGCATCACGATTTGCTTAGCCTTTGCAGAACCCACAGCACGAACTAACCTAGAGCAACCACCTGAGCCAGGAATAAGACCGACGTTTGACTCGGGTAAACCCATTCGAGCTTTTCGTCCAAGCACCCGGAAATCGCAACTGAGTGCTAACTCCATACCACCCCCTGCTGCCACGCCCTCTATAGCAGCAATAACTGGAACCTCAACTGATTCGATCAGATCGAAAGCTGCATGAATCTGCCTTGCAATGGCTCTGAAGTTTTTGGTCCCACCTTGTGTCAAGCCTGACATACCTCGAACATCTTCTCCTGCCGAAAAGGACTTGTCATCACCCTGAAAAATAACGACACGGGCGTCTGAGGTGGCAATTTCGTTCATGATTTGCGCCAGTTCAGCTCGCATCGGGCCATGCCAAGCATTCATAACTTCTGGGCGATTAAGTCTTAGAACCCAAATACCCTTCTCTGGCTCGCTGATTCGAATGAATTCGCCTCTTTCTGTTACCGATATCATTTTCAGTCCTTCAGCGTCAGATTGCCCGCAAGCACTTCACGGTCACCTACTTTGGCGGATAACTTTCCTTGCGCGTCGCAACTCACATGAAGCTGATCACCTGGCAAAACTGGCGTTTTGAGGCGAACTGACAATTTACCAATTGAATGTTCACCATGCTGTGCCACCAAAGCATCGAGCAAGAGTGTGACGGTTAATGGGCCCTGAGCAATAGCGCTTGGAAGGCCCGCTTTCTTGGCAAAGTCATCATCGTAATGAACTGGGTTGAAATCCTGCACCACGCCAGAGTACTGAACGATCATTCGACGCGTCACGGTTGCAACGGCTAAATCTATTGTTTTCATAGGAATCCGTTAATCTGGGTTTAAGCAAGCATGCGCTCAATGAAAGTCGTGGTTTGCACCTGAATTTCCTCACCATAAGGTGTCGCAAAACGAGTCTCAATAGTTCCAAATTGCATACCATTTTTTTCTGAATAGTCAGCCAATCGCATTTCCACATGCAAGTGCTCGTCTGGGACAAATGCGCGATGGAATGTGATTTCATGACCACCAAGTAATGCGCGATCTAAGTTCAGTTCCAGCGTTTTAACGAAATTACTCTCGCCAATGACCGTTGGGCCAAAAAATAGATTGAGTCGCGCAGTCTGCGCAGCATTGGGTGTGCCCAACAGCGCCTCAAGTTCAGCAATCTTGACAGCGTGAGCGCGTGTTTCTAGCGTCGCTAAAATTTTGCCCTTAAGTGAACCGTTCATAGCTTCTCCTAATAATACTGACTAGATAGTATGTTGTTAGACTATGTCAAGTCAACCAGTTTTTTTTAAAACAATATCGGGGTTTTCCCGCGTTAAAAAGAAGGGGAACGGCTACTTACTCATTCAGAATGTGCATTTTTTAAGACGCCAGAAAGAGCAATGACACGGCCGGCACGCGCAAGGTCACGCCCGCTGTGCTCATTTGAACGGCAATACCACTCCATCATGGCGCCATTATTGATTGCCATCATGATGCCCGACATAGACTTCACATCCACATCACTTCGAAATTCACCTTTGGTCTTTCCCTGTCGGATGATTTTTTCGATCGCTGTGTAGTACCGTTTATAAATTGCCTTCACTCTCGATTCGACGGCATCACCAGCACCATTGAATTCCAGCAACATCAAGATGAAAAGCAACATGCGCTCGGCATTTTCAAGGCCCATCTGTGACTGGCTGTTGATTAGCGCTACCAGTTTGTCTTCCATCGTAGGTCCCGCTTTTGCAACGCGCGCGGCCATTTTATCGATCATTAGATCTTCGATTTCATCGAAAAGCGCAAATAAAACAGCAGCTTTGTTAGGAAAATAAAAATACACAGCGCCTTTTGTCAGCGAACACTCAGTTGCAATTTGTTCGACCGTCGTTGATCTGTAGCCCTTGTGAATAAATAGGTGAAGTGCCGAGTTCAAAATGGCCTCCATACTCAATTCTCTTTGCTCTTGCTTCGTTTTGGATTTAGGCCTCACCTGTTTTGAAACTTGATTCGGTTTTGATAGGCCCAAGCGGATAACCGCTTTGGGCTCATTTGAGTGGCGCAGTCTGGTGGCCATTTGTAATCCTGATAAAGTAGATACCAAGCAGTATGTTAAAGCCGACAATGCTTGGGTTGATCTTAATCATAATTTAAAAAAACAAATTAACTCAAACTTTGTACTTTTAAGTGGCGCCTCGACCTAGGCTCACACCCAAGACCTAGGTGTACAGTTTTTACGGAGATAAAGCATGTCAGGTCAATCAAATGGCTTAAGCAAAGAATTAACTGCATTGAAATCCGATGTGGACGTGGTTGTTGTAGGCGCTGGCTTTGCTGGACTTTACATGCTGTATCGCTTGCGTGGTTTGGGTCTTCAGGTTCAAGTGGTTGAGGCTGGGAGTGATGTCGGGGGAACTTGGTTTTGGAATCGTTACCCGGGGGCTCGTTGCGATGTTGAAAGCATGGAGTATTCCTATTCTTTTTCTGAAGATTTGCAGCAGGAATGGGATTGGACAGAGCGCTATGCAACGCAGCCAGAAATTCTCAAATACATCAACCACGTGGCCGATCGATTTGACCTTAGGCGTGATGTTCAGTTCAACACCCGAGTCAGCTCCGCTGTGTTTGACGAGGCCGCCAGTCGATGGACTGTGACCACCGAAAACGGCGAAGTTGTGAATTCCCAGTTTTGTGTGATGGCTACGGGTTGTTTATCAGCGGCCAAGCCCCCTGAAATTAAAGGGCGCGAACTCTTCAAAGGCGAGTCCTACCACACAGGTTTGTGGCCTCATGCGCCTGTTGATTTCACTGGCAAAACTGTGGGCGTCATCGGCACGGGCTCTTCAGGCATTCAAACTATTCCAGAAGTTGCAAAGCAGGCAAGACATTTATTTGTCTTTCAGCGAACGCCCGCTTTCAGTTTGCCTGCTGGCAACAGACCCTTAGAAAAGGCTGAAGTTCAAGGAATTAAACAAAACTATGTTGATCTTAGAAAACGTGCAAGAGTTAGCCCGACGGGTATGGCAAGTGACCCTTTGCCCAACCAATCTGCATTAAAGGCTACACCTAAAGAGCGTGAAGTGGCCTATGAATTTCGTTGGCAGGAGGGTGGTACAGCCTTCACACGGACTTACAAAGACATCATGCTTGTGGCTGAGTCGAATGAAACAGCGTCAGACTTTGCACGTCGTAAAATTCATTCACGTGTTTCTGATCCTAAGCTCGCTGAAAAACTGACACCCAGAGATATCTACATTGGTACAAAACGCTTGTGCTTAGATACTCAATATTTCGAAACTTTCAATAGAGACAATGTGTCACTGGTCGACATTCGAAGTACGCCCATTGAAGAAATTACAGAAAAAGGCGTGAAAACCAGCGATGCTGAATACCAACTGGATGCGCTCATTTATGCAACCGGATTTGATGCTATCACCGGGGCCATCTTGAATATTGACATCCGAACTTCTAGCGGAAGCTCGTTGGCTGAAAAGTGGCATGCTGGCCCCCTTACTTACTTGGGACTAATGACAGCCGGATTTCCAAACTTATTTATGATCACAGGACCCGGTAGTCCTTCAGTCTTGAGCAATGTGGTTGTTTCCATTGAGCAGCATGTGGAGTGGATAAGTGATTGCGTTCAGCATTTGACTGCAAACTCATGCGTTCAGATTGATGCGACACAGGCAGCTGAAAATAATTGGGTATCGCATGTCAACCAACTTGCCAGTATGACTTTGTTCCAAAATGCCAATTCATGGTATTCGGGTGCTAACGTACCAGGCAAACCCCGTGTGTTCATGCCCTATGTTGGTGGTGTTGGACGATACCGAGAAGAGTGCACTATGGTTGCTAACAATGGCTACACTGGCTTTGATATCAAAAAGTGATTCTGTGCAAAGACATAATAACTTTGTAGTGATTATGCAAAAAGCCACTCAATTAAAAAATTAGTGGCATCAAGAAGTAGTCGGTTTTCGGGTCAAGCCCACAATAACGCTTGAGTTTTGAATGGAATCTATTTAGACTGAAATTTCAGAGAGAAATTCAATCGCCATTTGAGCCAGGTCAAATGGAGTTAAAAGATTATGTTGTTACGCGGCAATTGAACCCATTACGACCACCTTGTCCGACGGCAGCGTGTGTGAGACAAATAGGGGTACTTGATTAAAGGAGGGTTTTGGTTCATCTTTCAACCTAAGGAGTGAAGATGAAATTGAAATCTAATCAACCCAAGGCCACTGCAGAGCAGGTGGTCAAAGACATCCGAAGAGCCACCCGGCGGCATTACTCAACCGAGGACAAGATACGCATTGTTCTCAGTGGCCTAAGGGGTGAGGACAGCATTGCTGAGCTGTGCCGCAAGGAGGGTATTGCGCAGGGCCTTTACTACAGCTGGAGCAAGGAGTTTCTAGAAGCGGGCAAGAAGCGCTTGGCTGGTGACACAGCTCGCGCAGCAACCAGTGACGAAGTTCTCTCTATGCGCTCTCAGACCCAAGCCTTGAAGGAGGCGGTGGCGGATTTGACAGTAGAGAACCGGTTGCTCAAAAAAAGCATGATCGGGGATGGGGACGAGCGG
>Ga0078894_10002096_pt1 | contig 15005 bp, 21 predicted proteins | sample LauGreSu1BDMLBSD_2_FD_67506 | JGI IMG/M metagenome (GOLD analysis project Ga0078894, IMG submission 67506) | Freshwater lake microbial communities from Lake Michigan, USA - Su13.BD.MLB.SD (version 4) (version 4) | ecosystem: Environmental > Aquatic > Freshwater > Lake | place: Lake Michigan... | reverse complement strand
GCGGGCGGTCTGCCTGCGCTTGTTTAATTGTATTGATTTATAGAAATTATTTTTGTGTGTAGTAGGAGTGCCAGTCTTCACCATGGTTCCTGAATAGTACGCAAGCATAGGAGAGATTGACTTTGATACAACAAAATCATCTGCTTCTTGACACTCGTCAATAACAATGAGATGGAAAGACTTAGATTCAATCTTTGCACGTGGGTTTGCAGTCATCATAGAAAGACTGGAGCCAGAGTTCTTTAATTTAATTTGGCGTGTTACTCCGGGAACTTTGCCTAAAGAATCATCAATTTCCGCATCGTTTAATATCTCTAAAGCACGCTCACTTGTAAGTCGGTTCAACGCACGACCAAACAGGGTTTCTACCTGACCTTCAACTGGAGCGAACATACCGATCCAAATACCATCTTTGTATTTACCAAGAAGGTCTGGGTACATACGCCCCAACCGTGGAAGAAGAACCATAAGAGTGACTACAGTGTTTGCGATTGTTTCTGATTTACCGGACTGACGTGCAGCGAGCGCAGTTATTTCTTCACCATCGTTTATGATTACAGATTCAATTATTCGTCTAGCGAGTGGCTTTTGATAAGCGTGGAGGTCATGACCAACAAGAGCCTCCATAAAAGTCATGGTCTTGTCTACTAACTTATTTACAAACTCACGAGATAGTTCGTCTAACTCTTCGTCTTCTTCTCCGAGCAGGAGGTCTTGATCTTCATCGTCTAGAAGATCATCTTCATCAAGAAATTCAATGTCACTCATATAAACCTAAGTCTAGTAGAAAACATAAAGCCCTGGCTTTTATACCAGAGCTCTACGTTGCCACACGGGGAGAAGGAAGTGAGGTGCCTTAATTGTAGGCGGTTTACTAAAACAGTGCTTTTACACTCTGGTCATTCGGTTGTTAAGTTCATCAATAATTGCGTGGATAGCCTCTACTCCAGTCAAAGCCTCTTTAAGGTATGCCACATCTCGGCTTCTTCCATACATGCTAAGGCAGCGCCCAAGTTCTACTAAAGATTGATCTGCCCATAAATCTAACTCGCCAGTAGGGATTTTCTTAACTCTGTTAGCAATCTTTTGGTCAAAAGGCTTAACCCAAGGCTCTTTCTTCTTAAACATTCCAGTCCTCAATTTCATCTGGCGTCAGCTCCATATCTCGTATCCCTATTGCAGCGGCTAGCCTATCAGCAGCACCATCTTCGTCATAACCCGGTAGACCCTTATCTTTCCAAAAGCCCACGTAAAAACCGGGGTATGTTTTAGGGAATCTAAATACTAGGCAAGAGCCTTTTCGATACGGGGAGTCTGTTTCTTGAGTCCACCCCTTCTCTACCAAAGGCAAGATATTACGGTGGTAGTACTGGAGTGTTCCTACGTATAGTGGTCCAATTGATTTCATTAGCTGTTAAACATAACCCTTGTCTCTGGCGGCATTTCTGCGGGATTAAATGGGGCCCAAGGATAATCGTCTAGCCCTGAGTACTTTAAGTATAGCCCAGTAGAGTTACTTGCTTTTAGATCGTTCCACATCTCAACTGGAATATCGTTGTACTCAATCCAAGCACCGTCACGAAACTTAATAACAAGTTTTAGGTCTTCGCGGCTATAAGCCAGTTTAAGCGCACGTGGTCTAGGTGGATTGGTGGTAGGAGCAGTAATAGTTGAGTATGAAGGCTCAGTATCACGAGGCTGTCCTTCTGCTGGTTGTACTATCTCCCAGTCAGTTTTTCCACCAAATTTTTCTCTAGTGGCTTGCTGAAGGTTGTAGGTTTTTTGCCCAGACTGTTCTTCCGCCGCTTGTCTACGAGAAAAGTAACTATCGTTAAATCTAGCCATTAGTCTCTACATTCGTGGTCGCCAGTTTTATTCTCTAAAACACGAGAATGGCATTCTGAGCAAATCATTGTCCGTGGAGGTTTAAATCCATTTTGAGCTGTTGCGCCAATTGGGTAGTTAGCACCATCTTCCGCAAGTTCTGGTTCGTAATTATCAACCACTGGCTTTTCGTTAAATAAGTCTCTAGGGAAAGGTCCCTGCGGAGTCATTATCGACTTAGGAAATGGGTGTGCTTGTTTAGCCTCAAACCGCTGGATCTTCATCAGAATCCTCTGATGGCGCAGGAGTTTCTACTGGAGTTTCTACAACAGGTTCTTCCGCAGCCTTCTTAGCAGTCTTCTTTGCAACAGGCTTTGGAATATCTAACTGCCCAGCGTCTGCACGGTTACGCAGTGACTTAGGAAGGCAAGTTGCACAGTAGTACGCAGGACTTACCCCTGGATCAAGCACATTATAGATTGCATCCGCTGGACAGTTAGAGCACTTCATTGTTACTTAGCCTTCTTCTTTGGAGCAGCAGCCTTAGCAAGAACATCTGTGGCAATCTTTGCCGCAATACCAAATGCTGGATCCTTAGGGTTGATTGCTCGGATTGCTACCGGCAAGGTAGAAGCAAGAGCTGCGATAACGATTGACTTTACGTCATTGTTACCAGTTGCGTTTACGGCGATTGCGGCCGCTAGAAATGAGCGTCCGTATGACGCTAGCATTGCTTTAATCTTTGGTGACATTTTTATCTCCTTATGTAGCAGGGATTGACCCTGCTTGTAGTGTATCAGTTTACTCTTTTGTCTCTTTAAGGTGTTGGTCTAAACGACCCTTTACCTCGGCCACATCGGCCTTAATATCAGTAAGCAGAGGAAGAACCTCTAGTTTGATCTTGTCATTGAGGCTTGTTCCACCATTGGGCTTAAGTTCTGAAAGATACGACTTAACCACCCAACGCAAGAATGCTCCTACGCCTGCGAGTGTTGCAACTACAGAGGCAGAGATTCCTGCCCAATCCATCGGGGTCATCAAAGTTCCTTATAGGTAGAAGGGGGAACCGAATTGTTGTGTGAATTATGTCACATTGTTTACTGCAATGGATTATTTATACTGTAATTCTGTCTATTTTGTCCGTTTTAAACTACACGAATATTTAATATGTAGTTCGGTTTGTGTTGGTGTGTATGGCATGTGCTACCGTAGGCAATGACAGAGGCGCTCACAAGGCGCCTTTTGCCGACTGAGAGGAGCAGAAATGTTCAATATCAGAAAAGAAACAATGGATAAAGTGGCGGTGTTTTCGATGTATGCACTGTTAATAGCTGGGCTACCACATGCGATCGCTAACGCGGACGAGGTGGATGGTTCAACTGTGACAGTACAAGAAATCGCTGTGGACCCACTAGATAAGTACAAAGGAGCGAAAGAACTGTCAGACACAGATTTAGTCGAGCTGCTTAGTGCGGTTGGTTTTGAGGGAAAAGCCCTCAAGGTCGCCTATGCGGTTGCTAAAAAAGAGTCTAACGGTCGCCCCTTAGCCCATAACGGAGACGTTAGTACGGGCGACAACTCCTACGGGATCTTCCAGATTAATATGCTGGGAAGTCTTGGGGAGGAGAGGCGGGAGAAATTCCAACTCAAAACCAATAAAGATCTACTTGAGCCTGTGACTAACGCAAAAATTGCGTACCACATGTCAAATGGCGGAGAAGACTGGTCTTCCTGGAAAGTATATCCAGGTCAGAAAAACGGAGAAAGATACGAGAGCTTCTTAAAGAAGTTCCCTAACTAACATACCTTTAAAGCAAAAAGCCCCCTGCTCTATGCAGGGGGCTTTTTTGTTTGGGAAGATTATGAAGCGACTGCCCAAGGTGTAATTGTGATTGAAGCTGTTGTAGAGACTGATGCTGTACCAGCTGCAACTGACTGAGACTTGATTGTTCCAGCAACTGCCACAACTGAACCTGTAATGCTTGTAAGAGCCAATACTGTGGTTGCTGTGGTTGTAACTGTGAATGTGTTGTCTGTAAGGCGTGTAACTGTGTAAGTGCCGTTAACAGAGGCGTCAACGCTAGAAATTGTGACCTTGTTACCAGTAACAAATCCGTGTGATGCGTCTGTGATGGTTACAGTTGTAGAGCCTGCTGTACGTGCTGCTGCTGTGATAACGCCTGCTGCGTTAGTTGCTGCTGTCGCAGTTGTGATGTTAGCTGTTTCGTAACCAGCATCCTTAAGCGCATCAAGAGCAAGCGCTGTTGTTAGGCCAAGTACGTTAGGTACATTGATGTTACCAATTCCAGCGCCATCAGCTGCTGTAGCCGCTGTTGTTAGCTGAACCTTGCCGTATGCCTGACCGGTGATCTCACCAGCGTTTGCTGCGTTAGTTACAGTGAACTTAAGGGCGTTTGCTGAAGCAACTGTTGCTGAAGATAGGTTGTACGCTGATGCTGTAAGACCTGTGATGTTTACAACATCTCCTACTGCAAGCTTGTTCTGTGCTGTGTAAGTAACTGTTGTGCCGTTACCTGATGCTGCTGTAATCATGTAGCTACCTGCTGCAGGGTAGTACCCTGGGTATCCAGCCCAACCTGCTTCTGCAACTGCGTGGTTGTCAAGGGCTGCATCTAAACGACCGCTTGGGTAAACTGAGTACCCGCTCCAGTCATAGTTCTGAGCAGCGTCTGCTGCTACTACTACAGTGGTTCCACCATCTGTACGTAGTGTGTTTGGTTGCATAGGGAAGTTTCCCCATACGAAATCTACTGGCAAATTCGTGCTTGCATCCCCGTAAATTCCTGTGTCATACACAGGTGAGGTGCCGTTGTATCCTGGCATTGTGTTACCTTTTCTCTAGAGTGGTTAAGCACCTGATCGGGGTGCAGTCCAAGTATCTAAGAATATTAAGGTGTTGTCAGCGCTACTTGCTCTTCTATCCAACTGTAAGTTTTGGTAAGACCTGCTTTTAAGTCCTCGTCTACCGACCAACCCATTACAGATTTAAACAAAGTGTTGTCTGATGTTCGTGCATGTACACCTATTGGACCATCAATATGTTTCTTAGTTAATTGCTTCCCAGCAATCTCTGAAACAATGTCTACCAACTCATTAATAGAGACGTGCTTCTCAGATCCGATATTAATTGGGTCAAAGAACTCTGGTTCTCTGTAGAACTCTACGGTTGCACGAATACACTCGTCGATATACAAAAATGATCGATGCTGGTTCCCATCTCCCCAAATCTCAATCTCATCTTCAGCCTTTGCCACTTTACGACAGATAGCAGCCGGTGCCTTCTCCTTACCGCCGTCCCATGTTCCGTAAGGTCCAAAGACGTTGTGGTACCTAGCAATCTTGTTTTTCATTCCGTGGTTCTTGTTGTAGGCGGTGTAGAGGCGCTCGCTAAAGAGTTTCTCCCAACCGTACTCAGTATCTGGGGAGGCTGGATAGACAGTTCCTTCTTTACAGTTAATGCTGGACGGATCCATCTGGTTGCACTCTGGATATACGCATGCGGTGGAGGAAAAGAACACGCTCTTAACTCCAAGTTCCTGAGCCCTTTTTAGCACATGGACATTTATAAGGATTGAATTGCCCATAACATCTGCGTCATTATCCCCAGTGTTGATGTATCCAGCGCCACCCATATCAGCGGCTAATTGGTAGACCTCATCAAATGCTTGATCTAAAGTAGAGGCAACTACATTGACATCCCGCAGGTCACCAATAACAAAGTCATCTGCAAAGGTATCCCAATGCTCTGGGTACTTGATATCCACGCCACGAACCCACATGCCATCTTCCTTAAGGCGCTTGACTAGATGGCTACCAATAAAACCGCCTGCTCCTAGAACTAGTGCTTTTTTCATATTGTTATGCACCTACTCGATGTCCCTAAATACATCCAATGTGGCTGGTTGCCCTTAACGAAATACGCTTCAATCTCTTCAGTTTTGTCATCTCGACCGTAGATAACTTGAGTGTCTAAAACAGGGCTATACACAGTCGCTGTAGGGGACAAGAAACAAGCCCACCAACTAAAACTACTATTAGCCCTAAAGACCGTACGAGCAAAGTAGAGGCGCAAAAAGTCTTCTAGCCAGTCGAACACTATGCCTTCTTGGTATTCAGCCCCCATAGGGTAACTCCAGCTTAATCTAGGACTTGCTGGGCGGTCGGGGTGCCACTTGTTTAAGTAGTCATCCGAACACCACTCCATCTTGTCTGGATCAAAGCCGTACTGCTTGAATGCCGTGTAGTAGGACTCTTTAGATAAAACAGAGTACCCCTGAATGTTTACCTTATTAAACTCTGGGCTTGCTATGTCATCTCTGCGTAAGTGCGAGATGTCGTAGGTACCAGCGCGGTTAGACCAGTACTTGTACGCCGCAGTCTCTTTAACTTCATCGGAAAACTCAAACACCTCAAGAAGGTGGTCTCTCTTCATAGGACCAAACACTGAGTCGTTGTATGCCGATAGGCTGTCAAAAAATATCGGCGTTTCGTACTTCCTATAGTTACGCGATTCTTGAAGCGCGTCTACTTTAACTATCCCCGGAAAAGCTTTGTATACAAGGCTATCTCGATCAAGCCCTAAAATAGAACCGTTGTTTAAAGTTTTGGCTAATTCCGCGTTAGCAATAACACTGTGGTTTTGGTTTTTAAACAGGCGAGTGCCTTCCCAACCAGAATGGGTCAAGTACTCCACATTGTGGAGCCTTTTGTATGTAGAGGCGTATGCATATTGGTGCATGCGATTGCCAAACTTACCGTGCCAATGAGATTGAAATATAAAACTCACGGCAGAACTACCACTTACCGATTGGGCAGGCGGCCTTCTCTAATTTAGTTTTTATTGACATGATGCATCCACACTGTTTGCACTGTGTTGTTAGTCCTATAAATTCTGGGCAGGATTGGCATATGCTGTATCTTTGAGTAGCTTTTTCTTCTGTTGCATACTCAGTATTTGGGTTGAGGATATCCCACGGTCTGGTTTCCCCTAATTTTTCTTTATACTGTTGCCACTTACTTTTTTCCGTCATTCGTATACTCCCGGTACTTTAAATGTTCCGTCTAAAAATTTCCAACCTTCCATCACCATATTAGCATGTTGGTGACCATCATCAATATCGTAAACTTTTGCATCTGAAAGTAAAAGAGAGTAGATTAATTCGTCGCAAACGACTTGCTCAATAACCGCGCCGTTTTTAAGAACATTTACTGAGTATAAGTTATTTACTTCGTCAGCCCAGTTCTCTGTAAAAGAATCCGCAAAACAAAGAATACTTCCAAAAGTTGCGTCAACAGAATCCGTAAACACAACATCTTCACCTATAACATAGGCTATAGCCATGCCTTTGATCTTGTTTTGCCATCTGCGCTGTTTGTCCTCTGGCGATCGCCACGCGGCGTCTGCATAGTTAATCATCTTAGGTTTTTCTCCCTTAATATCTCCGTATCAAGAGCCAAGATTAGCATACCGACTACAGCGTACATACTGCACCGCTTCCGTTTGTGTCGCATGCGTTAACAGAGAAACAGCTACAGCACTGGTTGTTGTAGTCAGACTGGCTACAACGTCTTCCAGTGGCAGCAGCCGAAGATGTTGTAGTAGTAGAAGTGGTACCACCTCCACCAGCACCAGGGCAGTTACCAGGGTATCCGCTTGTTGGAACGCTGTATCCAAGAGAAGGGCAGTATGTGGTTGAAGCGGCTGTAGTAGTGGTGGTGGTCACGGGTTGGCAACCGGTGTCAGATGTTACGTTAGGGCAACCAGCTGGAGTCCAGCATGTGTATGTGGTCATTATTCCTGATGCGCAAATACTTGTTGAAACTGATCTTGTGCCAGTAGAGCTAAGGTTTGGATCACACGAGTTGCAATTAGTTGTAGTTGTAACTGTAGATGTAGTTGTTGCTGGAACGCAAGAGCCATCTTGATCGATATTTGGACAAGAGCCCGGAGTAATACAAGTTCTGTAATACCTAGATCCTGAGGGACACCCTCCATCTGATCTGGTAAGTGTGTAACTTCCATCCGATGGATTATAGGAGTTACATGTATTACAGTTTACTGCAGCAGTTGTAGTAGTAGTTGTAGTTGTAGTTTGTGCAATTTCACAGTTTGAGTTTCTAGCGGCTTCAAGCGCAGCAGCAGATGTTGATCTGTACACAGTTTTTGTAGATATGTTATTTGCAAAAGAACTTGTATCTGATGGAATAGAGGCTCCAGTAAATGGACCAGAAACTGACGGAGCGGAAGAGTATTCCCCACTTGTGCCTCGGCAACCAGATGTTCCAATGTAGTAAGTAACCTGCGCTGTAGTGCTTGTTGTAACAGGCGCCGTGTAACTGTAGATGTACAAAGCAGCGTTAACGGTATACCCACAACTACCAACAGATCCGGGCGCTGGATCTTGCGCAGCAACAGTTCCGTTATTCTGCGCGGTCGCTCCTTGAGCATTACCGTAATAATATGTAAATTCATAGGCTATGCCCGCATTTGTAATTGCGGTAGAGGCAGAGCCTTCGCTAAGCCCTACCACAGAAGGCATTGTGCAACTAGTTGGTGTTGTAGTTGTTGCAGTTGTAGTAGTAGTTGTAGTTGTAGCAGTAGAGCAACCCGTTGGGGCTGTACGAGCAGACACGGTAGAGCAACTAATACTTGTTGCGCCAAGACCGCCAAAAAGGTTAGTATAAGCAGAGCAGGCTTGAGAAACGTCTTGAGTAACAACGTTATTTGCATCAATAGGAAAAGACTCTACGTACGGCTGACCTGCAAAACAATAAGACAGATAAACCGTTCCTGGGTTAACAACGGGGGCAGTAGTTGTGGTTGTAGTTGCGGTGTATTGGTACAGTGTTATTGCGGCGTTATATCCATAGTTACAAGAGCCAACATTTGTATTAGCTGCTGGATCTTGAGATTGAACTCTGCCAGTGTTTTGCGCGGTCGCACCTACAGAGGTGTAGTATGTGAACTCATACGCAATACCTCTAGCAGTAATTGCGTTAGATGCCTCAGATTCTGTAAGGCCAACAACATCTGGCATGATTCCACAGTTAGGAATTGCGGTAGTAGTGGTGGTAGTTGTAGCCGTTGTAGCCGCTCCTGTTGTAAAGGTTGTGCTGGAAGAAGCACTTTGCCCACTGTAGTTAGCGTTTGCGTATAAAGTTACTGTTACTGAATATGAAGTGCTTGCTGAAAAACCTGTAAGTAAAACAGGAGGACCGCCTGCAGAACTTGGGCTGTTGCTACTGGATCCGTTGGATGCGATTACAGTGTAAGAGCCCCATCCACTTCCGCCCCATGTTATGTATGCTGCGTTTGAAGTCCAAGCTTGACCTGCTCCTGCACCGTATGCGATCACAGTTCCAATATTTGGGTACGCTTGTGCGGTAGTTGCGGTTGTAATAGGAACTGTTACCGTAGTTGTGGTAGTTGTAGTTGCGGTAGTTACTACGGGAGAACAAACAGCTTTCCAAACGCCTGCTACTTTTACGTAAGAGTTCGAAACGGTACGCCAAACACCATTGACTTTAACTTTTCCACAATCTGCGGATTCGTCAACAGCCTTCCAAGTACCTTGAACCTTTACGTACTTTGGCATGGACTAGGCCGTATATTTCAGCCAGACATCTCCATCACGACCATCATTACTCGACGGGTTAGATGTGGATATCAAAATGTTTCTGCGACCATCGCTGTTATTAGCAAGGATCGTAGGACCATACACCCGGATAGACATTATGCAGTTACCTCGTAGCCACTAACCATTACGTTAATGGAAGAACCCGCGCTTGCAAAAGCAGAGAGGGAATCTCCGTTAGAAAGAACCTGATTAAGGTCAATCAGGATAAAAGAGTTTGGGGCAACAGGAACAGCAGGGGACATAAGGTTAGATGCGCTAGCAATTCCCCCGCTTGGCACTACGTGCATTGAAAAGTTAACAGAAGAGCTGGAAACGTTAGACACCATTAGCTGTCTTACAGCAACAGTTAGACCCACACCAGAGACTGTGAAGATAGAGGAGGCGCTTGTACCCAGTTGAGTTGGGTTGGTAAGGCGCTTAATTGTATAAGAAGCCATTGTAGTCCTTTCTTAAGGCAACATCACGATACGGGATAAGGATAGCGATTTCTTGCTAAATCAGTTTTGGCTCTCGCCTTGAACTCCTCGTCCAGGGTTTGCATATGAAAATATGCTTGGTTGTTCTTGAGGACTTCCATATTTTGGTCTTATACCAAATCTAGAGTCCAATCGTGCTGGCTCATCATTTCTGAGTTTGCCTTCTTTAAACTCTGCTTTTCTCACGGGTTAAAGCGATCCCACTGAATAGCGTTTGTTTCTGTACCTTTTTCAGCACCAACTGCACGGGTTAGTGCGTCACGGAATTCTCTGTCTCTCACTTTAGGTTATCCAAATTTACTGCGCCTACACCTGGTCGGCTGTCTGGAGCCTTGTCGTAGTTCATAGCGCCTTGAGATTGATCTGGAATTGCTTGACCGGCTCGAACACCAGTAAATTGCTTACCGACGTTTGTTCCACCGTGTGCAGCAGCGTTCGCAGCAAACTTTCTTTGGTAAGTTCTACTTAAACCCATATCTTTACCCCACTCGCCACCAGTGGCTTCTTCTGGAGTAATAAAACCTTTAGATACTGCTTCTTCAACATCTGCAGTGGTTGCGTCTTTTCCTCTGTCGTTCTTCTGCTTTACTGGAGTCTTAACTGGTGCTGGATCATTTATAGCAGTAGGTTGTGTAGCAGGCTTAACTGGCTTAACTGGCTTTGGACCATCTTGTTCTTTTTTAAATCTGTCGACAAATTGCTTGCCCATAGTGAGTGTGTAACTGCTTGCACCGGGAATGTTAGAGAACCCAGCGGCAGAACCCTTTTTTACGGAAGCCTTGAATGCAAATGTCATGTTGTTATTATCTAATAAATACCCAAAGTAAAACCAGTAAAAGGGGTCAAAGAATGAGCAGTTTAAGGACGTGCTCAGGTCCATATGACAGGTAGCGAAACGCTGTCAGTGGATATGTTACTTGATTTTGATGACCTTTGGTTTCATCTCTTCTGGGATCTCTCGCTCCACCTTAATGGTCAAAAGCCCGTCAGTGAGGGTTGCCCCCTTAATAGAGAACCACTCTCCCAACACAAACTTCTGAGTCCATTGGCGTTTGGCAATACCCTGATGAAGCACGGTATCCGTGGTCTTCTCCTCGGTAGCAATGCTCTTTACTGTAAGAAGGTCTTTCTCAACAGTAATCTCAATGTCTTCTTTAGAGTACCCAGCCACAGCCAGTTCGACTGTGTAGTGGTCATCATCTGACTTTATTAAATTATATGGAGGGAAGGTCACAACCTTTGTAGAGGTTAATGAGTTCCATCTCTTGATTTGTTCATCGAACCCCAAGAAAAACTGATCACTCATAAGTTGTTGCAGAGTCATTAGCTTGGGTGATGGTTCTGGAAGACCCTTTGGATATTTTCTGTAATCCTCGTGGGGCCATTGTGAATTTGGTAAGCCTGAAGCCATTTTATATCTCCTTAGACGATATAAGTTAATTGAATCCCGGTCGGCGATTCAGGCAAAAGTATAGCCCACCAGCCAAAAGACTGATGGGCTATATATCCCCGCGTTTACTTCTCAGACCACAGCCATCCTAGAACGGTGACTACCAGTAGAGAAACAAGGAAAACTCCTTGAAAAGTAACATGGGTTAAGTAGTACATTACTTACCGCAAGTAGGGCAAACTTCTTTGGCTGCAGCAGGTGCAGATGCTTTTGCTCCACCTTTAAACTTTGGACGACCAAAACCAACGATTGAGATCTGCTCGCCAGCCTTGTTCTTCTTGAAAGCACGAAGCTTCTTTGAAACCTGTCCGCCATTTCTTTGGCTTCCCTTTTTATCTGGGCTAGTGTTGCCTTCAATACACCAAACGGTTCCATCTTCGTTGTCTTTGATAACAATTCCAACGTGAGAAATTCTATCGACGCCATCTGATGGGAAATCAAAATAGGCAATATCACCTGGTTCTGGATCGGCGATATCTCCGTCAATCCATGCGCCTGCCTTCTTAAATGCTTGCGCCCCACCCGGTGTGTAAACAGTATTAGGAATCTTTACGCCGGCCTCGTTCCCGCACCAGTTAACGAAACTTCCGCACCAGGGTTGGAAGTTAGCCTTTGTGTAAGCGCCATACTTTGTTTCGTTATCTTTAGGACCTTCAATAGTTCCTAATTCCGCTGTAGCAACTTCAATAAGACGAGCCGCTGTGCCTTGTTCTGCCATTAGTCCTTGTCCCAATCTGTATCAACTGGCTGTGCCTCTGGCATTGCGCCATCTGGCTTTGCTGCTAAACGAGCAGCGGTTGCATCAATTTCTGCTTCAAGCTTCTTGTCAGCCTGTGTGTTCTTGGCATCCATCTCTTTGTTGGACAACTGTGCTGCCATAATATCTTTAGCACCAGATTGACCAATTAAGATACCCGCAAGAGTTCCTGTAATAAAGGTAGCAATACTTCCTAGAACATTGAAAAACATCTTGTCATTTTCTGACTGTGCGCCAATTGGCTGCGTTACGAACAAAAGGCCGTAAAGGATACCTATTGAGGTTGCCAATAGGATTGTTCCTAAGATGATACCTAGAATAAACTTTAATCTAGCATCTAAATCTTGCGCTGTTAATCTTTCTCTACTCATTTGGTGTTCCTTCTGGTTGAGGTGTCTTCACTAAGTCTACAGGACAGGTTTGGGTTGCGGTACAGATAGGTGGTTTACACTCTGCTGACTCCCAGTTTTTTGGGTCTTGGCAAGGGTATCTGAAGTGTCCGTCATATCCACAGCTTGTTAGTGAACTAGCCAATAGTAAAGCGGCTAGTGCGTATCCAATTTTTTTCATTCGTCATCCTTTGGGTTACGTAATGGATAAGTAACAGCCCATGCAAATAGCGTTCCGATAATTGCGTACCCCACAACTGTCTTTGCAGATCCATCAAGTACTACCCATGCAATGAACATGCCAAGCAATGTCCACAGTTGGTCAACCATGTCTCTTAATATTTTCAAGGCTTTCTTCTCCTGATTCCTCTTGCGTCTCCTGAGGCTCCTCCGCCTCCAGAATTTCCTCCACCAGTGTTACCACTGGAACTTCCCCCCGTGCTACCAGTAGCCGCACCGACAGCATTGATAGCAGCGCCAGCCGCAACAACGGCTGCAACTACCATTTCTGTTGCTTCTTCACGTTCTTCAGGAGACATGTCTGCACCGATACTTCCTAGTGCTTGTAGTGCTTCCCCTGGATCGCTAAATATTGCGCCAACTAATTCTGATGGGTTCTCTAGTAAAACTAGAGCCGCAGCTACGTCTGCGGTAATTATAACTTCGTTACCGTTTTCATCCTGCCTAACCTCAACAGGCGTCTCTGCTGGAAGATCTTTGTACTCAATGCCAGCATCTTGAATCTGTTCTTTTGTGAGAGTCTCTCCAGGCGCTACCGATTCAATCAAAGCTTCAGCAACAAGATCTTTTTCAGCCTCTGTCAGTTTTCCATCTTCAGACAGCGCTTCAGATAAAGCAGATACTTCTTCAGCGGTAACTTCACCATCTGCATTTAAAGCATCCATAACAGCCTCAGCATCAGCAGCGGAAAGTTTTCCATCAGATAAAACATCCTCTACAGCATTAGCAACCTCTTCTTCAGGTGTGCTAATCTCTGGTTCTTCAATAGGAGGTTCTAATGGTTCTGTGGACGGATTTTCTTGCTCTGGCTCTGGTGACTCTGGTTCTGGTGCTGGTTCCTCGGGTGTGGAAGGTTCCTCAGGCGCCTCGGGCTCTACGGGTTGCTCTTCGGGCTCTACCGGTGCTGGTGGCTCTTCTGTGGGTTCTGATGGCGTTTCTGTATCAGGGTCAGGCTCAGTAGGCAATGGCTCAGGATCAGGAATTGCTACAGGTGGCTCCTCAGGCTCTGGAGTTGGCTCTGGAGCAGGCTCGGGCTCAGGTGAAGGTTCTGGAGCAGGCTCAGGAACTGGTGTTGGCTCAGGCGCAGGAACAGGCGCAGGTTCTGGGGCTGGCTGCGGCAAAGGCTCAGGCTGTGGTGCAGGCGCTGGCTCAGGTACGGGTTCAGGCTGCGGTTCAGGCTGTGGAGCAGGATCAGGATTTGTGGGGGCAGGGTCCACTGGTGGAGTTATAGGAGGTTCAGGTGTTGGAGTTGGTGTTGGTGGTGTCGGTTCCACTGGTTGTGGCTCTACTGGTGTGGGCGTTGGATCGACAGGAACGGGAGTAGGTTGAGGTGAAGGTTCGGGTTGTGGTGTTGGGGTTGGTGTCGGCTCTGGTTGCGGGGTTGGTGTTGGCTCTGGTTGTGGTACGGGAGTTGGCTCAGGTGTTGGAGTCGGCTGAGGTTGAGGAGTAGGTTCAGGTTGAGGCGTAGGATTTGGGACTGGAGTTGGCTCTGGTTCTGGTGTGGGTGTAGGCGTAGGTTCAGGCTCTGGTGTTGGTGTAGGAACTGGCTCTGGAGCCGGTGGTGGAGTAGGCTCAACAACTGGCTCAGGAGTTAATTCAATTGGAGCTGTAATTTGAGTAACACCGGCTTGTTCAAGTGTTACAACAGTTCCATTCTGTAGACGTGCACCTGTACGTTCATTTCCTTGAAGCGGTCCTTCAACAGAGTATGTATAAGAAACATTTCCATCTGTAAGGATCTGTCCAGTAATAACAATCTGTGTAGTTTCTCCAGTCATAGAACCGTAAGGACGATACTTACCATCTACTTGGAATCCACCCTCTGAAGTTCTAATAATGAAGTGGGTATCTGGCATTTGGTTTGGCAAAGCCCACCAGTCACGAGATTCAATAGAGATAGACGGTGTGCTTGGGTAAGTATGGAATGTATTATCAGGTTGACCGAAAGTAATTACTGAGTTGGTTGTTGCAAAAATATTTGTATACGCAACCCCGTTAAATAAGACTGGGACGTTGATTGGTATACGATAAGAAGTATCGTCTCCACCATTAGTAATAGTTTCTACTACAGGTGGTGGTGGAGGCGTAGTAGGAGCTACCACAGGAGTAGGGGTTGGAGATGGTTCTGGATTTGTTTGCGGTGTGCTTGTTGGTTCTGGCGTTGGGGTTGGTTCTGGGGTACTTGTTGGCGATGCCTCGGGTGAAGGTGTT
>Ga0078894_10002095_pt1 | contig 15010 bp, 18 predicted proteins | sample LauGreSu1BDMLBSD_2_FD_67506 | JGI IMG/M metagenome (GOLD analysis project Ga0078894, IMG submission 67506) | Freshwater lake microbial communities from Lake Michigan, USA - Su13.BD.MLB.SD (version 4) (version 4) | ecosystem: Environmental > Aquatic > Freshwater > Lake | place: Lake Michigan... | reverse complement strand
ACTAAAAAACTATCTAATAAATGTTGAAATTGACTTTTTTCCGGCTTTCCATTTCTCTTTTTAACCATCTCTCTTATTCAATCAAAGTGTATTTGTTTGAATAATATGTACGCATAATTATGCGTATAATTAATTATTTAATTGTACGTATATATATCAAATGGCATCAGGAAGTACGTTAAATTTCAATTTAAAAAAGTTTGATATGAAATCCATTCCGCAGGATGCTGTGTGCGTATTTATAGGGCGTCGTCGTACAGGTAAATCTACCCTTGTGCGTGATTTACTTTATCATCACCAAAACATGCCTGCAGGAGTTGTTATTAGCGGTACAGAAGAGTCAAATTCATTTTATAGCAAAATGATTCCTCCTATTTTTATTCATGGCGAATACAACCCAATGATTCTTGCAAATTATGTCAAACGCCAGAAATTAATCATGGCACGCATTGTAAAAGAGAGTGAAGCAGGTATTCAATCACGCATTGATCCACGTTCTTTCCTAATTCTTGATGACTGTATGTACGATGATAGTTGGACACACGATAAAAATATTCGTTATTTATTTATGAACGGTCGTTGGCTCAAGGTGTTCTTTATTATTACAATGCAGTACCCGCTTGGTATTCAACCAGCCCTTCGTACAAATGTAGATTATGTATTTATTTTACGTGAACCATACCCAAGCAATCGTAAGCGTATTTTTGAAAACTATGGTGGTGCATTCCCTACATTTGAGTTTTTCTGCCAAGTTATGGATCAATGTACACAAAATTATGAATGCCTTGTAATTAATAATGCAACACAGTCAAATCGTTTAGACGAATGTATTTTCTGGTATAAAGCATCGATGCATGGAGATTTCCGTCTAGGTGCACCAGAGTTCTGGGCACATTCTCGTGGAGGTGGTACAGCTCCTCCTGATGAATTTGGCGGGGGCGGCGGTGAATATAATGGACAAGGCGGACAGCGTTTACGAGGTCCTCTTATCCAAGTTCGTAAAACAACCTAATAAATAGAAATGCGAACAGAAATACAACGCACAACTACGCTTCTTATAGCTCTTCTAATTGCCGCATGCATTGGGCTTGTATTATTACGCTCTTCTGAATCATTCCTTGCTTCGCCCGGCTCAGGACGCTGCGGTATACAATTAGGCGGATGTGATGATGAAAATATGAAATGCATGAATGGCTATTGTGAATCCACACTTCCTCCCAAACAACCCGAATCATCTGGACTTCCAGTATATCCCTAATAGCTTGTTTCAAAAATTATAAAATGATGGACTACTATCCCTTCATTTTATAACAATATTATAGAATGGCAAAACGTAAAGGTGATCTCGTGTCTCTAATTGTTATTTTTGTTGCTGTAATTGTTTTTATACCAATTGCAATCAAATATCTAAATTCTGTATTTGGTAAAGTTGTAAGTGGGTTTCAAAATATGGTTGTACCCAAGGTAAATTCAGAACGCAGATTTGGTAGCGCATATCTACCATGCCGCTCTCCCGACCCTGAAACTGGCGCTGTCTGCGATGAAGGTCAGTTCTGCGATGGTGCAACCAATACATGCATCTCAAATACAGTCCCTACAACTGGTGAGCCAACTGCTTATCTCTCCTAATCCTTCTTAACATCCTTTTCAGCAGCAGCAGCGGCGGCGGCTTTCTTACGCTCAAGAGCTAAATCACCTGCAGCTCCGAACATTCCCTCAAAACTGTTCGTAACTTCAGTCTGGCTCTCCTCCGTTGACCCAAAAATCTGCTTGGCTGGCTTCTGCAGCTTATTGTCCTTGTAAAACTTCTCCTTTTGATCCTCATTCTCCCTATATTTCTTCATTAGATCGTTGAGCTGGTCTTCAGCATACTCCTGCTCCTTAATTGCATTAGGAGAAGGATCCCAAGGAAGCCACTTACCAACCTCACCCACAAAGATATTATGGATTGTATCTTCACGCTGGAGCTTCTTTGCACGCATCTCCGCCTCCTTTGTCGTAGAATATACACCACGTACCTTCAGACCACGTACAGATGTACGGAACTCATTCATCTGCAGAAATTCATCTTCTAGCTTCTCCTGTGCACGGAACATAAATTCACTATAATCATCCTGCAGCTTTGTTTGCTTAATCTCCTTTGTAGATTTACTTACATATTCTGCAAAACCAGCTAGAACATCATCAATCTTAATACGGCACGCCTTTGCAGCATCAATGACCTCCGCAGATGCATCCGTTGTCTCAAGTGCTGTAATCTTTTCATTAAGGGTTGCATTTAGACGATTCACCTGTTGTGCTAGAAAAGCCTCTAGATTCTTAGTCTTCCACTGAATTTCATAATCCTTTAGGAATCGCTCAAAGAAAAAGAGCTCCTTTTTTGCAAGCACATTCTCCGGTGAAAGGAAACTGAGCAGTACATATTTCTGACTGCTAATTTCAGCATCCTCCTCTAGAAAATCTTCCTTAATCTGCTTACTTCCTGACATTTTATCTAATTTGTAGTATTTCATACACCCTTAAACTCACAACTGGCAAATTGTCCGGTCGCGCCTAATTTTCTCAGTATCAGGTATAAGCAAATGGACGGCATGGTTTCTGACATCATTACTCGCTTCGTTAAATATCTCGTTGAAGGTCTTGCAGTCGCCGTGGCTGCTATCATCATCCCCCAGAAGAAGCTGAACATGGGTGAAATCAGCTCTCTGGCTGTCCTGGCGGCTGTCGTGTTCGCCGTCCTGGACTTCCTCGCCCCCACCGTGGGTGTGACCGCCCGCCAGGGTGCTGGCTTCGGTCTGGGTGCTAAGCTGGTTGGCTTCCCCTAAACTGAATCCACAGTTTACATGGTAAGTTAAAGAGCTAAATTAAAAGCTCACAAATTACATAATTAACACTTGCTAATTGCTACATTATAGCAATTAGCAAATGTCTAATCTATTAAGAAATGAGCCGCTTTGCCTCTCAATTACCAATTATATTTGTATGGGTTGGAATTGTAGGAATCATTGAATTACTCATTGAAAAATATATATCAAATAATTTTACAAGCCGCCTAATAGCACATGTTGTTATGCTTATAGGAGTTCTTATTGCAGAATATATTTATGATTTTAATAATAATGGGAAAATGTTCTAAAATGCCTGAAAATAAATCTTAAATGGTACGTATAAACTCCCATTTTAAATCAGAACAAATTTTCTGCCATATCTTATCTTGCATATAGAGTTTATCACGATTCTTCAATAATGGAAACGATGGAAGAAAATCATCTAACTCTAATAGCTCACAAAACTTGTATAGAACATACGAATACGATAAAAAATTAGAACGATCGGTTGGACAATGTTTCTGGAAACTCGGTTGAATTTCCCGAAACATATGACGTAGCTTCTCCTCATTATCACGACTCATAACTGGTGCATTTTGACCATTTAGGCGATTCAATATATGTGGAATATGCTCATAATATTTATTATATTTAAGCTTACGTAAAATCTCACGTAGCTTTGAAAGCTTTAATGACGCCATATTTGTTATACGCTCTTTCTTTAACTCCATCAATATACCATCAAATATTTCCTGTGGAATTTCTGTGCTCTCTTTTGCTTGAAATTGAGCAAGCCATTCATTAAAATGATTAATACGTTTATATGCATAATAGGAAATTTCGCGAGGAGGATCCTTATATGACGGTTTATCACTATCAATTAGAACAAAGTCCTGATAACCACATGATGGACAAGATATATATGCTTCATTCATATTGAATATCATATCTTTGCCACAATTTTGACATTCAGACCAATTGTCTTCTACTTCATTTACTGCAGAGCGAGCCATTTCAGGATCAACAATATGTAAATATTTATTTAAAAGTTTTTCACGATCAAACCCTTGCTCTTCTGGCTGCTGCGGCAGTTGAGGAATATCAGGAACATTTCCTTCCTCTTCATCTGCATCTGCAGCAGCCTCTAACGCAGCAAAAATTGTACCAGGACGAGGCTTTGTTGTTGCAGATTTTGCTGTACCTGCAGAAATCTTCTCCTGCACGTTGTAATAATCAAATACAATATTACCCGTCCTCAAGTAATAATCCATCAAATCATCCTTGTTCTCTAATTGCTTCAATCGGCGCTCTAATTGCTCTTTTTCACGTTTCAATAAAATTACATCGGATTGTTTTTCAACATTCCCTATATTTGCATTATCAACTTTGGTAATCTTTGCAGCTAATTGTTCTAATTGATTTTTAATGACATTTATATCATTTTCATTATTCAAATAAGAAGAAACTTGTGCATTATGTATTGCATCGAGAGTTGACCGGGATTCTAATGCAGAACGTTTGGACGCTTTTTTTGTATGGTTTGTTATCATTGATTTGTTTCATTTTGTCGCTTTTAGGCTGGCACCCTAATTTAATATAAAATACGGGAATTTTTTGGTATTTTGACGCTTTTTATATAGCTAAAAACATGCTTAAAAACGCCTATTGCAGTAAAAAAAAGGAAAATATTTCTTAATCCCGGGTATAACAAATGACTGGTGGTGGTTTAATGCAGCTCGTCGCTTATGGTGCCCAGGACGTATACCTGACTGGCAACCCTCAGATTACTTTTTTCAAGGTCCTGTACCGTCGCCACACTAACTTCTCTATGGAGTCCATCGAGAACCCTTTCAACGGCGCCCCCAACTTCTCCAAGAAGGTTACCTGCACTATCCAGCGCAACGGTGATCTGATCTACCGTATGTACCTGCAGGCTACTCTCCCCTCCGTGTCCATTCTGTCCACTGACGGTTCTGGTGCCCAGTTCCGCTGGCTCAACTGGGTTGGCCACAACCTGATCAAGTCCGTCGAGATCGAAATCGGCGGTCAGCGTATCGACAAGCACTATGGTGACTGGCTCCACATCTGGAATGAGCTGTCCCAGGAGGCTGGCAAGCAGGCTGGCTATGCCAAGATGGTTGGCAATGTGCCCCAGCTCACCAACATCATCCAGCAGGGCGGTGTTGACTGCGATGCCGACTGCGTTGGTGGCGAGCCCAACACCCTGGAGTCTGTTGGCAAGTGCACCCCCGAGTACACTCTGTACATCCCTCTGCAGTTCTGGTTCTGCCGCAACCCTGGTCTGGCTCTCCCCCTGATCGCCCTCCAGTACCACGAGGTGCGTATCAACCTGGAGTTCAACGACCTGCGCAACCTCTGCTGGGACTACACTCCTTCTACATCCTCCAACCCCCACACCATCCGCGACCGCGTGAATGCCCAGGGTCTGGTGGCTGCTTCTCTGTACGTCGACTACATCTACCTGGATACCGATGAGCGCCGCAAGTTCGCCCAGGTCTCCCACGAGTACCTGATCGATGTGCTGCAGTTCACTGGCGGCGAGTCCATCACTGCCTCCTCCAACAAGATCAAGCTCAACTTCAACCACCCTTGCAAGGAGCTCATCTGGGTTGTGCAGCGCGACAGCTATGTGTCTTGCGATGATACCATCGTGAACCCCTGGAAGGGTCAGCAGCCCTTCAACTACTCTGACTGGTGGGATCGCGCGGTCCTGGAGTCTGGCTACTCCGTGACCCGCGTCGAGGGTATGGCTGGCAAGAACCCTTGCGTGACTGCCCTCCTCCAGCTCAACGGTCATGACCGCTTCCAGGTCCGTGAAGGTCGCTACTTCAACGAGGTGCAGCCCTTCCAGCACCACACCAACGTGCCCGCCACCGGTATCAACGTGTACTCTTTCGCCCTCCAGCCTGAGCAGCACCAGCCCAGCGGCACTTGCAACTTATCCCGTATTGATAACACCACACTCATCCTCACTGTGTCCAACAACGCCGTTGGCACCACAACTTCTTCCACTGTCCGCGTGTATGCAACTAACTACAATGTGCTCCGCGTGATGTCTGGTATGGGTGGTAAATTTTTGAATGCAATAAAGCTTCTGCAAAAGATGCAGCGCTTTGTCGCAAAGCAATGCCACCAAGAGTATTCCCTAAAATGGAATGCTAGTTCATTGATTACTGTTCCTTGCTGACTAGCAGGACAGAGAGCAACACCGTCAAATTGCGGGAAGTTCTCGTTAAGTCATTTGTACCGCTCTGGGGTCGAAAGATCTGCCCAGTTGCACCAAGGGGAAACTCGTGGGTATGGTAAGAATCAAATGAATAGAGATAATCCGCAGCCAAGTCCTAAAGTCGTAAGACCATGGATGCAGTTCAGAGACTTGATGTCGGTGGGCGCACAAAATGCGCTTAAGGTAAAGTCCGTCCACACGGAGACGTGTCTTGTTAGAGGAATTGTACTGCGCAATCAATCGCAATGCAAGGAGAGCTACAGGGGCTTAGTGAATTCTAAGCTGGGTCAAACGCTTGCTTACTCCAATTAATTTCATTATTGCAGTTTATATTGCAATATTTTAATAATTTTTATATAAAATAAAAGATAAACAATTAGAACATTAAATTATAATATAGTTCAATGTTCTAAATGTAATGCATGGCATGGTTGCTACTTGATACAATGTGTAAAATTGAACTTAAACCGATGGGAGGATTGTATATAAGAATCATGGATTTACCAGCTCCTACTGGATACATATTGCATGACCGCATTGAAGGTATTGTACAATCACGTGGAAAAAGTGCAGGAATTGAACTTAATTATGCATATACAGCATCTGCGCCTGATAATTCACAGTGTATTCTTATGCATTGTAATCCAGGTCATTACACAATAATTGATAATATGGATACACTAACAAAAATTCGCAAATACAATAATAAAACAATATCATGGTTTATTATGAAAACTGGATATGCAGCAGCACATATTACTGAAAATCATAAATCAACATGTATATGTTTACATCAGCTCCTTCAAAATCATCGTGGACAAGGACAAGGACAAGGACAAGGGCAATTATCTGTAGACCATATAAATACAAATAAATTAGATAATCGCTTATCAAATCTTCGTTTAGTCGATCAGTCAATACAAAATGAAAATCGTGGTAAAGTTTCACGCCATAAAAATGCACGTAAACTACCTGATGGTATTACTACAGATATGATTCCTAAATTTATTGTATATTATAAAGAAACTATAAATAATACAACACGAGAATTCTTTACAGTTGAAGGTCATCCTATACAAAATCAAAAAAATACTGGAATAGAAAATATTCAAACAAAGCAGCTAACTGCTCGCAGATGGGCTACAAGTAAATCATCAAAATTTACTATTCTTGAAAAATTAAATCAAGCAAAACAATATGCAATAGAACTTGATAATTTAGTTTCTAATAATAATTATAATATTACTATCCCTAAACTTATTAAAGAAAAACAACCTAAAAAACCAATTGAAATAGAAGAACCTAAAATTACAGTAAAAGAAAAACCAATCCCAAAACAATGGAAAGTTTTACAGATTTATAAATGTATTAAAGAAAATAAAACTACACCATATAAAGAATGGTGTGAACAAACAAATGAATTATCAGGAGATGCATGGGAGATAATGTTTGCAAAGCTTCTAAATGATGTACATACAATAGAAACACTTGACTTTGCTGAACCGATTATTCGTACATTTATTGAAGAATTGCGTCGTTTGCGTCATAATAAGATTGTAAACGAATATAATGATACACGAAATCCAATTGAACGAGAAGATAGACAAGTATGGACAGCTACAACTATCCTAAAAGCTTACAAGAAAAATCAATTAGGTATTTTCAAAACATGGTTAAATGAACAAGATAATGATATAGATGAACCAGCCACAATTGCTCGCTGGGAAAATCTTATTGAGCAATTAGGTAGTGATACATCTGATAAAGAAAAACAAGGAATAATTTCTAAATTCCTAACGGCTCGTCGTGCTCGTAAATATAGAGCATCTTTGCAACTAACCTAATTATCATAATTTATTTAAAAATATTGCTTCAATCACCCTAACTAAACCTATGAATATTTACTTTTTTTCCAGCCGAATCATGCCCATAAAATAATGGGAAACTCATACGCTTTACACATACAGCTATATAATAGCCATTCCAAAAACCTTCCTTACGACATACATTTACATTCTGATAGCCATACATCTTGTGCTCACTTATAACCTCAATATTCATATCCCTAAATGCCGCTCTTGTTGCATCCTCAATATTATAGCATGAAAAATCATCACAAATATAAATAAACATATCGGTCAAATGTTTATAATACTTACTAATAGCCTGGTATTGGCATTCATATGAATGATAACCGTCATATAAATATATGTTAAATTTCCATGCAGGATCAATTTCAACTTTAAAACAATCTGCAGTTACAAGCTGATATTGTTCATTATGTATAAGCATGCGCTTGCAATTATCTAAAAGCATATCTGCCGTTGTTTTGAATTGTTCATGATTTACAAATTCTTCATGATGATCAATTGATAATGCTTTTACATCTGCGTTTTTGTAAAGTGCAGATATAAACGTTGATCCTCGCCAACTTCCAATCTCTAAATAATTACCACCTACAAGCTCGCATACATTATTGAGTAAATGGCGAATACCGTGTGATGACATACCTTCAAGTGCGAGGACTTCAGGTGACAATTTACTTTGCCCAAGAATTGCTTTTGCAACAGCTTCATCTACTTTTTGTGTTAATATCACTAAATTACTTATAAATACATCATGTTCCATTTATAAATAATTATACAGCCAAACTTTAAATATAGTTATTTTTATTATAGTACAACTCCTAACTGCCGTAAAGCAAAATAGCATGCGGCTGTTGCTTCCACATCTGCAAGTGCATCATGTTGAACAGGTGGCTCATGACCAAACAGCTTTTTATGCAACTCTGCAAGTCGTGGAAACTTAATCCCATACTCATTTCGTGCACCACAAAAATCTTTGGCTAAGCGCATTGTACAATGCACTGGTGCTCCTTCAATTGCAGCCGCAAGTTCATTCATTCCTGCACGCCATGCTTCACTCGCAAGCGCGTACACATCAAATCGTGCATTATGACCTACTATAATTCCTGCTCCAGCCAGATCTTTTTGAAATTCCTTCAGAACTGCTTTGATTGGTGCACCTTCTTCTAAAAGCTGTTCCATGGAAATTTTATGAATAGCCGATGCACTTGCATCTAGTACAAATCCTTCAGGACGAATATAAACAGACCGTTGTTGCATCAAATGTCCATCGGCTGTATAAATCGCCCATGCTAATTGAATTACACGGCATGTATCATATGATTTTAAATCCCATGCAGGATAGAGTCGTTCAAAACCGGCGCGCTTAGGAAGCCCACTCGTTTCGGTATCAAATACTAAAATTGTCGGTGCCATATTCTAATAGCTATTAGTGAATTGGCTTAAGCGTCTTTTATCTCAATTTTTAGATGTTAATTTCTGGAACTGCTTCTTGTACAGTTGTTGAGTCTGTTAGAAGAAGCGGTGTTGATGGAGGTGCAGATGAATGTTGTTCAGGCGTTGATGGTTGATAATTAATACCCGAAATAAGATCAGTTCTTGTATTATCCCCAAATGCAGGACGGGACATATCATTTTGAATTGTAGATGCTGGAATAATAATACCATTAAAACGAATACGTGGAAGAGCTGACCATAATTGTTCGCGAGATGGTATAGAGTTATAAATACTAGATGCTGTATTTGCAACTGCAGATACAGTTCCAACAACTGCAGATTTTACAATAGGTGCAGCTCCGCGAAAAACTGCTTCACCTGCTGTAACTGCTAATGCAGTTGTTGTACCAATAGCTGCACTTGCTAACATCGATGTTAGAGGAGAATATGCACGAATAGAATTACGTGTTGTATCCGCCGCTGCATGACGAGCATACATAACAGGCAGACTTGCAGTTGGACCAATTGTATATTCAACTAGTTTTTCTGCAACATACCCAATTGTATTAATGCCAGCAGCAGCAGTACTTGATGTTGCTTGTACTGCAGTATCCATAATACTATGTGTAATATTTGCAGCAATCATGCCAGCGGATATACCAATTGCAGATGGTCGCAGATTGAGACGGAATCGTTCCGTTTCTGATTGGTAAACCACTAATCCGGTTTCTGGTTCAGGCTGTTCCGCCATTCCTTATTAGCATGTGTATATTTAAAATACAGATTAATTAGACACAGACTATGAAAAGTTCTATTTTAGTTATACCTTTAATAATTGTAATAGTAATACTAATAGGTTATATTATAAGGGAAGGTCGTCCTACTTTTAGGCAGCAATTTGGGCAAAAAATTGCTAATATTATTATGGCGCGAGAAGCCTTTGGCGGGCAAGAAGCCTTTGGCGGGCAAGAAGCCTTTGGCGTCTCGCCTGGAACTCTAACACAGCTAGCCGCAAATCATGTTCCAACAGTAAATGATATTCCTATGTTACGTCAGTGGGTTGCAGACCGAAAGCAAGGTATATATCAAATGACTGAATCAGATTTAGTCGGTAAAGCCCCTATGGAATATTCTATATTAGGGAGTCGTATTGGTGCATTCGCTTAAACAACATATTTAATCTATATTTTAGAATACCAGATGGATATATTAAAACAGCACCTAATAGCACTTCAACAAATTATTGAGAAATCTGGTGAACAATTAGAAGGGAATTGCTTCTATTATCATCTAAGTTTACATTTAGCTCCTGAGCTTGCTGCAAAGCAGCGCAATCTCCTAAAAGTTGCATCTATACTTCCTGATTCTCCATCTATTATGGAGATTGGGTTTAATGCAGGTCATAGTATGCTACTTTTCTTACTACAAAAGCCAAATGCAAAATGTACAATTTTTGATATTTGTGATCATGCATACGTCCATCCATGCTTTGAATATTTAAAAACAGCTTTTCCAAATGCACAATTAGAGTTGATTAGCGGTGATTCATGCATAACTGTGCCAAATTATGCAGCACAGCAATTTGATTTGGTGCATGTGGATGGCGGGCATTTAGAACATGTAGCAGCATCCGATATGGCAAATGCATTGCGTCTTTGTAAACAAGGTGGGTATATTATTTTAGATGATACAAATGACCCTCTAATTGCTGCAATTGGAAAAACATATGAAAATAACCATGCTATTCTAATTGATCCTGAATTTGAACAGACTGCTCTGTATGAGCATATTGTGTACAGGCGGACCTAGTGCAGACGCTTGCGTCTACTGTATCAGAAACTCTAATATATTGTTTGAAAATATCTGGCATTATTTCTTGTTCAATTATAGGATATATAATATCTAATGAAAGTTTATATGGTTCATCCCATTGTGAAAAAGGGATAGATGTAGAGGAAGAGCGACCAGACTCTAATAGTTTTTGGAGAGCTTCATAACGGCGTTCAAGTGGTTCTCCACGACCTTGTTTACGAGTAAGATGTTTCCACATCCATTCAAATTGGAGAGCCGCTCTTTCATCAGGAAATCCGTAGATAATACATGCATGTGTCCATTGATCGCTAGACGTAGCTCGAGCACCTCCGACTATTTCTTGATTATGTTGACGGAGTCGTCTTATTGGGTCAATAGTTGCGCCTACATATGTACGTGTATGTGTTGAATTAAGAAGTAAATATACATGCCAGGCAGTCATTTAATATTATTAATTAAATAATATCAAATGCTTAAATAATGAGCCAATTTCCTGCTCCAGCAGTATTTGTGATTAATTTAGATGAACGCAAAGATAAATGGTTAGCAATACAAAAAATGTGTAGACAATGTGGGATTAATCCTGAACGTATCTCTGCTGTGAAACGTAAGCCTGGATGGCATGGATGTGGTTTATCACATGTAAAATGTGCTACTCTAGCAAAAGAACGTAATCTTCCATGGGTAGTTGTTTTAGAAGATGATTGTATGTTTAGTATTGAACAATGGAATCATTTTAAATCATTATTGCCTTTTTTATGGGAAAATAGTAATAAATGGAACTATTTTAACGGTGGTCCAACATTTCCACATAATATTGAATTATTTGATAAAGAACATAAATTAGTAAAAACAAATAGTTTAACTACACATTTTATATTTTATACAAAAGATGCATATAATAAAATTATGGAATGGAAACCAGAAGGAGCTGAAAATGAAAATGCATGTGATTCATGGTTTAGTCGCATATTTAAGCCATTATCAGTATATCCTGCTATTGCAATACAGACACCAAGTTTTTCAGATTTACATAATAAAGATGAAGATTATACAAACTATTTTAATCAATCAAATGATAGTATTAATGAATTTTTAAGTACAATTACTTAATTATATTAATATAATCTTTTAGTGCATCATTGCGTTTTAATGAAAAATGTAATGTAAATATATCTGATTTATCTAAATTAATACTTTGAAATTTTTGATATGGAAAAATTTCAATATTATCTTTATATTTCTCAGAATTTAATATAAATTTATTAAATGCACCTTGTTCATATATTTCTCCAGCCCATTCTCCATTTCCTGACCATGAATCTCCATTTTTTGTCCAATTTGATTTTATATTGTTATATAATTGTATCCACTCATTTAAAATAGCACGACCTTGTTCTGTATTACGGACTCCCCATACACCTGCATTAAAATTACTTGGTCCCAAATAATCAGGATCAGGAGAACAAAAGAATGATTTATTTGATAACATATGAATTGGTATATCATGATTATGAATAACTGCATCTGTATCTATCCAAAATATACCATCATATAAATATTCATTATTTTCATGTTTTGTTGTTAATATGTCATTTGCCATAAATACTTTTATCCAATATGGTGGAATATTTTCATATTTTGATTCTTCAAATATATGTGTATAATTATGTTTTTTACAATATTCTTTATTTTTTTCTACTAATAATTTATATTCATCAGTTAATGGTCGATTATCAAATTGTATAACTGCCCATTTATTTTTATTAATAAACGATTCTTTTTGTTTTAATAAAATATATAACATACATATAAACATTAATAAACATAAATATAAAATAATTTGTATCATATTTATTATCTTACAAGATAATAAATATGGTTTCATTTCCACCAATTCCTGTCTATATTATTAATCTTGATAGTCGTCCGGATAGATGGGAAACTATATATAGACAATGTTTAAAATATGGAATAAAACCTATACGTATTAGTGCAGTAAAAGCAAATCCTGGTTGGCATGGAGCAGGATTATCACATAAAAAAATTGCTGAAATTGCAAAAGAAAAAAAACACGAATGGTATCTAGTTTTAGAAGATGATGCAGAATTTTCACAAAATGATTGGGATCGTTTTCTTAAATTATTACCATATTTATGGGAACATCGTAATGAATGGGAAACATTTAATGGAGGGTTTGGTGAATTTTGGGAATTAAATATTATTAATAAAGAACCATTAATTTATAAATGTAAAGCTGTAACAGCTCATTTTTATTTAATAACTAAAAGTGGAATGGAAAAATTTAGTTTATGGAATATTAATGAACAACCAATTGATAATTATGCAGCAGATAAAACAATAATGATTGGAACATATCCATTTATTGCAACACAAGCAATTTCACGTACTAGTTTACATGATAGACCTCAAGGTGATGATTCCGCACAAATATATATTACAAATGGTGAACGACGTGTTAAAGAGCTTATTGATGAAGCAATGGCAAAAGAAGCATTTAAAAATTATAGATATTGTTAAATAATCGGTTCCGTAATTGCATACGATTTTAATTCATCCTTTGTAATATTTCCTTGATATAATTTATATTCCGCTGAACCAATTTTATGCATCATTGACCCTATATTTACTGGAACTGTATGATATACTGTTATGTCATCAAATATATAATTATGTACAAATCCGTCTGGATGATGATGTTTACTTAACAATCCCCATACTTCTTGATATATCCAGCCAACATTTGCTTTTGGAAATAATTTTAATGATACTAAAAATATATGCTTAAAAGCATACGCCGAAAATCCAGGCATCATTATTTCAGGAAAATTAATACGTCTATAACCATTGCTTTGTTTGTCTGTTTTTGTATCCGCCCAACTATGCCATGATTTTGTTGGATGAAATAGTGTTGGTACTAAATGATTTGCAATAGATGGTTGCCATATTTCACAATTACGCTCTTCTGCAAATATAAACATCTGATCTAATTGCTCACTCGATACTTCTAAATCATCATCTGGTAGCCATATATATTTGTATTGATTAAGTTGCCCAGAATCATATAATGGAGCAACAATGCTACGAATCAATTCAAATTTATATCCTTTTTGTTGAAAAAAATATTTGGCAGTTGTTTTATATTTTTCAGCAGTTTTGGCATCTGTTCCATAATATAGAATCATAAGGTCATACGAACTATTAGAAGATATCCAAGCAGAATGTAATGATTTATCACCTGCACAACAAATTATAAGATTTGTTTGTTCGGACATTATATTCTATTTATATATTTATAACTGGTTGTCCAAAAATAACATGCCATACCATTTCGAATCCAAATGCAATATCTTTATTATCAATATTGTATTGTTTATAATCTTCTAATAACAAATCTAACCATAATTTATATGTTTCAAGAGGATGCTTTAATATATTTTCACGTTTTACTATAAATTGTGCACAACAATCACTATTTAATTCATCGGGTAAGTCCAATTGCAATTGTGTTTTAAAATATTTATCCCATATTTTTTCTAATACTGGATATCGAGATTTACCACTTGTACTATTTTTTTTCCAATCACCGGTTATAAAGTCATTTAATCCATAATATTCTTTATTTACCCATTCATCTCTATTTTGAATAATATTCAAAATATTTTTTCTTTGATGCCATGCATCTTCGTGTCCATGTATAAATGCAATATATTGTGGCAAATTATCATAATTTTCATATATAAATTTAATATATGAGGATGCTTCATATCCAGCATTTTTTGTTTTACATTTATCATTTG
>Ga0078894_10002094_pt1 | contig 15013 bp, 27 predicted proteins | sample LauGreSu1BDMLBSD_2_FD_67506 | JGI IMG/M metagenome (GOLD analysis project Ga0078894, IMG submission 67506) | Freshwater lake microbial communities from Lake Michigan, USA - Su13.BD.MLB.SD (version 4) (version 4) | ecosystem: Environmental > Aquatic > Freshwater > Lake | place: Lake Michigan... | reverse complement strand
CTGTTGCATACCGTGGACGACCAGACGCTCACCGATGTTCGGAGGTAGTTTCATGTCTGCCATTTCTTTCGATTAAACGTGGAGTAACCACGATGCTTGTCTTGCTCAAGTGCAGGACGCGTGACTTGCTAGTGTAAGCATGGCAGAAGAAAGCCACTTGCGAGTCCCGTCGGTGAGGAGGACTTCAACGGCGGAACCGCCTGCAGGCATTCGTCCCACCACGACGACGAGTTGCGCAGGCCCGTTGCGAATTCCGTCCCACGGACCACACCACACTGCCATGTCGCCCAGTCCTGGCACGGGATGATTTTTCGTCATCTCTCTCCCTCGCGTCGCATGCGACTCATGTTGAAGTGCCGCCCGTAGGAGTGGTGCTCGACCCTACCCTCCGGGGTGAGGACGATCAACTTCTCGTGGGGACGGCCCTGATCCTTCCAGCCCAAGACGAGTTCGCCGCCGTGAGCGAGCACGTCCCCGGGGAGGAGCGTGCTCGACGGCACCATGACCGCGTCGGACCAGATCACCGCCAGGCACCCACTGCCTGTTTTGCATCAGTCATGTGAATCTGGAGTTCGTCAGAGGTGAAGAGGAGTTTCCGTCCGCGGCCCAGGACCCAACCTCGCTTGATTCGACTTGCGACAGGAGCATTAGCTTCTCCATCCGTAAGCACGAGAAGACCATCCCACCGGCCGCGGTTCTTTGGGTCGTTGGCAAGCTTCGTGGGTGCGTTGAAGTCGGTGCCTCCGCCGCGGACACGCTTCACAGGGACATCGGAGCCGCGGCGCCACGTGTACACGTCCTTCTCTTGTGCGATGGTGTCGAAGGGCACCACGTCGATCGTCACCTTCTTCGTGAGGCTGCTGAGCTCGGCGAAGAACTCGACGAGCATCTCGTTATCCACCGAGCCCGACTGGTCGATCGCTACGAGCAGCTTCGCCTCGTAACCGCGCTTGACACCGGGATGGATGTATGGGTAACGCTTGTTGATCCGCTTGATCGAGGTTGACCGTCCACCACGAACCAACGAGCCGACGAACTGCCGCAGTACGTTGCGCCAGTTAATTACGGAAGACACCGACTTGCGGATGGACTCGACCAGCTCTGCAGGGATGCTACCCCAACCGTTTGCCTGAGAGTCGGCGTGCTTCGCGGCCTTCTCGACCATCGACTTCACCTTGCCCTCCACGTAGTCGCGGATCTCCTCGGGTACCTGGTCCCAACCTGCGTGGTCGTCGAACGAGTCAAGTCCTCCTCCCTCCCCGTCCCCACCTTCCTCGTCCTTCATCTCCTCCTTGATCTTGTCGAAGTACCACTCCGAGGCCTGCATCTTAGGCAACCCCGCGATCACGGCGGCGAGCTTCATGCCCTGCTTCTCTTCGGCGGTGTATTCACGGCCGGACGGATGGGTGGGGTAGACACCCGGGACGAGGCAGCCGTCGGGGAGTGCCTTGTCACCTGCGAGTCCCGAGCCATGGGTACCTTCTACGATGATCGAGTTGATCGCGAGGTCTGTGGCCACGTTCCACAACTTCGCGGGGGTCCTGCGACGACCGTAGAGGTGACCGAACACGAGGTGATAGTACTCGTGGGTGAGGACACCACGCACTTCGCGAGGGGAAAGTTCCCCAAAGAAGTCTGGGTTCCAATAGAGGCACAGCTCGTCGTTCTTCTCATTGAACGTCACAGCCGCCGTCGGGATATCCCGCGTCGGAGACTTGTGGATGTGCCGTGACAGCTCCGCGAAGAACGGGGAGTCCTGCAGGAAGCTGATGAGGTGGCGGTCCAGGTTGAAGTCCGTCTCGGTGTGGCTGAACATGTTAAGAGTGTATCCCATCTCGACAGCTATTTGCACCCGCAGCTTCTGTACCTATTTCATTAGTAAATAGTACTTGCAAAGTACAAGAAGGATATTGCTTGTGTGCATCAAGTAATATGCTGTAGATTGAACGACAAGTGTTTACAAGGTCAGCACAGGATGCACTCAGTGACACGCAGAGAGTCTTTCGGACTGAGTATGGGTATTCCTGTATCAATTATTCGAAAGACTATTCTGCTGACTTTTCATCCACAAATGACCACGTCAAGTCTTCATTTAACTTGTAGCTCCCAAGAAACTGGTGAGGAGGATTGCCCCATTCCTCGGGAGAGACGAGTGAGAAGTAAGTGTCGGTCTGAAGTGGCCCCTTGAGGTACAGGTGGTAGGTGTGGCCGGGTCGCTTCTGGAATGAACACGACGCGTGGTGTAGCTGCATATTGATCTCTGCGTCCATGATGATCTTCTTTGCCTCTTCCTGTAGGTGTCTGATCTGTTGCGCAATGAACTCAAGCTTGCCCCGTGCGACCGCCGAGAGCATCTTCCTTGATTCTTCGAGGACCAAACTCTGGTCCACCGGGTTGAAAGGCGGTGCCAATCGACTCATAGGATGTGTCGAAGACTTCCATGTCACAGGTTGGATCGACCTCGGTTTGGAGGACGTCTCAGGCTCATCGGGTGATTGCGGAACCAACATGGTCGGTGGGCTGCTCAATGTTGTCGACATTGAGTCTAACTATTCTTCCATGTGTTGTACGCGGAGAGAACTTTCGAATCGACGTCACGGGGGTCACGCTCACGAATGAATACAGGAAAGCGAATTTTGCCCTCGGAAGTGAGACCGTCGTCCGTGAGGGGATCGGGCTGTCCCTCGAGCTCCACGACGCGTCCGATCCACGCGTCTGGGTCGATGCCGATCTCGGCACGCATCTTGTCGTTGAAGCCTCCACCACACTTCGTGACGACGCCATTGGGCATGAGGACTTGGAAGCCGCCCCACAGCCCTTCGCGTTTCGACCCGCGGTTGCCTTCGTAGTGACCCACCACGACGGCTTCGTAGGTGCTGACTGGTTTCAACTTGAGCACCGCGTCAGTCCGCTTGAAGACGTAGGGAGACTTCAGAGACTTCAGCATGATGCCCTCGTAACCCTTCTCCATCGAGTCGGAGTAGAAGGACATCAGCTCCGTGTGGTCTTTCACGGTCTTGCCCACGACCTGCACAACGCAAGGTGCGCCCACAGCAGCAACGAGCTCTTGCACGATTGCCACGCGTTCGTCGAGGGAGTCCACGCTGTGTTGGTCACGCCAGTCAACGAAAGTCAAAGCATCGAAAACGTGGAACTTCATACCGCTGTCGTCTTTACCGTTTTTCTTAGACATCATTACAGAAGCAGACTCATTCCAGTCCTTTCCGATGCATTCACCGTCCAACACGAAGTCGTCCCATTCAGCAGTCTCGAGGGCTGCCTTGATCGTGGGAAGGGTGTCAATCTCCGAGCCACTGCGAGTGAACATCGTCACAGCACCGTTGTGCTTGATGGCGATGCAACGGAGACCGTCGAGTTTCGGCTCAACGCGCACGGGATAGTCGACTCGCTCGGTGATGATGATGCCTTTGCCCGCCTCGTGAGTGGAGGCCAGAGACTCGGCGAGCTGCACGGAGAACTTGGCGATCGCACCGGGCCACGTCTTGTTGATCGTAGTCTCGAGCACTCCAACTCGGAGGTTCCTGAGCAGAATTCGAAGACACCACTTTTGCTGACCGGACGTCATGCCCTTGAACAGGCTGATGACGAGCTCCTTGGCGGAGTTACCAGTTACAGAACGTGTGGATAGCTCTGTGTAGATGGTGTCGAGGAATTCACCGATCACATGATCGTCTTCGCCCGTGCCGAGCGCCGGGGGCATCTTGAACTTGTTGACGAAGAAGTTCGTGTAGGGATCGCTGGCAGCGATGAATACACGTTTCAGGAGATCGTTGCTCCGATGCTTTCGTAGGAGTTCCTCCTTGAAATTGCGGGAGTTGTCGGATTCGAGCGCCTCGAGGATGTCGATCACGTTGTCCATGCGTCTATGTTACAACAACCGCTGTAACCATTGCACTCTGTATCACCGAGTTCGCTTGATGAACACTGCTGAAGTGTCAGACTTGGGAATTAAAAGTGAGTACTGCTTGTACTTTGCACGTCTAGATGTGCAGGAGTCATAGACCTCGACATCATATATTCCTGGTGTGAAGTCTGCAAAGAACTCTCGGGACACTTGACGCATACGTCCTCCGACCCGCAAGTTGCGCCTCAATTCTGCGCGTTCTGTGTCGATGATCCTATGGAATTTTTGGCACAGGGCGTCGTGGCAGCGCTTCTTGTCGCGCTCAAGCCTCTGTTCATTGTCGAGTATCATGACGTTCATCGGCGCCGGCGCGATGCTTTTTACTTCTTGAATGAAGTTGGCAACCGCGTTGTACGCCGAGAGTCGACTAAGGAAGTGGACGTTGCTTTGAGAATAAGCGGCGGTGATGGTCGTGTAGAGGGAAACTTGAAACAATGCCCAGATGTTGCCTTGAGGATCCTGCACGTCGTCAGATTCGTTTCCCAGCAAGAATCTCACCTCGAGCGAACCATATGATTCCCTGTAAGCACCTGCTCCGGCAGGTCGCTCCGCTAAAAGAGAAACACTGAAGGACTTGACAGGATCCTCAGCTAAGAACTGCATCTTGATCTCGTCTAACTTCGTTGCATCAATATGCTTGACAACGTCGGACGACAGAAACTTATGAATGACAAGACGACATATGTCTCTCATGACAGAGACTTTCTTCGGAAGAGAGTCGTAGTCAAGTCTCAGTTGCAATTGTTGCCTCGGAGATCTTAGACGGTACTTCATACCGGAATGTGAAGCAGGGGTAGTAGTCTTCTCCGAAATCGGTGCCCATAGTCAACCAGATGTGACCGGTCTCGACGTCCTCAAGGACCCATCCATTGAAGCTATTCTCCAACTCTCTCTTTGAATACTCATCTGTATCCCCAGAGTATCTACGACGCGTCGAGCATCCTCCCTCACGGAGTCTTATTTTCGCAATGGGTGTCCTAAAGAATATTTTTCCAATCTCGGAGACCTTGAAAGAATCGAAATAGGACCGGTAACCATCACTCTCGTCTTCAACCGCCTCGAAGGCAATTCGAGAACCTCCGACACCGATGCAAAAACAGTTTTGATCGACACCATAGAAATCATAGATGTGCCCGACAAGAGACTCGAACAACATGTTCGACATGTTCATTTCTCCGAGGACGATCAGTGGAATTCGATCGTGTTGCAACTATAATTCAAATTCTTTGAAAATTGCAACACGATCGTTTCGTATTATGAAGCGACTTCGTCTTTATTTTCTTCAGACTTTTTTGTCGCCTCTATCTTCTTGTATTCATCAAGTGATGCCTTGATTTTCTTGTAAGTCTCATATTCCCGTTTTGCAGTACGTGAGTCTTTACTGGAGTCACCAGACGTGTAGCATCTAAAGGCCGCGGCGCCGTTCGGTGTTCTCTGCCAACACCTGTCTATCACGTGCAATGTAAGTCTTAGCTGCAGCTTTCTGTCTGAACAGATCTCCTTACGCGTGTGTCCTTCCCAGTTTTGGCCTATCATGACCTGCCCAAGGCCAATTGATTTCCCGCCGTCGCCATTGATCTTGCAGTTTTCTACCTTTTCGCTAAAACCTGACTCATGCGTAACAGCCGCCGCGATCATAGCAATTGCTTGATCTCTTTTAATTGTACTCTTGAGTAACTTATTTGAAGTCTCATCATCGACTACCGAAACTATATCTTCAGCTACAACGCTGAGACGTTCTTGGCTGGTTTTCGGCAATATCGTGTGTAGCACAAAAACCAGTGCAGTAGTTATACTCGTCATCAATCTTCTCCTTGCATTACACAAATGCATCATTTTATCGACGTATTGTGTGTTACCTAAGTATACACTAGACAAGGAAATTGTTTAAGTATGTTAGTAGTTCAAAGTATTCATAAACTTAGATCACAATTGCATCTTTGTTTTTTTCTTCTTGTAGCTTTTTGTATCAAATGTGTCTTCTGCTTCTGGTTCTGGTTCTTCGAGAACCATCTCAGAAGAGACAGCTCCGTCTTGCTCACTAATAATCTTGACGATGGCAGGTGGCTCAAGGACTACCACACCCTCCGTGGGAGACGATACACATGGTGCAACAGTTGTTCGTCCTGATGCTTTAAGAAATTCAGACTCTGCAGGAGGAACAAGACCATTAGACTCGCATCTAGCGACTAATAGTTCATATGTGACAATTCCTGTTTCTGCTAGATACTTCTGAAGCGAAGACTTCTTCCTGCGAAGGAGGTCTAGCAGTGCTATTTTTGACAGGCTTTTCTTTTGAAGACGCATATTAGTAGTTATCCTTTCTAGTGATGTTTGTTTTCGAGCGACTGTAAAATATCACAGATGGCCTGTTGAAACTGTGGAGACTTTACGATCTTGTCCTTCTTCGTTTCTGAAACATCTAGGTCCCACTCGTCCGTGATTGCATCTGCAAACTTGCGCATGACTCTCAAGACGTAATTCCTTGCCGACGAATGGTTCATTTTGAACCCGATCTCCGACATCATCTCGGCAATCTCGCGATAGTTGACGCCTTCGTCCTCAGCGACCGTTGCGTAAATAGTCTTCTTCAAGTTCTTCATCGCCTGTTACCTTTTTGAGTGGACCTTCCCATATAAGAGAATCGGGAGTTCTGTAGGTCTTCTAGCCTCGTCAGAAGGTCTTCTGTATTGGCAGATTTATTCTGTTTTTGATTTAGGCCTTGTAACCTCTGCTCAATTTTAGTGATATTCTTCTGAAGGACTGTGACCTTCCATACTAGGAAGGTCGATATGATCAGAGATGCAAAATCTAACACAACTTCGAGGTTCATTTGTCCTTCAGCGTCTCTCCCTTCTGCAGGGAATCTAAGTCTGATTCGTTCAGAATGAACTGTTCCTTCTCTGTTTCTGCGTCGTCGAACAGACCGAACCGAAGCTTCAGAATGGCAGATTCCTTGTCTGAAAGAGAGGACAAGACACCACGAACAATACACATGAGTTCACGTGAAGAGACGTTGTAGAAAGGGTCGTTCCTGTGGTCTGTATCCTCGATCTTGTCCTCAAGCGTTGCACTGTCAGGATCTTCCGAAACAGTTTGATTTAGTGAAACGACGTTATGACCCGAAGCCATTGTGGCTTTGACCACTGTTTCAGATGCGTCTACTAGAGCGAGCAAGTCTTCTTGGCTCGGCTCCATCCCAGTCATTTCCCTAAATTCATCGGCAGCCTGAATTAGCTTCTTCTGAATTCCTGCTGCGTGAGCGGGTAGACGAATCATCCGCTTGCGCTTCAGTACGTGTTGACTGATGGCCTGTTTGATCCACCACGTGGCATAGGTGGAGAAACGAAAACCCTTCTTGTAGTCAAAGCGCTCGATCGCCTTGAGTAGACCGAGGTTACCCTCCTGAATCAAGTCTTCAAGGGGGATGTTGTGTCCTTTATGTTTCTTTGCAATAGAGATTACTAGACGCAAGTTGGACTCGACTAGAGTCTTTCTTGCCTTTTCTCCTTTTGCACCTCCTGCTTCGTATACCTGGAAGAGGTCGACCACTTCGGGGTGTTTGAGTTGAGGACAGCGTTTGAGATCACTGAAGTAAGCATTGATGGTATCGCTCGAGTCAATACCTGTTTTCTTGGTAACAATCATTTCTTTTTGATCAGAAAAAAGAGCTTAGTTTGCATCATTGTTGTCGACGACGACTTCGTCATGAAAAGCATTGCCGTGGAATGCTGCATCTGGGTTGCTTCGGACGTACTTTTCGTGTGCCACTCGTCGGTCTGAGCGGATCTTCAGTTCGCGCTGGACGTAGCAAATCTCTGTCTCCCACGGCCTAAGGTCGCAGCCTAGACGCGCCGCCTTGTCCTTCTCAACGTGTAGGATTGAGTGTCGTCGGTCGAGGTCGTCGTCGAGTGTGTAGGAGAGAGTGTCCATGTCCACCACTGCTGGGAGATCGATGTCGTTGCGATTGTTGTTGTTGTAGTTCTTCTGCTTCTTCATGTTTTTATTTCCTGTCTCTTTCTGTGTTGGTTTAGTTCGTATCGTTCCGTTATTATCCCTGGCCGGGCTGAGTCATTGCACTGCTAGAAGAATTCTGTTTTTCTCTCGAGATTCTGAGCGAAGATGACGCTTTCCATGAAATCTAAAATCGTTGTTGCATCCGCAGTCTTGAAGCGGATCCTACCATGGTTCGAAGATTCAACAATAAATCCTCTTTCGTTGGTGTACACTTGTTGCCACACTTCACGGCGGGCCTCGAGCGAAACTACATTACTTGTGATGCTCATGTCATGCCTTTCATGTCGATAACGCCCCATTCGCGAGGTCCAATCGTGTAAACGACGCGTTCAACACCTGCAGAACGCAAGAATCGCTGACAGCTTGGACAGGGTTTCGCAAGTGCCCATTCGCCATTTTGGCGTCGAACTCGTGCGACCCAAACCGTAGACCCAGGCGTCATTTTCCTCACTAGCCGTGCCTCAGCATGGTGTTGAGGAGCACAGTCAGGCGCTGCGATGTTTCTCGATGAGACGAACACGCCGTCGTTCCTGAGGCCTACAGCGCCCAAGAGAAAAGTCCTCCCATCGACTTTTCGATCATTGGATTTGAGGCGTATCGCAATTGAAGCAGCCTCGGCCAACATTTTCTTGTCTGATGACATCTGTCCTTCATCCTAACACAAGGCATAAAGACATTGCATACAGTCAAGTTCAAACATAGTAAGTAGAGATACAGTTGTACAAGAAAATCATACTTAGAGAAGACATGAATGAAACTTTAAAGACTTCAAAAGACGGCTTGGAAATGATAGCAAAGTGGGAAGGGTGTGTCTTGAAACCGTACAAGGACATCGCCGGCCTGAGAACAATAGGGATAGGTCATCTGATAAAGCCAGGTGAAAACTTTCCCGACGGAGTCGAAATCACTAGAGAAAGAGCCCTAGATATTCTTGCAGATGACGTGAAGATCTGTGAGGACGCAATCAAAAAGCACATAAAGGCGAGACTCAACCAGAACCAGTTTGATGCTCTTGTCTCTTTTGGTTTCAACTGCGGTACAGGCGTTTATTCTAATTCCGGCGTCGCCACGGCGATAAATACAGGACAATTCGATCAAGTCCCAAATAGACTGCAAGAATGGTGCAAGGCGACAATCAACGGTGTCAGGACTACAATCAAAGGCCTGCTCAACAGGAGGATACACGAGGGTGAAGTTTTCTCCCGACCGATAGCACAGACCAGCTTCATCATAGACAATCTTGTTGTTGGCTGGACGACGGACACACTCTCAGAGACGCAGAAGCTATTGAGAGATTTGTCCCTTTACACAGGTAAAATCGACGGCATTTTTGGTCCCATGACGCATGCTGCAATCATGTCTTTCGCAAGTCTTCACGGTCTACAAATTGACGATCCTGCAAAAGGAATCTCCTCTTTGTTCATAAAAACGCTTAGGAATGCATCATGATAAAAAAAGCATTAATGTCTTGCAAAGATGTATTCCGACGATTTGCTTCGGCACCTAAATTTGGCGCTTCTGAAGCACCAGTGAAAGAAACACCACCTAACGCCGCCGGCGGCACGTCGCCACATGACGTGGCGGCAGTTGACGTACCGACTATAAACATCATCGATAAATCGACGCTATTGAACGACAAAGACTTCAGCGCAATGGTCGAGGCTGTAAGAATACAGTTCGAAAAACATGTGGCGCCCATGTGGATGAAGGGTCCCTGGAAGATCGTCGTGAATCAGCCTGAAAATGTAGGTTTCCCGGTGGTTATACTCGACGATCCGGATCATGCAGGAATGCTTGGATATCACACGAAGTCGCCCGGCGGGAAAGTCTGGGCAAGAGTTTTTGTGAAAGCGATCCTGAAGAAGAATAGCAATATGCTAAGTGGGCCGATGTCTGTTTCTTCGATTCTTTCCCACGAAGTTATCGAGTCGTTCTGCAACCCGAACGTCAACATGTGGGCGAAGTCAGGTGATGGTAGACTGATTGCGTATGAAGTTGTAGATCCTGTGGAAAACGACTGCTACGACATCGAAATCAACGACGGCAGCAAAGTCTCAGTCTCGAATTTCGTGCTACCTGCATGGTTCGACCCGTATGCGCCAAGCGACGTGCAGTTCGATTACTTAAAAAAGACTCGAAAGCCTTTCGTCATGTCTAAGGGGGGTTACGTCGTAGTGATGAACCCCAAGACAGGAGTAGTCCAAAACGTGTTTGGGTCAATAGCAGCAGAAAAAATGCACTGTGAAAGACAGGAACCCCATGTTGCAGCTCGATCAAAGAGAATGTCATCGATTTGCGAGGAAGATCCTGAGACAGTGATATTAGTGCTTGAAGATGATGGTGATGCTTGAGATTATGATTTGCTTGAAGAATAGTTGTCAGCAGCCCAACCGCCACCCTTCAAAGAAAAGCCAGCCCCACCCGAAACCAGTCTATTTGTGCAGAAGATCCTGCACTTAGGACATTCGGCGCCTGGCTCTGCCTTAATGGATTGCTCTACTTCAAACTCTGTATTGCAAGTCTTACACAGATATTCGTATGTCATTTGAATCTTCTCTCAAGAAATTGCGTCGTCTACATTTACTATGACAGGAAACAGGACAACTTGACCAACAACAGGATCGACACCTGGTTGTCTATTGAACTTGAGCACACCTTGATGTGATACGAGACCAGCTAGGACAGGATCACTTAGGAGGTCGGAGAAGCGTTTCTCTACACCATCCACCCAACATTGTTGAGAAACTAGTTGACATGTCTGAGAGTAGTCTGAGTGAAGCATGTCATGTGCCGTCGCATTGGGCTGGATCACCTTGACATTTGAGCCAGCCAAAGAAGAGGCAGCAGGAAATCCCTTGATTCCCTGGAATGTGCTTCCTGTAAAATGCCAGCCATAGTTGCACGAAGTACCAGTTTTAGCCGGTTCCATTTTCTTGTCAAGGATCCAATGCTTGCCAACAGGTGCAGCTAGCCCCCGCGAGGAACCAATTTGTTTCTCTATAGAATCGCTATGCTTTTTCATTGCAGCGACAGTCGAAGAGATAGGTTGTGGACAAGGGTTTGCCTTACGAACAGCATGAATAAACATCAGGTCTACAACCATAGCTGTAGGTAGAGAAGCATAAAACATATCTGCAAGTCGTTGTGCAAGTCGTGCTGAAACGTTTACACGTATACCTTCGACCTTGAGGGCATCTTCCATAACAAGAAGCTTGATGTTCTTATCCATATGACTGTAAGATAATTCAGTCCATTTGGCCTCAAAGTTTCCTGCGACTACTTGCTCTTCGATGAATTTTTCTCTATCTGAAAGCTTCTCAGGGAATGTCATAACTTGAATCCTTCGTGGGTCCGGGGCGAGTCGAACGCCCAATCTACTAGTTAAAAGCTAGCTGCACTGCCATTGTGCTACGAACCCATTGGTTACTCAGACTAGTGCATCAGTCTTTTTCACCTTCGCATAAAGCATCAATATAATTAATGTAGCACATCATGCACACGTGATACACTCCAAAGGAAGATCTAACGTCTTCCAAAGACTTTCACTTGAAGTCAAGTTGTCCTGATGCCTCAGCAATCAGGAGTGCTTCGATAAAATCGAGATGGGAGTCTGCACCATGAATCTCATGACGTCGTTTAATGATATTTTCTCGTATCTTTAAGACTTCTTGACGAGAATTTCCGTATTGAATCTTCTCACCGGGCTTAAGATTCTTCAAAGCCTCTTGAAGCTGAGGTAGAGGCGTCTCTGCAACAGTATCAACATTATTTACTCGGGGCATTTTACTCTTCCTCGTCTACTCTAAAACCTACAGGTGATTTTCTACTTCGAGGAGTGTCAGTTAATTCATCTATAGCATGGATCACTCCTACGACAGCAGCACCTAACTTGAGGAATGCTACTGTTTTAGGAGATCTAAGCATATCCCATGCGACATGCTTGATCTTTGAGAGATTCCTCTGCATGTTTTGATTCTACAACAGCTAAAACATCAAGTACAACGTCTACGCTCAATAAATACTGTCATGGATATTCCCGTTTTGTTCGGCAGCGTTGGTCGGATACAGTCGAAAATCAGAGAAAAATCAAAGTCAAAAAATAGGTCACCGATGTGGGACTCGGTAAGAGACGAATTTATAGCGTTGCATCCTGTATGCGCTGCGTGTGGCAGCAGGAAACAGCTGCAGGTGCACCACATCATGCCGTTCCACCTGCACCCAGATCTGGAGTTATCGAAAGACAACCTAATCGCTCTTTGCATGGATGAGTACAACTGTCATTTGACAATCGGCCACGGTGGAGCTTTTTCCTGCTACAATCCAGATGTCAAGGAAGATGCCGTTAGATTTCAAGACATCTTGTCTGACAAGAAAAAAATAAACGCGCTGTTGAAAGAAGTCAAACTGAGACGCAGAAGTGTCTAATCTTCAGTCTTTGGAGCAGCAGCCGCAGCAGCATCGGCCGGAGTAGCTCCCTTCGTCTTGAACCCAATGTACTCTTCTGGGTCCTCGGGACGCATGGGATCACTGCTACCTTTATCGCCTGGTGATTTATACCAGTACCCATGGATGTCTGTACCTCTCTCTAATTCGTAAGGATAGAATCCCATCACGTCTGTAGGATCAGCGGTCACACCAGGACTTTCCGACAAGACCTGCCGGATGTATCTACGTAGCTCACTCATTCGTATTAGCACTATCACTCTCCTCAATGTCGAGCGTCTTCGGGTAACCCTTGTCGCCTCGTCTCTTCGGACTCTTGCCAGCTCGCCTGCGCGCCCAAATATTGGCCCACAGCCCTTTCTTTTCGTCTAATGCAGCAGCATCCTCGTCCTTATGGTCGCCGTGTCCAAGACCACCCGTGCCCATCAGCTCAATGTCGTCAGGTTTGACAGGCTCGCCGGTCACAGGGTCCCACTTTCCAGGTACCACTGCCTGTTCCATCAGTACGCTTCTGATTATTCTTCTTAATTCCGACAGCCTTATCTTCATGTGATTAAGTATGCAATATTTTAGAAACATACACGGCTGCATGTTGCACACAAACTTATGACACACTGTGTCATAATGTAATATGTTACTACATGATTTTAGACGCAATCATATCGCATCAAATTTGCAGACACATTGCAACTATCCGCTGGTATGAAAGGTTCTTCAGGTGATCCTAGCGGCATTGATCATTACTTTGGTGGCGCTTTTCATTTTCTTCGGGACATTACACATAGACATGTCTTCAGGAGAAAATGAAAGCCAGCAACACAAAGACTACTAGCGGCAGGTCTACTACATGATTCATGGTATAGTCATATAGGCTTTCGCGTATTACACTTATGAAATCTGTCATGTGGTTAATTATGACGATCTTTTTGCATTGAAAACCTCGTCAAGAGTGAAACCTCAGCTTCTTTGCTGCATTGATATCCTGAAACATCATGCACAGTTATTCATGAGAAAGCTTTCCTGCAATTAAAAGTCTGCATTCATCTCTTCTGACCCATCCTGCTGTGCCGCTAGTCGTGAGGACCTGGAAAAATCCGACGAGTCTTTTCTTGCGCTTCGGGTGATTCAGTCCGACCACTACGAAAATTTCTTTAGTGTTAGCCTCGAAGCTATCCTTCAAGTCATCATCCCAGACAAGTAGATGTCTGACTCTCGGTATTACAACATCGCCTAGTTTAAGCGAGTCAGTCTCAGAGCCCCCAGTAAGTGAAGTAATCTTCATTTTCTTTGATAGAACCTGCTTCAGGACACCAAATAACTTTCAATATATCTGATTTAACGTCGTCCAACCACCTTGGGTAGTCGCCGAGGCCCTCTTCTCTGTCGTAGAAGCAGACCCAGTTGTCTTTTTGGTCTGCAAGAAGATTCTTGTTTTCAACGAAAAGCGGCCTATGAGGTTTTACTAACGTATCAATGAAAACTGTTCCCACGAGAGGATAGAAACAAGGCGGCCTGACAGTGGGTATGAGTTTATCGATGATACCTCGAAGCATCATTGCGATATAATCCAGCCTCTCCAGGCGCCCATCGTTTTCAAGAACTTGTGCGAGGTCGAACCTTATACGCTGGACATCGTCGAGTAAATGAGATAAGTTTAATTTCAGACTATCGATATCTTGCTTATTACTCGACATGCAGGTCACCTCACGAGCAATAAGTATTAATCACTGATGATTCGTGATGTCTTTAGCTTTAGACATTTTTGTCTTTCATCGAAGTCGTCTCGAGAATTGTGATTTTAACTGTTAGGCTGCTCACGGCTGCCTCTAGTTTAGCAAGACGTTCTTGGAGATTCTTCTTTTTGATCTTCTTCTTGATTGGGAACGCGCCAAACTTTGTTTCTTTGCTCTTTGTGGTCATAATTTAAGGTTACTACAGGTCAAAGAATTTTATACTGTCTTGCGTTCCCTCGCAATCCTGTTGGCATAAGACTTCAAGTAGAGACTCTTCACGGGTGCGGACATCTTATCCAGCATAATCTTTCCCTGAAGGTGGTCCATTTCATGCTGGATGATTCGAGAAAACCACGATACATGACGTTCTACGTGTGCTGCCCCTGTGACGTCTTGAAATTCTACTTCCACTGAGATGGGTCTTTCGACGGACACGATGACGCCAGGTATAGACAGGCAGCCCTCTGATAGACGAACTGTCTCCTTAGATACCCAACGCAGTTTCGGGTTGACCATAACTCGAAGTCCTAAGTTACTGCCACCACTTGGGTCAACTACAATGATGTTCTTCTTAATCCCCACCTGAGGTGACGCGATCCCTACACCTCGTTCGGAGTACATGATAGTCGTCATCTCCTCAGTCGCTTTCCTGAGCTCTTCGTCGAAGACGACAACGGGATCACATGACTCGCGGAGGACATCGTTAGGATAGATCACTAGCTCCATGGCGTCGCCGCTTAAGTATCTTTTTCTTCATCTAAGTGTAAAGATGAAGAAGAAATCTTCATGAGGTGATCCGCCGAGACGTCGAGCATGTCGCCTGAAGACCACAACACTCTCACGAGCCACTGCGACGAGTGTCCATCGAAAATATTCAAAACTACGACGCCGAGCT